>Ga0180007_10005353_pt1 | contig 13042 bp, 13 predicted proteins | sample MM_PC_MetaG_FD_121122 | JGI IMG/M metagenome (GOLD analysis project Ga0180007, IMG submission 121122) | Groundwater microbial communities from the Aspo Hard Rock Laboratory (HRL) deep subsurface site, Sweden - MM_PC_MetaG | ecosystem: Environmental > Aquatic > Deep subsurface > Groundwater... | reverse complement strand
TGATTCGCTATGCACTGGTTGCACGATTTTTCATGCGATAAACCTGAGCAAGAATTTCGACAACAGCAGCGTATAGGTCAGAGGGTATCTCGTCCCCTACTTCTAACATTTTATGGAGCTGTCTTGCAAGAGGTTTGTTTTCGATGATCGGCACATTGTTTTCTTTGGCAATTTCTTTGATTTTTCTGGCTATCAATCCTGTGCCCATGGCAACCAATAATGGTGCATTATCATTGTCCGGGTCATAACGCAGGGCACAGGCTATGTGGGTCGGGTTGGTCACAACAACGGTTGCTTTGGGCACCTCCTCCATCATGCGCCGGCTTGACGCCTGGCGCTGCTTTTCGCGTATTTTCTGCTTTACTTTGGGATCCCCTTCCCGCTGTTTGTATTCGTCCTTTATTTCGTCTTTTGACATTCTGATGTTTTCTTCGTGGCGCCATTTTTGGAAAGCCCAGTCGGCCATAGCAAGGACCAGAAGAATCAGTATTATTTTAATTGCCATTACGAATATGGTTTTGAGAAGTATAATGAATGCCGGCATGGGTTCCAGCTGTATGAACCTTATCAGCATGGGGATTTGTTCGCGCATGGTGGAGTAGGGGATATAGGCTACTACCGCTATTTTGAGTATTGACTTAATCAGCTCCGCCACCATTTTCCATGAAAAAATGTTTTGAATGCCAGAAATCGGATTGAGACGATCCAGGTCTGGCATTAGCGGATCGAATCTGAACATAAAACCTGTTTGGATTATATTGGAAGCAATTGAACCCAGCACGATCGCTGCCATAAAAGGCGAGAGAATGCGCAATAATGTATATATGAACTGATTGAACAAAATCAACGTGTCGGGGAGGTTCATAGTCGTAAAAATAGCGTGTGAAAAGGTGTAACGCATGTATTCGCCGCACATGCCAAAAATCTGCGGACCATAGTATCGCAACATTAAAAAGCCGACGAGAAGTGTTACAACTGAGCTGAGATCTTGTGACTTTGCAATGTTGCCGCGCTCTGCTGCTTCCTGACGACGTTTTTCTGTGGCTGGTTCGGTTTTTTCTCCGGCAAACAGCTGCAGATCAAAGTTCCGTTCGACAAGGCTCAGCGGTGCCATCGCGCAGATGATTCTCATGCTAACCCATCTTACTGAGCAACAGGTTGATCTCATTCATGCTCATGCCGATCAGGTTTTTGATGATATCGCCCAGATACGGCATCAATACGATCAACATTGCCAGCCCACCCAGAATTTTCAGTGAAAATCCGACTTGAAAAATGTTCATTTTAGGTACTGTGCGTGCGATTATGCCTAATGCAACATCGCCGACCAGGATTACCGCGATTACAGGCATAGCTATCTGCAGGCCGCAGACAAACGACATGCGGCTGTAAAGCGCGATTTCTTCGACTATACCGCCATTAAGATGCATCCCGGCCAGCGGCACCAGCTCAAAGCTCTGGAAAAATGCCTGCAAAATAAGCAGATGCCCACCAAGAAAAAGAAAGGTCAAGCTGCCGGCAAGTTGAAAAAACTCCGAAACAATGCCCAGTCCCTGACTTGAGGTGGGGTCGGCGACCTGAACAAAGGAAAAGCCGATCTGCATCCCGATTATCTGACCGCCAAGGCGGATGGCAGACACAAAGATCAATACTACGTAGCCGATAGAAAAACCGAGAGCAAGTTCTTTAAGTGCCATTAAACCATACTCTGGTATTGTGAGCTCTGGTAAAGTCTGAGTAAGAACAAGGTGAGGCAGGATAAGGACTGCGCAAAGCGCTGATAACCCAGCTTTAACTTGCATGGGAATAATTGCCTCGGAGTAGACGGGTATGTTAAGAAAAAAACCGCTGAAGCGTAAGAGGCTGATTAAAAATATGCCAACGGCGTTAAGAAAAGAGGCTTCAGTCATGGTTCGTTCAGCCTAACGCGCGAAAGTCTGCAGTTGGCCAAGCAGTCTGAGTGCGAACTGCATCAGTTGCGTTAACATCCATGGCGCCAGCCATACCATTGCCAGTCCGGTAATAAGCAGTTTTGGGATAAAGGTGAGGCTCTGCTCCTGAATTGAGGTGGCTGTCTGAAAAATGCTGACCATGACCCCGATTAGCATGCCGAGCAGTAGAATCGGTGCAGACAGCGTCAGAGAAAGAAAAAAGGTCTCTTTGAAAAGCTCATACAGCGTATATTCGGTCATGCATTACCGCCAAAGCTTAAAACTATCGATCTTATAACAAGGTTCCAGCCGTCAACCATTACAAATAATAGAATCTTGAAGGGCAATGAAATCATGACCGGAGGCAGCATCATCATGCCCATCGACATTAACAGACTCGCGACTATCATGTCGATTACCAGAAAGGGTAGATAAATAACTACGCCCATCTGAAAAGCGGTGCGCAATTCGCTGGTAATAAAGGCTGGTATCAGAGCCACCGTGCTGAAATCTTCTTTTGTCTGGGGCTTGGCGCCGCCCTCCATGCCGGCAAATAATGCCAGATCAGTTTTTCGCGTATGCCTGAACATGAATTCTCTGATCGGACCTATTGCCTGGTTGTAGGCTTCAACATAATTTATATCGCGCTCAATGTATGGCACAAAGCTTTTCTGGTAAATCTGGTCGATAACCGGCGACATGGTGAAAAACGTTATAAACAGCGCAAGACCTATGATGATCTGGTTGCTTGGTTCCTGCTGGGTGCCAAGGGCACGCCGAACAAAGCTTAATACAATGATTGTTCGTGTAAAACTGGTGAGCATTATAAGTATTGAAGGCGCCAGGCTAAGGATGGTCAGGAGCAGCAGGACCTGTAGACCGGTGCCGAGCTGGCTGCGCTCACGCGATGGATCAACCTGAATGGTGATGGCAGGTATCGGAAACGGCGTTGCCTGCCTCTGAATTTTGTCTATGTCAGTGCTGTCTTCCATGTTGATTCGCCCGCGCGGATTGTTTGGATCCTGAGCTTGAGCATGCACCGCTACAGTCGACAGAGACCAGATTGCCAGCAAAGCTGCAAAAAGAGTGCGGGTGCAGAAAGACAACTTTTTTTTGTGCATCAGTTTTTGACTACGGAGCACAAATTTGCTTAGGGCACAGCTCCGTTGGTTATTTTATACAATATGGTGCACAATTACGCAAGGCTGAAAAAAAATCAGTCCTTGGATGTGGGCGGACGTTTTACCAAAAGATCGTTGAGTTTGCGCAGCCGGTCTTGATTTCGCTGATTTTGCAATTCTCCCTGTGATTGCGGGGACTCCTCGCTGATTTTTGTTGAGTCAGTTTCCTGCTGCCCGGTAGAAGGTCGCAAAAATGAAAAAAGCCGTTCCATGCCGGGCAGGGGCTTTTCGTATTGCAGGCGAAGTGAGTCGAGTGTGTCTTTGTCGGTAATTTCACAGAGCATGCTTATGTTGCTGTCGGTCACTCCAAGTATGAGGACTCTGCCCATAACGTCGACCAGATATATCATGCGACGGTTATCCAGAGGCAGGATGCCCAATACTTTTCCGAACACGTTTCCGCCGAAGCCACCCTTCTTTTGAATCAGCCATGAAAGGCCAAAAGCCAGAATAATTACTGCGAAAAGCGACGAAATGATGCGCAGTGTCGAGCTTAAGGGATCAGATGTTGGCATGAATGGGGCAGAGGCAACCGGTCCTTCCATGTAAAACGGCAGTGGAGACTTGGCAGCACTGGCCGTGGCATCAGAGTCTGTCGCCGGAATGATTGTCTTATCAGGTTGATTTGTTGCTGATGCGATGGATGCTATAGGTGAAAACCCGTTACCATCTGAGGCAACGGGTTCAGCTGATGCAGAACAAAAACTGATCGCGAGTGTAAACAGTAATGCTCTAAATAATTTATGCTTCACAATTTAGTTAAGAAACGGAAAAATGTTTCAGCGCAGTGCTTTCTGCACGGCTTCTATTACGCGATTCGGCTGGAAAGGCTTGACGATAAAGTCGCGCGCTCCGGCCTGAATGGCATCGATAACCATAGCCTGCTGACCCATTGCACTGCACATGATGATTCTGGCTGCAGGATCAAGCTTTTTAATCGCTTTGACCGCATCAATACCATTCATCTCAGGCATGGTAATGTCCATGGTTACGAGATCCGGCTTAAGCTTCATGTAAAGCTCAACCGCTTCTTTGCCAGTCTGCGCCTCACCAAGAACTTCGAAGCCATTCTTGCTTAGAATGTCCTTGATCATCATGCGCATAAAGGCTGCGTCATCTACTATAAGAATTGTTTTCCCCATACTAACCGGAAGTCTCCTTAGAGAGCTTGTAGTCTATCTTGTGGATTGATAATGCTGGTAATTCTGACTGCAAAGTTTTCGTCGATTACAACTACTTCGCCTTTTGCTATCAGCTTGTTATTAACAAATACCTCCACGGATTCACCCGCAAGTTTATTTAACTCTACTACAGAACCTATACCCAATTCAAGAACATCTTTTATTAACATACGGGTTCTGCCTAATTCAACTGTTATTTGCAAAGGAACATCGAGCAGCAGGTCGATATTTGACTGTAAACCTACTCCCATAGGCATTTGCAACATGCCAAATTCTGCCGGCGAACCTTGCATCATGCCGGGCATGCCCATTCCCTGCATACCCATTCCAGGCATCTGTCCTTGCATGCCCATCCCCATTCCAGGCATTTGTCCTTGCATGCCCATTCCAGGCATCTGTCCTTGCATGCCCATTCCAGGCATCTGTCCTTGCATACCCATTCCAGGCATCTGTCCTTGCATACCCATTCCAGGCATCTGTCCTTGCATGCCCATCCCAGGCATTTGTCCTTGCATACCCATTCCCATTCCAGGCATTTGTCCCTGCATACCCATTCCCATGCCAGGCTGACCAGGCATCTGAGGTGGCATTCCAGGCATCTGCTGATGCATCTGGCTTTGCTGCTGTCCTCCGAGGCCAGCGCCTGGCGGCGGCGGTGGAGCTGCTTTTTTCGTAGACTCTTTCGGCTTTGTCAGGTCAGCTGCCATATGCTGAGCAAATTCTGCTGGAAGGAGCTGTACCATTTCGGTTTCGGCCAGATCACCGATTTTCAGGCTGTAGCCAATGCGCAAAAACATTGCAGTTAGATTGAAATCTGGCAGGGCCGGCGGCCCATCATTAAAGTTTACTACCAGGACTTCTGGCGGAGAAATATCAACACGCTTTTTGAAATGCTCAGACAAGGCGGTTGTAGTTTTGCCCATCATCTGGTTCAACATTTCGCCGACCGCAGAAACATGCATCTCCTGAAATTCAGCGTCAACGCCACTGCCACCCATCATGAGGTCGCCAATGAGGGCTGATATTGTCTTTTTTAGCATCAGGTAGGAGTTGCCGTCAAAACCTTCAACGTAGCCAATCTTGGCGATGACGAACTCTTCGCCGCCGCCTTCAGCGGCCATTTCGCCAAAGTCAACTACTCTGATCTGCTCCAGTTCAATCGAGACCTCTTTATTCAGGAGAACCTGAACGACCGATGATGTGGCACCAAGAGAAATCTTGGCAACTTCAGTAAGCTGGTCGAGTGCTTCCTGAGAGAAAGCTGCTGTGGCACTTTTGCCGCTGGAGGCAGCAGGAGCAGTCGGAGCAGCGGCTGCAGGGGTTTCTGGAGCGGCATCGTCGCTGGGCGCACCAGCATTTAACAATGCATTAATTTCTTCTTGCGTCAGTAAGTCACTCACGTCAATTCCTCCTCCTGGTCAGGGGGGTCAAAAACTTCTGTAATTGTAATGGCCATTTTTTTTCCTAGCACTCCGGGGCGGCCACGAAACTTTACCCGACTGCCGACTCTGATATTAAGATCATTCTTAAATAACTGATCGGTAACCATAATGTCGCCTGGTTGAAGTCCGAGAATATCCTGCAGAGTTACGATTGTAGCGCCGAGTTCTGCTATTAGAGGCAGGTGCACGGATTTTACCTGTTGACTGATCGCATCTACGTTGGTTTGGGCAGTTTCTTTGCGAACCGCTGCAAACCAGGATGCGGCATTGAACTTGTAAATGATCGATTCAACAGTGTTGTAAGGTATACACAGCGTCATAATGCCGGTTACGTCATGAATCTTGATCTCGATCGTAATAGATACGACAATTTCGCTGGGTGGAACAATCTGCGCAAATTGTGGATTCGATTCGACCAGCTCAATTACCGGAGCCAGATCGATAATGTTGATCCAGGCTTCACGCAGTCGATCGATGATGCCGACCATTATTTTCTGCATTATCTGCTTTTCGACTTCGGTAAGCTGTCTGAGAATGCCCAGTGGCGTGCCGTTGCCGCCGAGCAGGCGGTCAAGAATGGTGAATACTACGTTGAGGTTTATATCAACCAGAGCTTTGCCATCAAGGTTGTCTGATCTGAATACGGTTATGAAAGTGGGGTTGTATATTGATTGAATGAATTCTTCAAAGGTGCGCTGTTCGACAGATACAATCGTTGCCTGCGCGTAAGCACGCAGCTTTGTCGAAAGGTCAGTGCCAATAAGTCTTACGAACGCTTCGTGGATAAGCTGGATGGTGTTGAGTTGCTCTTTTGAAAACTTGGTCTGACGCTTGAAGTCATACTTTCGTTCAACCTTGCCCTCTTTGCGTTCTTCAGGCATCCCGCCAAACATGGAGGAAGCAGCAGCCTTGGGTGGTGAAGACTCTCTACTCTGGCTTTTTCCTGATGACGCTGATCCCTCAGAATATGAGGGTGGCGGCGGTGGCGCCGAATCATCATCTTCGGCTGGGCCCAATGCCGAAAGCAGTGCATCAATTTCGCTCTGCGAAAGGGTGTCTACCATTCTCTGGCTCCGGTTCTATGCAACATCTTGTTTGACTCAGTTGATCAGAAAGGTTGGAATAAAAACACTGACTATACGGCTTTCAGATGTTGATTTACCAAGAATCCTGTTTAGTTCTCTTTCTATGTCTTTATGTAAGAAGCGGTCGATATAATCTTCTTTGGCTCTCTGTATATTGAGTTTCATTAAAATGTTGGTTATACAGTCGCGCAATTCGGCTTTGCGTTCTTCGAGTTCTTTTTCAAGGTTCCCGATATAGCCTATTTCGACCTGAATCTTAATGTAGTGCAACTCTTCGTCACGCGAAGTAGCGATGAACTCGCCAAGATCAAACCGACCAATTTTAGGTGCAGTTTCAATGTCACCCTGCTGTGGTGGCGGCGTCTGGCCTCCTTCCGGGCCGGTCACTGCACGGCGACTGGTCACGTAAGCGACGGTAACTACCCCCAGAGCGATAACCAATACAACTAAAATAAATAAAACCAGTTTTGTTTTGGATGACATAATTTATAAACCTACCATGAGAAAATCGGCCAAGTCAATGCACAAAACGACTTTTTAGGTGGCTCTTATGGCCTTTGGCCATTAGAGCCACGTATCCCGCAGTGCCCACCGGGAAGGATTGCAGAAATTCATTTAAGCAACGGAGCCAGAAGCATTTTTTTTCCTGATCCGGTGCGTATGGATTCGGCGCTTATAGCAGATAATCCTGTGCAATACCTGCTTTACTGAATCTGCTACCATAACTGTTTTGCCTGTGTGTAGAGTAATGACAGTGTCCGGAGTCGACTCGATCTGCTCGATGAGTTCGGCATTCAAGTAGAAACTTATTCCATTGATGCGCGAAAGTTTGATCATATCAAGTCGTCTCCATTACTGTCGGTTCGTTTAGAGCCTGTTAGAAAATAACCGAGGCACGAAGGTTGATTTCTTACGGGCTCTTATGGCCGATCGAATAACCTAAGATGTAACAATTATTTCTTCACTAGGCCTTAACGCTTCAGATTTACTACTTCCTGAAGCATTTCGTCTGAAGTGGTGATTACCCTTGAGTTGGCCTGAAAGGCGCGCTGGGTAATAATCATATTCGTGAATTCTTCAGAAATGTCTACGTTGCTCATTTCAAGCGAAGCTGCCACAACGACGCCTCGGTCCATCATGCCGGCTTTGCCAACTACTGGCTGCCCCGAGTTGGGCGCGTATGTATAGAGGTTTTTACCATTCTTTTCGAGACCGGCCGGATTGTTGAAGGTCGTCAGGGCTATCTGCCCGATCGGCTGTTTCTGACCATTCGAGAAAACACCTCTGATTATTCCATCTTCCTCAAAGTAAATCTGTTCGAGCAGACCCATTTCGTAGCCGTCCTGAAACTCTGCCTTGGTTGAGAAGTCGGATTCGAACTGTGTTATCAGCTCGGTGTTAAGAGATATCGTGAGTGGGTTGCTGCCGCGAGGAGTCATTTGGAAATCTGGGACATACGAGCGACCTTCATCAATCTTGCCGTTTTCGAAGAAATACAGCTTGCCTTCGCGATTGGTGATCAATGCATCGTTGGCGCGCTCAAGATCGTCCGCCGTTGGATCCTCTGGGTCGTCTATACTGTTAGCTGGATCTTTCAGCCAGTTCACTATTTCAGTGTCATCGTCAGAATAGCTGACTTTATAACTCCACTCCATTGTTTCGGAATTGGTATGTTCCCAGGATGTCACCATACCATGTTTGCCGCCGAGTGAGTCATAGGCAATGATGCTGGTGGAATGTTTTGCACCATCGCTGACGGCGCCGTCTATTTTGAAGGTTTCACCATTGACTGTCGCCGAAAACTCAATCATGTCGGACGAAGGCTGTGGCACCATGATGTTAACGGAGTCTGAAGCACCTTTTTCGGCGGTGGTCACGAAGCTCATGTTTTCATTAGGCAGCCAGGGGTTGTTGCCTTCGGTCAGAGTGAATTCCAGTCCGCCATAGTTGAAGTCGCTGACTGCAGCTGTGCCTCGATATGTGTCTGCTGTTAAGCCCAGTTCCCCGATATTACTTCCACCTATAACGAGCTGCTCTCCAGAACCAGAATAGTTGCCGGTAATTACCAGTTGATCAGGCTCGCCGTTGTTGTTGGTGTCGACAAACGAAGCGGTAGCGGAAACATTTTCTTGTGCCAGTCTTGAGTTAATCTCTGCCAGAATTGCACCCCGTGTGTAAACCTGGTTGTTTCCGGCCACGATATCGCTGAAATTGATCAGGGCGGCACGACCACTGCGATCAGTTATTACCAGGCTGACGTCAAGGCCGTCTGGATCCCAGACGTCGTTTTCAGGATCCCATCTTGCCGGGTCAACTGCGCGGTCGCTGAACACCTCTGGTCTGGCACCGCCAGTGCCGGTTGCTACTGCCACTGGCAGATTCAGATCGGTAAAATTTCCAGTTCCATTTAAGATTTCAAGTTCGCGATTGCTGCCGATATCGTTGCTGACAATCTGAAACTTCTGGGTGATCGCATCATAATATGCGGTAGCACGCACCCCATCATCCTTCATTGCAGTGTTGATTCTATCGACAATTTCTGATGTTGAATAGGTGCCGGCGGCAAAGGTTACCGTTGCCACTCTTGGAGGAGTGAACTGATTGTCGGCAACTTGGAATGTGGTGGCAGCTGGTGTCCAGTGGGTGCCGAATGCTACAGGAGTGCCTTCAAGTCGTGCCTGTTCACCGCCAAGAGTGCCGGCTCCGATAAAGCCCCGTTCTGAACCAACAACGCGATACGAAGTAGCACGGGTCGGGTCGCCGCCGTCAAATATAATTTCGACAGTTTCGTCTTCAACATCACCACCCGAAGCGGTAACGCCTGAGCTGATACCATCGCCAGTGTTCGAAATGGCATTGAGAGGCATGGTTGCCGTTGCCGGGCGTGGATCGCCATCGGGGTCATAAGTAAAGTAAGGCTGAGATACCGAAGAAGTCGGGCCAGCAGGCTCAACCGTGCTCTCAAGAATATTGCCGTCGTCGTCTGTTTTCATTGTGCCAGTCGCGACGTTACCTTCGGTATCATCAACAGCTGACCAGATCCAGTTGTTTGAATCAAGTTTTTTGAATTTGAATTTCAGATTCTCAAAGTCACCTTCGCTATTTTTGAAGGTCAGAGTATCCAGCCCTAATTCGATATCACGCTCGTTCGAACCACTGTCGAGGTTACATGAATATTTGATCTCATTAGTCTGGTGTGCGTGTTTTTTGAGGTATTTGGTAATATTAATGTCATTCGGAACGATACCGGTCTCTTTCATTTCGAGGTTGCCGGTTTTGGGGTCCTGGGTCGCCATCCAACCCTGCATCTTGAACCCTGTATTGGTCATTACCATATCGTAGTTCGGATTGACGTTGAGGTTGCCATCGCGGGTGTAGTAGAGGTTCCCGTCGTAGCCTTTTGCTGAGAAGAATCCGGCTCCTTCAATCGCAATGTCGGTCTGCTTGCCGGTTCCTTCGATTGCGCCCTGATCCATCAGGGTGTCGATGGCTGCCTTGCTGACACCAAGACCTACCTGCATTGGGTTGAGTCCGCCGTAGTCGCCGAAGGCCTGCTGGCCATGGCGCAATGTTTCAGAAAACAGATCTTGAAACATGACGCGGCCGCGTTTGAAAGCGGTAGTGTTGACGTTCGCAATGTTGTTGCTGAGAACGTCCATCTTGGTCTGAAATTGTTTTAGACCCGTAACTCCCGTGAATAATGATCTTATCATAGCACAATTTCCTCTTCTTTTCGGCTTAATGTGCCGTTAACCGCGGCTCAGGTCCTTCGTTGCCGTGGTAGCTCCATGAAGAGTGGAGCAGTCGACCGGGAGAGAAGAGCCTGCCTCATGCAGGAATCTCTCGCCGGCCAATCCGCTGGGATTGGCAAAGATCATTTTTTATCTGTTCCCGCCTTCAGTCAATCGGGCGGTTCTGGCTTCCCCGGAAGGGGTCCGGCCATTCTATCTGGATTTGTTTTTTTTTTATGATCTTCGCTTTTTCCCGAACTGTTTGCTTCCTATGGATTTGTTTTATTTATTTTCATCTATTTCTTTTGCCTGCGCTCCTTATCAATACTTCATACTCACACTGTCTATATTCGTCACCAATCCGTTTCGCATTTCATCAATTCCCATCGCCGTTACAAGCGTGCGGCTCGGAACATTCACGACAAAGGCACCTTCTCTTGTCATTACCAGAGAATCTCTGGCGCCTTTTGATTCAAGCTCTGAAAATGCTTTGTTTAGCGAGCTTTCCAGGGCCGGGTTCATGTTAATGTTTCTTTCCGTGAGGCGCTTCTGGGCATGGGCACTGATGCGGAACTGTGATGGTTCTGTAACCTCTACAGCTTTCTGGAAAAGGTCTACGAAGTTGGTTGCGCCTGGCAGACCGCCCGGTGCGTTACCGGTCTTCGCTGGCCTGATTCCCGTCAGCTGAGGCCCGTGTGGGCCAATCATCAGTCTGGGATCCATGATTTGCCTCGTTAAGTCAGATTAAGTTGTCAAGTTGATGCCTAGGCGGCGTCTTCGCGCACTATATCGTAAACGGTCGGACTAACCAGTTGAACATCTGCAAGACTGAAGGCCTGTTCGCCTACCTTCAGAAATGGCGTGCCATCTTTGAAACCAACCATGTCAACCACTCCTGTTACCGCCGCTTCCATGTCAGCGCTCTGTACCGTCACGGTTGTGCCCAGATACATCATGGCCTGAGTCTGTGAATTGGTGTTGAAGGTCTTGAGAAAGGCATCCAACGATTTGTTCATGTTGGTCATTTGCTCAAGTGTACTGAAGTTCGACATCTGACTGATGAACTCCGTGTCTTCCATCGGGTTCATCGGATCCTGATTACTGAGCTGCGCAGTCAGAAGTTTGAGAAAGTCTTCTTTGCCAAGTTCCGACTTGGGCGTTCGCGTGGTGGTCAGATTCATCCCGCCTTCCGGGACATTTACAGTTTCGATAGCCATTTAACAATGCCTCCTATACCGTCAGATCAACTGCCTTGATGTTAAGAGCAGCCCGTCTCAGATTTGGCAGAATATTCTTTCTGATAATCGCTTCGGCAGCATCTTTATTAGCCGCCAGAATACGAGTGGATTTGTTTTGTCCGCCAGACATCTGATCTCTACTTCTTTCATCGGGATTCTTCGACGAAATGTCCACTGTTATTTCAGTTAAGTTCACACCCTGACTTAACAGCTGTTCTTTAATCTGGGGAGCCAGTTCATCGAGACGCGCTTTTGCAAGAGCACTTTCGGCCGAAATACGTGCTGATAGTGTTCCATCCTTGGAGGTAAGTTCCATTTCGAGCTTGCCGAGTTCACCCGGATTAATCTCCATGTTAAGAATTTTGCTGCCATTCTGAGTTTTCAGATATTCTGCTTTTTCAAGCATCTGGCTGAAAATCTGGTTGGCGGCTGGAACTGGAGTGGCCGGTTTGGCTGAACTCATTGAACTTGCGGAAGTGCCGGTATGCGAAGAAAATCCGTTGTTTCCATTGCCCGCACTGTTGTTGCTCGTGTTTGAATGTCGTTTGATCGCTTCAGGTGAATAAGTTGCTGCTTCAGTCGATTTGTTGGCGACAGAAGATTTTTCTGAGAATAGTGTAAAGAACTTTTTTGCCGCTTCTTCAACTGCTGTTTTGGTCTGCTCTGGTGTCGCCGGTTGAGCGGTTAAGGTCTGATTCGTGGATTTGTTTGCGATTACTGGTTCATCGCCTGTCTCAGACTGCTGATTTTCGCTTGTAGCTTCATTGGCAGACTGGTTCAGACGCTTGAATTCTTCGCGTAGACTTTCTTCGCTTCTTTTTGGCTCTGCCGATGCAGATTCCTGATGCGTCTCGACATTCTTTTCGTTGGTATTTTTGGTGGCTGTCTTGCGATCTGACTGGCTTTCATCAGCTTCCGCATTTCCCTGCTTTTCTGTGTCAGAACTTTCAGTAGAGCTGTTGACATTCGAAGTTGACAGATCGGTCGCTGTCGCTTCGCTGGTTGTCTGTCCGGCATTATTTGTCTCATTGTCAGTGTCCTGGCCTGTTGTCAAACTAGCCATCTGAAGACCCATGCTGGTTGCCTGATTCTCCGAACTGGCCTGTTGATCAGCAAGTCCCTGCATGAGCTGCAGAAATTCGGGAGATTCAACCATTGCCAGAAGTTCATCTTTTGCTGAAGAATTCGGCATTTCCATTACCATTTTAAGCAGTTCCTGATTAAACTCGTCGGGCGACTGTGCAAGAGCTTCA
>Ga0180007_10005352_pt1 | contig 13044 bp, 8 predicted proteins | sample MM_PC_MetaG_FD_121122 | JGI IMG/M metagenome (GOLD analysis project Ga0180007, IMG submission 121122) | Groundwater microbial communities from the Aspo Hard Rock Laboratory (HRL) deep subsurface site, Sweden - MM_PC_MetaG | ecosystem: Environmental > Aquatic > Deep subsurface > Groundwater... | reverse complement strand
TCGGAGTCGGATTGATCGTCGATAACGCCAGCGTGGTGCTGGAGAATATTGTCCGCCTCAGGGAGGGGCGGCATTCCCTCGAAGAGAGTGCCCTGACCGGCACCAGGCAGGTGACCGGGGCCATTATCGCCTCAACCCTGACAACGTCGGTCATCTTCCTGCCGGTTGTGTTTATGCAGACCATCTCCGGGCAGTTGTTCGGCGAGCTGGCCCTGGTGGTTGTGTTTGCTCTTCTTTGTTCGCTGCTGGTGGCACTCACGCTGGTGCCCATGTTGTCCAGTCGGTATCTCAGCGTCCCTCCGGGCGGTGTTGCCGGTGGTGGACGATGGGAACGGATCGGCCGGTGGTTTGAGCGGCGGGAAGAACAATACGCCACAGTACTGAGCATGGCCATGCGCCGCAAAAAGACGGTGTTTGGCGTGACGGCGCTGCTCCTGACGATCACGTTGCTGCTATGGCCGCTGCTTCCGGTGGAACTGGCGCCGCAGACGGATGCCGATGAAATCGGCGTCGACCTGGAAATGGCCCAGGGGACCAATATCGCGGTGGTGCATGGTTACCTGAAGGAGCTGGAACGCCTGGTGTACGACAACATCCCGATGGATGAAGTCCGCCATGTGTCCGTGGAAATACGTCCCGGCGATGCCGAAGTTGAGATATCGCTGAAGAGTGCCGATGAGCGCACGGTCAACAGCTTCCAGTTGGCGGACCGGCTGCGGAAGGAACTATCGGGCAAGATACCCGGCGCTACCATTCGAGTCTCGGCGCAATCCGGTCTGTGGATGTTGCGACGGTTGTTCGGGTCCGGCGGGGCCGAGGCGGTGCAGATTGAACTGCGCGGTTACGATCTCGCTATGGCGGAACGACTCGCGGACGATATCAAGAAGGCCATTGAACCGGTCAAGGAGGTTGCCGATGTTCGGGTCAGTCGCCGCGAGGGCCGACCGGAGGAGAATCTCGTCATTGATCGCGAGAAAATCGCCGACCTGGGGCTGTCCGTAAGAGACGTTGCCCAGGCGATACAGACCAATGTGGGCGGCAGTCGTGCCGGAGTCTTCCGCGACGGTGGTGAGGAGTTTCCCATTACTGTTCGCCTCCAGGCTGCCGATCGGCTGACCGGAAATGACCTGAGCAATGTTTCGGTGCGTACGGCCGGCGGGGAGATCATCCCCATTTCAGCCGTAGTGCAGACCGACCGCCGCCGAAGCCCGACCGAGATTCAGCGTATCGACGGGCAGCGAGTGACCTACATCACGGCCAACCTGGAAAGCGGTGCCGCGCTGGGGGATGTGGTCGAAAAACTGCAGCAGGCCGTGCGGGGCGTTTCCCTGCCAGCCGGTTTTTCGGTTGTGTTCAGCGGTGAGTACCAGGAACAACAGAAGGCACAGACGGACTTTCTTTTGTCCGTCCTGATGGCGGTGGTTCTCATTTATATGGTGATGGCGGCGCAGTTCGAACGCTTTCTGGATCCGCTGATAGTGATGCTGGCCGTTCCGCTGGCCATTATCGGAGTAGTTCCCACATTGCTGCTCACCGGGACAACTCTGAACATCCAGAGTCTGATGGGCATCATCATGCTGATTGGTATTGTGGTGAATAATGCCATCGTGCTGGTTGACTACATCAATCTGATGCGGCGTGAACAGCATCTGGATATCGACGAGGCTGTGAAGCAATCGGCTCGGCGACGTCTACGCCCCATTGTGATGACCACCACGACCACCGTCCTGGGGATGATGCCGTTGGCTTTCGTGCTGGGAGCCGGGGGAGAAATTCAAGCCGCCCTGGCGCGGTCGGTTATCGGCGGCCTGGCGGCATCGACTCTGATCACGCTGATACTGATACCGGTGGCCTACAGCAGCATCCACAATCTGCTGGCTCGTCGCCGTGCCTCCTGAGACCGGCGGACAATCCGACCGGCAGTCCGCACAGCGGCGCGGTCCGGCGCGTGTGCACCCTACAGGCCGGCTTCGTGTTCCTTGATGGTCAGCTTGTTGCCGCCAAGCTCCTTGCCGTTCAGTTCGCTGATAGCCCGGGCAGCCTGCTTGTCAAAAGGCATCTCAACCACACAAAAACCGTAAGCCTTGGCATCGCGCGGCTTATCCTCGATACAGATATCACTTACCTGGCCGTACATCTCGAATGCCATCCGAAGTTGCCATCGTGAAGTCGTGGGCGACACATTTCCTACGTACAGACGCAATCCATTCTCCTTTGCAAATCGCCGTCCTTATCATCACTACAACAGCCTGACCGGTCAATCCGTGCCCGAACAACACAATGATTTCTCGCCCCTAAGTAAGTTGTCTCAGTAGCAGAAAACTCCTGAACCTGACGGGCGACCGGGTGACGCCATTGTTGCTGCACGGATTAGTCAGGGATTGATGTGCCAGGACAGGGCCGGGAATACAATCAACCGGTTATAACTTGATCCATGTAAGTATACATCCTGTTTGGACTAACGCCTATTGATATCTTTTCATGGCGGAGAAAATGACAGTCCGGAGCGAGAATCCTATGGTTCTGCTGCCGGTCTTCCCGTGTCGCCCGGTGACCGCCCGGCCCTCCGGAACATATGAGTTGCGGTACCGCGGGACTCTGGCTAACTTGCAGTTGTTCAAGTACTACGGGGGACTCAAGTGGAATACGAGACTCCGCAAGTTGCGCAAAAAGGCTCGCAGGGCATGAAAAATCACAAAAATACCGTGAAAGCCGGATATAACGCTATTTCCGAGGCTTACCTTGAGGCTCGCAGCAGAGATTCTGAAGATGTCCGGCTGCTCGACGACTTGGTCAAACGCCTTCCCCGGGGTGCGCGGGTTCTCGACGCCGGTTGCGGCGCGGGAGTACCGATAACCCGGCTGCTGAGCACGTACTTCGATGTTGTGGGGGTAGATTTCGCCGACACCCAGATCGGTCGGGCCAGGGAACTGGTCCCCGACGCGGAATTCCTGTGTCAGGATATCACCTCTCTGAGCCTTCCTGCGGGTTCGTTCGACGCCATCTGCTCCTACTACGCCATCATCCATATTCCCAGGCAAGAGCATCCGGGGCTTTTCATGCAGTTTTATCGCCTGCTGAAGCCGTCCGGTCTGGCCCTGCTGTGTTTGGGTGCGGACGATCTGGCGGAGGATCTGGTCGAGGACTACCTGGGTGCCCCGATGTTCTGGAGCCATTTTGACGCCGCAACCAATCTGGAGTTGCTAGCCGGGTGCGGGTTCGAGGAAGTCTGGTCACGGATTGTGCCGGATGTCAGTTCTCCGGGATCGGGTCACCTGTTTGCCCTTGTGCAGAAGCGACGGGCGTGAACCTGTTCTGCGCGAGGTGAGAACGTTCGTTTCGATCCCGAACTCAGAACCGATCGTCGTGCGATCGATTCAACATGTCGAACCCCGGCCCAACCTCGCCCGGTAAGTCACACCGATGGATTGATTTGGAGATCGGCGGCTGAGGCATTATACTGCCGCCATGAGATCAAGACGGCCAAGCGAAACAGATTGTGAGGTTTCGAATGCGGGGACTCAGGGTATGGACGGCGATCCTCCTGATTGCTTACCTGGGGACGATGATCTCAGGATGCGGAAATGCGGATGACAAGGCGAAAACCCGGACCGATGGGCAGCAGATATCCGGCGTAACTATCGGTGTCTCGCTGCTGACGAGAACACATCCATTTTATCAGGATCTTGAAGAGGGGCTGAAGGCTGCGGCGACTGAGGCCGGTTTTGAGTTGCTGGTCACGGCCGGTGAGTTTGATGTAGCCAGACAAAAGGATCAGATTCAGGATTTCATAGTCCAGAAGGTCAACGCCATTGTTGTTTCTCCCTGTGATTCCAAATCCATTGGGACGGCTATTCAAGCGGCCAACGAGGTCGGCATTCCCGTATTCACGGCCGACATAGCCTGCCTGGCAGAGGGCGCAAAAGTCGTCACCCATGTGGCTTCGGACAATGTTGGAGGGGGACGTCTGGCGGCACGGGCGGTCGCGGCTGCGATCAATAACAGTGGAAAAGTGGCGATTATCGACCACCCGGAAGTGGAGTCGGTGATTCAGCGTGTCCGAGGGTTCGAAGAAGAGATCGCGAACTTCCCAGGTATTACCGTCGTGGCCAAGCTTTCCGGGCATGGCGTGAAAGACCAGGCTTTCCGAACCGCCGAAGACATACTTCAGGCCCAGCCGGATGTGACAGCCATCTTCGGGATAAACGATGATTCTGCACTGGGTGCTCTCGCCGCCATTGAAAAGGCCGGCAAAACGGGCAAAGTTAAAATAGTCGGTTTTGATGCCGTCCCCGAAGCTCGACAGGCAATACGGGATGGGAAGATTTACGCCGACGTAATCCAGCAGCCAAAGGAAATCGGTCAGCAGACCGTCGAGGCTGTGAAGACCTACCTGTCCGGCGGCGCGGTGTCGCCAACGGTGCTCATTCCCTGCGATTTGTTTACGCAAGCTGACGCAAACTGATTTCACGGTCGAGGACGGTATGGTTCCCCCTGTTAGATCAAGGGCAGAAGACGTGCGACCACTTCTGGAAATGGCGGCAATTCGCAAATCATTTCCGGGGGTGATGGCGATCAGTTCGGCCACCTTCGATCTGTACACCGGAGAAATCCATGCCCTGGTCGGAGAAAATGGGGCCGGCAAAAGCACCCTGATCAAGATCCTCACCGGCGTTCACCAAATGGACGCCGGCAGTATCAGACTCGACGAACGACCGGTGTCATTTCGGCGACCGGTTGATGCTCAGCAGGCCGGTATCGCTACCATCTACCAGGAATTCACATTGGTGCCGGCCCTGACGGTGGCGGCAAACATATTCCTCGGACATGAAGTTACCGGCAACGGACTGCTCGATCATCGCCGGGAAAATCGCCTGGCCGCGGAACTGCTGGGCCGCCTGGGGGCCGAGTTTGATCCCGATACGTGTGTGTCGGATCTTACTGTGGCGCAGATGCAGATAGTCGAGATCGCCCGGGCATTGGCCCGGGATGCAGGAATCCTCGTAATGGATGAGCCGACTGCAGCTCTGGCTCCACAGGAAGTGTCTCATCTGTTCGGTGTGCTGAAGGAGCTGTCCGGACGCGGTATGGGCACGATATTTATCAGCCACCGGCTCGACGAAGTGATGGCCATGGCTGACCGGATAACGGTCATGCGCGACGGGGCGACTATTACTACCCGTGGCGTGGATGATTTCACCCGCACCGACCTCATTGAGCAGATGGTCGGCCGTCCCATCGAGCAGGAGTATCCAAGGAACACCGCTTCGCCCGGCGAGACAGGGTTTGAGGTGCGATCCCTTTCCGGCGGTACAGTACGGGACATCTCGTTCACGGCCCGACGGGGAGAAGTGCTGGGCCTGGCGGGGCTGATGGGCGCCGGTCGCACTGAGGTCGCCCGTTTGATATTTGGGGCCGATCGCAAGGCCAGCGGTGAGATCCTGCTGGATGGACGTCGGCTCGATATCTCGTCGCCGCGAGATGCGATTCGCAGTGGGGTGTGCCTGCTGACTGAAGACCGAAAGGCCCAGGGTCTGGTTCTCAAGGCCTCGGCAAAAGACAACTTCGCCTTGGCCAATCTGGCGTCCTGGTCACGTCTGGGGTGGATACACCAGCGCCGGGAACAGCGGCGGTTTGCCGATCGCACGGCGAGCCTGAATATCCGCCTGGCCCACTCTGATCAACCGGCCGAAGAACTTTCGGGCGGCAACCAGCAGAAGCTGCTGGTGGCCCGATGGCTCGAGACAAACTCCGAGGTCATCCTGTTTGATGAACCCACCAGGGGAATTGATGTTGGCGCCAAGTACGACATGTATCTTCTGATCGGGGAACTGGCTGCCCAGGGAAAGGTGGTCATTGTCATTTCATCGGAACTCCCCGAACTGCTCGGTATTTGCGATCGCATCCTGGTCATGCGCCGGGGACAGGTGGCCGGCGAGGTATGCGACGCAAGCAAGGGGACCCAGGAAGAGATCATGGCCTTGGCCGTGTGAGGATGAAAGAATGCATTCCGACGTGAAACCTCCAGTTGCACAGACTCCGTCTCGATCGCGCGGGGGGGGCGGTTCCAGACGGTTTTTTACCGATTATGGCATGGTGATTGTTCTGGCGGGTTTGTGCCTGCTGTTTTCCGTTCTGACCCTCTCCGAACAACACCCGGTCGGAGCCGCCGCCGCTGAGGATATTGCGGACAACATTGCCAAGATTGTCCCGGGTGGCAGTACCGTGCTTATCATGGCCCAGAACAGCGACGAGGACGCCGAGTTTGTCCGCAAACTCAGCGAAAATATCGGCGGTGCGAATATGATCCTGTTGCCTCCGGCGACAGGCGCTCCAGCCGTCATGCGAGGCAGGTTGGCCGAGCTTGATTCGAGGAGCCGGACGTTTCAATACATAATCACAACCAACAATCATTCTGCGACTATTCGTCTGATCCTGTCACAGTTTCCCGCGTTTTCTGATGTGAAGGTGATTGTGCCGCAGTCCTACAAGTGGCCGACCTTTCTGCTGCCGGACAATATCCGCAATGTCGCCAATCAGATAACCGTAATCGCCATCATCGCCATCGGCATGACCATGGTCATTATCACGGCCGGTATTGATTTGTCTGTGGGCAGCATGATAGCCCTGTCGGCGGTGGTGGTAGCCTGGCTGGTTGGTCAGTTCGGAGGCGCACAGGCGTCTACGATAACCATGCTCCTGGCGGCTCTGGGTGGTATTCTCGTGTGCGGCGGCGTGGGAGCGTTCAGTGGGCTGATGGTCACCGGTTTTCGAATCCCACCTTTCATTGCCACACTGGCCATGATGCAGGTTGCGGCCGGATTGGCTTACATCTTTTCGGAAGGCAAACCCATATACCAGTTGCCCGATTCCTTTGTTCTGCTGGGGCGGGGCACCGAGCCGTTTCTGCATATACCCAATGCCGTCATTCTGATGCTGGTACTGTATGCGATTGCGCATGTGGTCATGACGCGCACGACGTTTGGTCGCTATGTGTATGCGGTTGGCGGCAATCTGGAAGCGGCCCGCTTGTCCGGGATCAGGGTCAAAGCAATTCTGTTCTCGGTGTACACGATATGTGGCATGCTGGCCGGTCTGGGCGGTGTGATTATGGCCTCGCAACTGAAAAGCGGTGCGGCGACATATGGCCTGACCTACGAACTCTATGTAATTGCCGCCGTTGTTGTGGGCGGAACCAGCCTGATGGGTGGCGAGGGACGCATTCTCGGTACACTCATCGGAGCGTTTATCATCGCCGTTATCCAGAACGGCATGAATCTGGTCAATGTGGAAAGTTATACGCAGAAGGTCGTGCTTGGCTTGGTCATACTCGGGGCCGTGCTCGTGGATCGGATCAAGCAAACTCGAATGAATCGCAAAGCGTCATGGCGTGGGGATAAAGCAGCCGCATGATGTGGCGGCATCATGAGCCGAGAGGGCAAAGGAGAACTACAGTGCGTTCAGTGTACCTCAGTTTAGCAATCGTGATACTACTATCGGTGATACCGATACAGGCCGGGGAAACCGGCGACACGGCTCAATCACCGCAAGCAAAGCTGTACGTGGTGGGAACCGCCCACCTGGACACGCAATGGCGGTGGACGGTCAAAACCAGTATCGACGAGTACATACCGGACACCTTCCGGAGGAATATCTCGCTCATGAAGCAGTACCCGGACTACGTGTTCAGTTTTGAGGGTGCGTTTCGGTATATGCTGATGGACGAGTATTTTCACGATGAGTTTGAGCAGGTGCGACCGTTCATTGAGTCCGGCCAGTGGCGGGTTACCGGAAGCTGGGTGGATGCTGTCGATGTCAACGTACCATCGTTTGAGTCTCTCGTTCGTCATACGCTGTACGGCAACGGCTACTTCAAGCGTGAGTTCGGCAGGACCAGTCGCGACATATTCCTGCCCGACTGTTTTGGATTCGGTTACGCGCTGCCGTCTATTGCGGCGCATTGCGGACTCAGCAGCATCTCAACTCAGAAACTGACCTGGGGCGGCTGGGCCGGAGTCCCGTTTGATATTGGCATGTGGCAGGGTGTCGACGGCTCCCGCATTGCGGCGGCCTTTAATCCCGGCTCCTACGGCACAACATTTGAGAGCGATCTGTCTCACGACAGCGCCTGGACGGCGGTGGCGCAGCGACAGGGTGATTCGAGCGGCCTGTATGCCGCCTATGCCTACTTTGGTACCGGTGACACGGGGGGCGCGCCCGACTCGGCGTCGGTGGACTGGCTGGCAAAATCGATGGCGGGCGACGGTCCTCTTGAGGTCAAAAGCGTGGGGGCCGATGATCTGGTTGACCTGGTAGCAACCACGGACACGGATCGTCTTCCGTTGTTCGACGGCGAACTGGTGATGACCCGTCACGGCGTAGGTTGTTACACCTCGCAGGCAGCCATGAAACGATGGAACCGCAAGAATGAACTGCTGGCCGACGCTGCCGAGCGGGCATCGGTCGTGGCTCAACGCTTTGGTGCCCTTACGTACCCCCGCGATATGCTCCGCGATACCTGGATACGTTTCATGTGGCATCAATTCCACGACGACCTGACCGGTACGAGTATTCCGGAAGCCTACGAGTATTCCTGGGGGGATGAACTCCTGTGTCAAAACCGATTTGCCGCCATGCTTGATCATGCGGTGGAAACAACGGTCCCGGCCCTGGACACCAGGGCCAAAGGCGTTCCGTTGGTTGTCTACAATCCCCTGGCGATTGAACGCGAAGATGTTGTAGAGGCAACCGTTGGCTTTGACAAAGGTGCACCGCAATACGTTCACGTGTTTGGCCCCGATGGCAACCAGGTACCGTCGGATGTGACCGCGCTGACCGCCGACAGTCTGCGTGTGCGGTTTCTGGCCCGGATGCCGTCGGTTGGTTATGCCGTGTACGACATGCGGCCGGCCAAAGAGGCGTGTAATCTGCCGACCGACTTGCGGGTCACACCGCGATCTCTTGAGAACCGACGGTATATCGTGAACGTCTCCGACGACGGCGATGTGGCATCCATATATGATAAAATCGCCGGACGCGAACTGCTGTCGGGTCCGATTGAACTGCAGTTCCTCGATGACACGCCGAAGAGATGGCCGGCCTGGGAAATCGATTACGACGATATCATGGCGACACCGCGCCCGGCGTGGGGGGGGGCGGCTGACATAAGCATCAAAGAAGATGGGCTCACACGGGTGGCTCTCGACATCGAAAGAAAGACCGAGGCATCGGTAGTGCGGATGACGGTGAGCCTTGCGTCGGGCGGAGCCTCGGAAAGAGTTGAGTTTGATACCAGAATCGATTGGTATGAGCGGGAGACGCTGCTGAAAGTGTGCGTTCCCACAACCACTGCCAATGACTCGGCCTGGTACGATCTGGGACTCGGCGCTATCAAGAGGGGACTGAACCGGGATTCGCTCTACGAGGTTCCCGGACACCAGTGGGCGGACCTCACCTCGCCGGATGAAGTCTACGGCGTGGCGCTTCTCAATGATTGCCGCTACGGTTGGGATCATCCAACTCCGGATAAGCTGAGGCTGACTCTTGTTCACACGCCCGGTATTTCCGAGGGCTGGGACTGGGTGGCCGATGAACGCTCTCAGGACAACGGGCATCATGAACTGCTGTTTGCCGTGCAGGGACATACAGGCGACTGGCGTGAGGGAGAGGTTGTCTGGCAGGCCGCCCGATTGAACCAGCCGCTGCTGGCCTTCCAGACGTTCGCCGCCGGGGGCAAGCTGGGGAAAACATACTCGCTGCTGAAAGTCACCGATGACAATACGACCGACCCGGCCTCGCCCGGAGTGATGGTCAACGCCGTTAAGATGGCGGAACAGAGCGACGAGATAGTCGTGAGGCTTCGCGAACTGTACGGCCGGGCGCACAATCAGGTCGCGCTGGCGTTTGATCGAGCGGTCAAAACTGCACGCGAGGTCAACGGCTCAGAGGAAGAAATCGGACCGGCCCAGATCAAAGACGGTCAGCTAGTCTGTTCCCTCACGCCGTTCCAGCCGAAAGCGTTTGCCGTGACGCTCGAGGATCCCAACGTGTCGCTGAAAGGACCCGTCGCCGTGTGTCTTGACCTGCCGTATAATATCGACGGCATCAGTGTGGATGCCGACCGGTGCGACGGCGACTTCGATGGCCACGGCTTTTCGCTGGTAGGCGAGTTAATCCCGGATACGCAGACGTACTGCGACATCCCGTTCACGTTCGGCCCGGTGACTGCCGGCGCTCTGAATGTGGTAAAATGTGAGGGACAGACGATTGCTCTGCCTGCAGGAAAACATGATCGCGTGTGTTTGCTGGCCGCCTCAGTGGACGGTCCCGCGACCGTTCAGTTTGATATCGACGGCCGTGCCCACAAAGTCTCGCTGCAGGACTATGCCGAACCGATCGGCCAGTGGAACAATCGTTTGTCCGACGGTGAACTGCGTGAAAACTCCGAGGACATCGCCCCGGCGTATATCAATCGACTGCCGGTGGCCTGGTACGGCCCACATCGCCATACCCCGGAATGCGAAAACGAGGCCTACCGGTTCACCTACGCGTTCCTGTTGGAATTCGATCTGCCGGAGAATGCGAAGACCCTGACGTTGCCGTCGGACAGTCGCGTGCGAATCCTGTCGGCGACCCTGGTCGACAATCCGTATGGCGAAACCGCACCCGCCCAGCAGCTGTACGATGAGGCCGACGGCTTGATTGTCAGAATCGCGGCCGACAGCTCTGCGTTTGCCGGGCGGGCGACCATCAGTATGAGCAGCCCGATCCCGAATACGGCTATTCGCTACACTGTGGACGGTTCAGCGCCGACGCTCACCTCGGCGCATTACACGCAGCCGATCACGGTCGCGAGCACGTCGACAATCCGGGCCTGCGGTGTGAGAGACGGCGCGACCGGTGATTATGTAGCAAGTAAAACAGTTTCCAAACTGACCCTGCATGATCCGTACGAAGTCGGCAAGGTCACCGGCGGACTGACGTGCAAGTATTACGAGGGCGAGTGGTCGAACCTGCCGGACTTTGACACGCTGGCTGTGGTGAGCACGTTTGTTGCCGACACCGTGGCGATTCCGGAGATGGCACGCGATGAGGATTACGGTCTGACATTCCAAGGCTACGTGAAAGTGCCGGCCGACGGTGTGTACGCGTTTTCGATCAGTTCCGATGACGGCAGCCGCCTGAAAGTAGGCGACACGCTACTGGTCGACAACGATGGTTTGCACGGTGACTACGAAATGACGGGGCTGATCGGCCTGAAGGCGGGGTATTATCCGATCACGGCTCACATGTTCCAGTGCAAGGGGGGCGAGGCGCTATCGATGTTAATCGCGGGCCCGACTCTGCCCAAACAGCCGATCCCGGCGGGTATGCTGTTTCATACAGAGGAGTAGAGCCTGACTGGATACTGAGTGTGAATCAGCCACCTGGTTGGTTCTCCGGCCGTCGACTTGCTGTGTTCGAAGCGATGCTGACGTTTGGGAGTCGTGGGCCCAATTTTGAGATTGCGTGGCGCTCAACAAATGATTAGCTGGAGAGTGTGAATCTATTTGTCGGCATAGAGCAGCAGAGTCAGGCGGTCAAAGTACTGCTGGGACTTGCCCTGATCGGGGCGGTCGGGGCTCTGGACACGCTCACCGGGCATGAGCTTTCTTTTTCGCTGTTTTACGTGATTCCTATTTCATCGGCCGCGTGGCTGCTGGGTCGTCGATACGCCATCATGGCGTCGATTGTCAGTGCCCTGGTCTGGCTGGCGGCGGATGTGATCTCCGGGCATGTGTATTCGCTTCCCTTTATTCTTATCTGGAATACGCTTATCAGACTTGTGTTTTTCGCCATTGTCGCGTTGCTGTTGTCGGCGTTGAAAATCTCGACGGATCGTGAAAGAGAACTGGCACGGACCGACTACCTGACCGGGGCCATTAACTCGCGGCTATTCCTGGGCTTGCTGCAGGGGGAGATTGATCGCCTGCAGAGATATGAACACCCGTTCACCCTGGTTTACTTCGACCTGGACAATTTCAAGGCGGTGAATGATCAATTCGGTCATCTGACGGGGGACAAAGCACTTCGGGCCGTGGTCGGGTATGCCAGGGAGCATTTGCGAAAAACGGATATGATTGCTCGTATGGGTGGCGATGAGTTCGCGTTGCTGCTGCCGGAAACAGATCAGGAATCCGCGCGCATCCTGCTGGCGAAACTTCAGGACGGTTTGCTGTTTGAAATGCGGCAAAACAACTGGCCGATTACGTTCAGCGTGGGAGTGCTGACGTGCGAGGCGGCGCCGCCGGGTACCGACGAGTTGATTCGCATGGCCGATGAGTTGGCGTATAAAGTGAAACACCGCACCAAAAACGCAATCGAGTACTCCACGTACCGGGGCTGATAACTCCGTAGGCACACAGCAGGGTGCCGCACACGTCTGGGAGAGGTGAAGTAAGTAGGGGTGTGCAGAATGTCCAGCATTGTTCCAGCCCGGTTTCCTTTCTGTGCCAATGCTTAATTCCGCCTAACTTGCCGTCGTTCAACCAACAGGCTCTGCCCGTGTCGGGGCAACGGGTGGTCCACTTTGCGTAAGGGTATATTGTGTTGCATCGCCCCCTGAAATAGTCTATATTGTATCCTTCAAGTCCAACCAAGTCGATTCCGATCAATTCAGATCAAAGTAGATCAAATCAGGTTAGACCAGATCATACCACTGGAGATGTGGCTATGGTGGACTCTGGGAACCAGAAGGGCGGCAACAGCGATATGAGTGAACTGACATTTGGTGTCATTGGCACTTCAAAGAAAGAGGCCGAGCAGCGTATTCCGATCCATCCGGAACACTTGCCGCGTCTTCCCGAAGAAGTGCGTCGCCAACTGGTGTTTGAGGAAGGATATGGAGCGCCATTCGGTATCCCCGACTCCGAAATCGCTGCTCAATCGGGAGGCATCGCCTCGCGCCACGAACTACTGGCCGATTTTGGACAGGTCATTATTCCCAAACCAGTGTTGTCGGATCTGCAGGAGCTTCGCGAGGGTGGTATTCTCTGGGGCTGGCCG
>Ga0180007_10005351_pt1 | contig 13046 bp, 18 predicted proteins | sample MM_PC_MetaG_FD_121122 | JGI IMG/M metagenome (GOLD analysis project Ga0180007, IMG submission 121122) | Groundwater microbial communities from the Aspo Hard Rock Laboratory (HRL) deep subsurface site, Sweden - MM_PC_MetaG | ecosystem: Environmental > Aquatic > Deep subsurface > Groundwater... | reverse complement strand
GTCGTCCACGCCCAGGACGAGCGACCAGCTCGCCAGCGACCATCCGATTCCGCACCGCCACAAACGCTGGTCGAGCGGATCCGGGACTTGGTTTCGATGAAGGCGCCCGGTGCTGGGAACCTGTCCGGTACGGGCGGCGGAACCGTGGACACCGACGAGCCATACCTCGTGGCCATGGACCCCGCGGTGTACGACGTCTGGGAAGCTCTCGACGACACGGTGCTCGACCTGGCCCAGGACTCGGCCAGCAAGACCATCTATTCCAGGGTCGCCGAGAACGCCGCTAGGCTGGCCCTCATCTACTCCGTATCCCGAGACCACTACCACCCGAGAATCGATGCTGAGGCACTCGCCTGGGGCCGCGAGCTGGCTCTCTGGTGTGCCAACTCGCTGGTTCTGCAGGTGGGTCGGCTCGTGGCTGACAATCCGCTCGAGGCCGACCACAAGCGCGTGGCCGCCATCATCCAGGATGCCGGTCCATGTGGCATCACTCGCTCGGCGCTGTCCAGGCGGTGCTACCGCCTGGGTGCCAAGACTCTTGACCAGATTCTCACCATGCTGGCCCAAAGCGAGGTAATCGTTGCGGTTTCAATTCCGACCACATCAAAAGGTGGACGACCGGGCATGAATTACCACTCTCTGAGTGTGCCCTTGCAAAAACCCACCGATTTGGGGTAACCGAGGCATTGAAATGTCAATGATACCGCAGAGATGGACGGGCCGGAGGGTTTGTAGAGTAAACAACCTTACACGGGGGGGGGGAAGAGGAGAGGGGGGGTGGTATAGTAATAACTACAATAACCTCTCTCTCTCTAATTATATATATATTTCATGCCCCTATGAGCTCTCCGCCAGACAACGAAACCCGGTTATTTCAAGACGGTACCCAGAGAGTGACATTTCGATGCTGTAGGTTCACTGTATGTGTATTCGGACGACCAGGGACCATCTACCATTCCACTTGACACCCGCGCACCCGTCCGCTACTGTGACTGGAAGGAGGACAGATGACGACACGACCCACAAGCATCAGAATGCGGCTCGACCAGCTGGCCTACCTCGAGCGCCTCGCACCCACACGGGTGCCGCGCTCGGTGTTCGTGGAGGCAGCGCTCGACCTGCTCCGAGCCGAGCTCGGGGAGCCCGGACCCGAGTGGCTCGAGCGCTGGATGGCGGTTGTGGCCCGGTTCTCGGAGGAGGAGCGATGAGCCGCCTGCTGCCCGACCCACCACCACCGACCGAGGGCCACGGCGACGTGCTCCTCGACCTGGCAGAGCGGGCCGGGAGGCTGAGACCAACTCCCCCATGCCTCCCAGACGAGTACGACGAGGCCCTCTGGGATCTGTTCCGACTGTCGGTCGCCGTGGCCCAGGGACTCTGCTCCATGTGCGGAGTCGATTTCCCGGCCGCCATCCTCGAGCGCCGGGACGTCGGAATCGCCCGGTACGGGCAGCCGCTCCGCTATGGCGACGGCCGCGGGATCGTGGATGCCGCACAGGAGGCGCTCGACCTCTGCGGGTACCTGGCACGGGAGATCGGGGAAGAGCGATGATGCCCACCTTCAACCTCGTCCACGACGAGCGTTGCCTGATCTGCGGAAGCGTCACGGCCCGAGGCGTCGCAGTTCGCACCCATGCCTACCAGACGGTCGTGGTGTGCGTCTCCTGCGTTCGGAGCATGGATGCGGTGCGCCGGGGCAGGCCGGTGGCTGGAACGCAGCAGCGGGGCAGCCAGGGGGCTCCATGGTGATGCGTTGCGAGTCCATGGCCCTCACCCTCACCACCGACGACTGCGTTCATCTCTGGGGCGCCGGCCACTGCGCCGGATGCAGGATCGGAGCACGGATAGCCATGGAGCGCCGCCTCGCCAGAGCGCACACAACCGCTCTCCTGGCCATGCCGCCCGAGCAGGCCTCCATATACGCTGCTGGGATGTGGATGTTCCGGAAGAGTGCCGCGGCGAAGGCCGCATGGGCTCGCAAGAGAGCAGCCAATCTCACCGCCGACGGTCCCACCCGGACCGGTCGAGCCATGCTCGGCGCTCTGGAACAGCTCGCCGACGGGGAGGTCGTGTGATCCATGTGCTCGACCTGTTCTCGGGGATCGGTGGGTTCGCACTTGGGCTCGAGCGCACCAGTGGGTTCAAGACCGTGGCCTTCTGCGAGCTGGACGCCTACTGCAGAGCGGTGCTCCGCAGGCACTGGCCAGACGTGCCGTGCTTCGAGGACGTGCGGGAGGTGACCCACGATGCAACTCGATCTCTGGGGCGAATCGATCTCGTGTGCGGGGGGCCTCCTTGTCAGCCGATCTCCGTCGCAGGGAAGCGCAAGGGGAGTGAAGACGATCGCTGGCTGTGGCCGGAAGCCGTGCGTGTCGTGCGGGAGGTGCGACCCAGATGGATCCTGTTTGAGAACCCTCCTGCTATCCGGACTCTCGGGGTGGACGGGGTACTCACTGAGCTGGAGGCGCTCGACTACACCTGCTGGCCGGTCGTGGTGGGTGCTCGTGCTGTCGGATCTCCGCAGGGAGGGCGTAGGATCAACGACGGAGGTCGCAAGCGGGTGTGGATCGTCGGTCGGTTGGCCAACGCCGACTCGAGGGGACGGGGCGCAGAGTGGAGCAGCGGGCTACTCGACAGAGAGCGGGAGGCATCCGGGGACGACTGTCGTGCGGGGCTGGGGGACGCCGCGCAAGGGAAACGGGGGATTCGGTCGGGACCGGGGCGAGAACCGGGGGCGGCTGGAGGACCAAGTCCACGAGCCCGGATGGCCGACGCCTGCAGCGAGGGATTGGAGGGACGGACGGGCGAGTCCAGAGACGATGGACCGGAATGCTCGACCGCTCAACGAGGTGGTGGTCACTGGTTGGCCGACACCGACGGCATCCGACGGGAAGGGACCGAATCCATCGGGCAGAGTGAGGGCGAAGGGGAATCTGGATCTTCCTACTGCTGTCGCTGGCCAGCCGGGCGAGGCCAGCATCAGCACCCATGGGAGCCCTCGCGTACAACGTCTCTTGCGGAAATGGCTCAAGAGGAGACTCTCAAGCCGCTGGACCTTGACGCTGATGGGATTCCCGTCGACCTGGCTCGATGGGGTCGGAGAGTTCGACGACTCGAAGCCACCGCCAAGGCGCGGCACTCCGCCGTCGGAAACGCCCTGATCCCGCAGATCGTCGAGGTGATCGGCCGGGCCATTCTGGCCATGGAGGCATCGTGAGTATCGACATCACCATCACCGCAGATCTGCCGCCCAAGGGCAAGGGACGCCCCCGTGTGGCCATCCAATGCGGACATGCCCACGCATACACCCCGGAGCCCACAAGGCGATGGGAAGCGCAGCTGGCCGCCCTGGCGTCGACGCAACTACCGAGCACCGCGATCGATGGTCCCGTCCGGGTGGACATCCTGGCCATCGAGGCCAGACCGCAGCGGCTGTTGAAGCGCTGGGCGCGTCCTCGTCCCGACGGGCACGGCGATGGGACCTGGGCTCAGCCGATGGGGCTGCTCTGGCGGCCGACCCGCCCCGACGCTGACAACGTCCGGAAGTCTGTTCTCGACGCATTGTGTAGCTTCTGGCGGGACGATAGCCAGGTCGTCCGTGGCGAGACGCTCAGCCTGTACGCCGAGGTCGACGGGCGGGCTCGGGTCGTGGTGCGCATCCGAGATGATGTCGGGGATCCAGTGGATGCGGTGGCTGCGCTCGGGATGCTTGGGCGATGATCGTCTTCCTCGCCCATTCCACCGGCAGCGGATACAGGCAGGCCCTCGACCGGATCCGCCTCATCGAGTGCGGCGCCACCATCTCCGAGCCAGCGACCCGATTCCTCCGTGCCATCGGGCGGACCCCGGACGACGATCCGGCCACCGGAACGCCACCCACACCCGATCGGCTACAGTCCGTGGCGCTCCGCATGATTCGAGACGCGTGCCCGGACGAGCTCTGGGTGTGCTCGACGCTGTCGCCCGCGCTTACTGAGCAGCTGGCCGTTGCCGAGGTCGCGGGCGCCCGCGTGGTGGTCCTGCCACACTCGACAATCGAGACCCTCGTGGCGCTCGGGCTGCGTACCCAGATGGGCCGGTCCCGACGTGCCATGCTCGACAGCCGACCCGACGACGAGCCCGTCGATGACGCGCCATTCCGCTCACCGCAGGGCGTCATCTGGGCCTGGGTGCTCGGAGCTGAGGCCGCGCTCGGTGCCCGGGCCGTGCCACTGCCCACACCGGACTCTGGGTCGCAGGGCGGCGGTGGAGGTGCCTACCGCTGGCAGGACCGGACCATGACGGCCGGCCTGCAGCTGGCCGCCGCCGAGGGCATCCTGCGGGAGGCCCGGCTCGATTCCAGGTGGAGGCCGGAGACGGAGCGGGTGTTGCGGATCCTGTACCTGGGAGGAGGGTCGTACCAGGACGCCGCGCGGTTCTCCGGGCTCCCGGGTGCAATGAGCGCTTGGCGGTGCCACGAAGGGGCTCTCGGGGCAATCGCGCTGGTGCTTCGAGGACGAAAGGAGCAGAACCATGGATGAGAAAAGCGAACAAGGTACGTTGAGCGTGGCTCGTCAACCAACGGTGGGCGATTCGGTGACCATCAACGGTCAGGAGTTCGAGTTCACGACCGAAAACCGATCAGTGGCCGGAAGCACCATCCCGGTCGCGATCGGCCACTTTGTGTCCGGATCGTGCGTGAACCTCTACTTCGCGATCCGGGAGAGCGGAGCCGGCGTGGTCGACGGGCTCGGGTGCGCGAAGAATACGTTTCGAGTCAGCCTGGCGTGCGAGCCGTTCTCGATGCTCATCGAACCCAAAACGCCGGCCCAGATGGCGACACGACACCTGCGCTGTCAAAGAAAGAAAAAATAACCTTGCTACCCGCGTTATGACAGTGCTACAGTCGGAGCATGCTGGAGATGGACCGATGAGCCAGGCATTGGACCTTGACGGCTTCGAGCTCGAGACGTGTGATCTCGAGCCCGGCGATCTCGAAACCGAGGACATCGACCTCGAGGGCTTCGAACTCGAAGGCGTCGAAACACTCGGAGAGGTCGAGAACCGGTACATCCGACCCCGCCACCACTCGCTCGTCAAGGCCAGGGCGGTCAAGTACGACCGAGCCGTTGACCTCGTCCGGGACTGCGGCGCGGCCATCCTCGATGGCGAGCGGATCCACGTCCTGCTGTCAGGCAACTTCATCTTCGGCGACTTCATCGAGGCGCTTCTCGTCGAGTTCGACCTGTTCGCCGAAGATCTGACCCTGTCCACGCTTGGGATGAGTCAGAACAATGTGGATAGCCTCCATAACCTATTGGACGGAGACTACCTGGGCTCGCTCAACCTCGTGATTTCGGACTATTTCTGGGCTCACAACCGGAAGAACGCACCCTACATCTACGAGCAGCTCGACATCGACAACAAGTTTCAACTGGCTGTCGCTGGCACACACACCAAGATCACCCTGCTCCGGATCAGGGACCGCAAGATCGTCATCACCGGCAGTGCCAACCTCCGCAGCTCCCGTTGCGTTGAGGAGGTGACCATTCAGACCGATCCGGATCTGTACGACTTCCACAAGGACTGGCACGACGCCATCCTGACCGACTTCGCCACGATCCGGAAGTCCGAGCGAGCTTCGGCGCTGTTCGACAAGCTGACCAAGGGCTCCAAGCCCCGAGAATGGTTCCTGGAGAGGTGAGATCCGATGAGCAGCACCGTCAACAGTAGCCACTGGGCGGCGAAGGCCAAGGCCGGATTCAAGACGTCGGCCGGCAAGCGCAGCCCGAAGCGGGGGACCAGCAGCGGAGGCGGGCAAGCGGCACACGCTCGGGCCCAGGCCAACAAGTACCAGTCGCCCGTTCCATTCTGATCATGGTCCTGACTGCCAAGCAGGAGGCCTTCGCGGTGCGGGTGGTGGCCGGGGATAGTCTGGCGGATGCTTACCGTGCCACCTACAGCGCCTCCAGGGCGACCGACAAGACCGTATGGGAGAGCGGATCCAAGCTGGCGGCAAAGCCCAAGGTAAGCGCAAGGATCAAGGAACTCCGCGGCTCGGTAGCTGACAGCGCCAAGTACAGCCTGGAGGAGCACCTCGATCAGCTCCGGAAGTTGTCGCTCGCGGCCGCCAAAAATGAGCAATTCTCCGTCTCGGTCACCGCAGAACAGCACCGCGGCGCGGCGCTCGGGTTCTACGCGTTGAAGAAGCAGCTCGAGATCAGCGGCCCGAGGGGAGGGCCCATCGAGACGCAGGCGACTGGCCCCGATCTGGCGAGGCTGTCGGTCGATGAGCTCCGGATGCTCCGGCAGCTGACCGAGAAGACGATCGATGCGCCTGCCGACCCTTCGGGAGATTGACGACGAGCTCGTCCGGCGGGATTTTGCCGAATTCATCAAGCGATTCTGGGGTCAGGTCGAGCAGTCCATGCCGTTGGTGTGGACGTGGCATTTCCAGGTTTTGGCCGATCATTTCCAGGCGATCACCGATGGGAAGATCGCCCGGATCGTGGTCAACATCCCGCCCGGGCACGGGAAGAGCATCATCTCGGCCGTCCTCTGGCCCGCGTGGGAGTGGCTGACTCGGCCGGGCCTCCGGTCGCTGTTCGGCTCCTACGCGTATGGGCTGGCAGAGCGGGACTCGATCCGTTGCCGGGAGCTGATCCGCTCCGAGGAGTACCGCAGACTCATCCCGAGGAAGGGAAGCAAGCCCAGCTGGGCGCTGAAGCCGCTTCCCGACAGACTCGACGAGTTTCACAACACGGCTGGCGGATTCCGGCAGGTTTACAGCTCCGGCGGAAAGGCAACCGGGCTTCGTGGCCACAAAGTGGTCATGGACGACCCGATCAACGTGGCAGACGCCAACTCGACGGGAGCGCTCCGAGAGGCCATCCGGATCTGGGATCAGTCGCTGTCGAGCCGCTTCGTTGACCCGCGGGCCGTCCAGCGGGTGCTCATCATGCAGCGCCTCAACGTGGGCGACCTGGCGGGCCACTGCCTGAACGTCGGGGGGTACGATCATCTGAGCCTGCCGAGCGAAGCCCGTCCGCTGCACAAGTGCTGCTGTCCGGAAGGGACGGCATGCAGCCAGCGGGGAGGAACGAGCATCGGGTTCGTCGATCCTCGGGATCCAGGCCAGCTTCTCAACCCCGTGGTGTCCACTGCGGATGTCATCGCCCAGGCCAGGAGAGACCTCGGCTCGTTCGGATACGCCGGCCAGCATGACCAGATGCCGACCCCGCTCGAGGGCGGGCTCGTCCGGCGGGAGAACTTCGGGGCCTACGCCCAGCTGCCGGGCACCCACGGCGACTGGGCGCAGAGCTGGGACCTGAAGGGATCGGCCTCGAAGCTGGCTGGCACATCATATTGCTGCGGGTGGGTCCTCTTTCGTCCCCGTGGGTCGGCGAACGTCTACGTGGTCGATCGGTTCAGGGACCGCGTGGGGATCGTCGGTGCCATCGGAGGAATCCGAAGGTTCTCGACGCTGTACCCGACAGCGACGATCCGGGTCGAGAACAAGGCCCTGGGTCCCGCTGCGATCGAGATGCTGCACGACGAGATCCCCGGCGTTGTAGCCGACGATCCGGACGGCTCGAAGGTCCAGAGATTCGTGGCGTGCCAGCCGATGATCGAGGCGGGCAACGTGCTCGTCCCCGAGATGGCGCCCTGGCTCGATGAGTTCATGGACGAGATCACCGCGTTTCCGAACGGGCTCAACGACGACCAGGTGGACGCTCTGACGCAACAGCTGCTGCACTGGCGGGCCAAGCCGGGCGGTGGCAAGCCATGGTGGACATGACAGACGCCCTCGACAGACCGACCATGGACGGGCTCAACGACCTGCTCCTGACGTGGGCCTCGTCCGCGGGCGCAGCGTCCCCTGGGGCAATCGAGCCTGCGATCTACCTTGATCAGGCAGCCCTGGACGCGTTCTACAGGGTCAACACGTACGCACAGCGGATCTGTGACGCCTTGCCCGACGAGGCCACCCGCCGCGGGTGGGAGATCACCTACGGTGAGCAGGACCGGGACGAGGCCGAGGCGGACGACCCGATCGGAGACGACCTCTGGAGGATCGGCCTCAAGCAGGCGCTCAACCGGGCCGGGAAGCTGGCACGCAAGGACGGGCTCGCGGCCATCTACCTCGGCGTGTGGGATGGGCAGGACACCCGGGAGCCGATTGACGAATCGAGGATCGTGAAGATCACGCACTGCACCCTCGTGGAGCGGGATCAGATCCAGCCCGCCACATGGCAGTCCGATTTTACCAAGCCCGGCTTCGGCGAGCCCGAGACGTACCAGCTGATTCCGTTCTCGGCCGTCGGTGCGAGCACGCCGATCGTGTACGTGCACCGCTCGAGGCTCCTGATTCTCGAAGGGAAGTGGATCCCACCGCGGTTGCAGGCCGCGAACGCCTATTCACCGGACTCGGTCCTACAGCGCTGCTGGAGGCTCGTGCAGGACTTCCGCCGCACAGAGGGTGATCTCGGGGTCCTGCTCCGCACGTACTCGCAGGGGACCCTGACGATCCCGACGCTGTCGCAGCTGCTGGCCGGGGGCAACACTGATGCGGCGCTCTCCAGGCTGTCTCTGGTGGCGACGAGCCGGAGCGTCTTCGGCATGGCCCTCCTCGGCGAGGGCGAGGCGCTGAACTACGTGACCCGGTCGGTAGCCGGCCTGTCCGACCTGTACGACCGACTCGCCCAGGGGTTGAGCGCCACGGCCGAAATGCCGCTCACACTGCTCTTCGGTCACTCGCCGAGCGGCCTGAGCACCGACGACAGCGCGGGGCGTACGTACTGGTACGCCCGGGTTGCCTCGTACCAGCAGAACGAGCTCCAGCCACACATCGAGCGGACGGGCCGTCTCCTGGCGCTGGCCAAGCAAGGGCCGATGAAGGGCAAAGAGCCAGAGCGCTGGGAGGTGGGATGGCTGCCGCTTACCGAGCCCACCGAGGCCGAGAGGACGGACCAGCGTTCGAAGCAGGCCACGACCGACAAAACCTACTGGGAGATGGGTGTGCTGTCGGAGAAGGAGATCCGGGAATCCCGGTTCGGATCCGGCCAGTACTCCGTCGAGACCACCCTGAGCGAAGAGGAGGAGCCAGAGGCGCCTCCGGAACCAGCGGGCACAGCCCCAAGTGCCCAAGGAGCAGAATAGATGGCAACCGTTTACAGCCGGACTTCAGTGGTCTACGTCAAGCTGGCCACGTTGGCGGCCGACATCAACACCGCCATCGAGACGCTGGAGGTGTCGGATTTTGTTTTACAGGGTACCGAGTTCCGAGACGTCCTGGACGCAGCGGGCGTGTCGCACAAGATCGTCCTGCTGCACGCCATCGAGCGCCACCTGCTGCCGGGCGGGGTGATCTTCCCAGTCTCCGCAGAGGACCGGTACTCGGTCGGGTACGTGCGCTTCTCCGGCGTGACTGCCGATGCCCAAACGGTGACCATCCAGGGGCGGGTGTACGAGTTCGACATCGGCGGGGCGGTGGCACCGGGCTCCGTGGCCGTCGACATCTCCGGTGGTGCTTCTGCCACGCAGTCCGTGACCGCGCTCGTGGCCGCAATCAACGGCGACGCGGGCGCAAGCGTCGAAGCGCTGGCAGACACGGCGGGCGCATGCTGCGTCCTGATCGGCAAGGCCGCGGTGACCGCGTTCACGCTGGCGACGACTTGTATCAACGGCGTGGTCAGTGGCGCCGCGATGGTCGGCGGCGTGGCAGCGGGCGACCGGTTCTTCGTCGAGGGGTCCTACACCGTGACCGCGGCGGACGTGACCGCCTGGGCAGCGGGGGACGAGGTGCCGATCCTCGGGATGGATGACCCGGGGGCAACCCCGGACATCGGGTACGTCCAGGTCATGGACGCCACGGGAGGCTTCGGCGCGTTGCCGGGGCTCGTGGCTCGCGTGGCACAGATCGACGCGAACAACTGGGTGCTCCTGCTGGCCGATCCACTGGTGACGCTGGCAGCAACAGACGTGATCCGCTCGAGAATGATTGCGTAGCCTCTTGGGGCTTGAAATCAGGGGCGATGCCCCAAGGAGAATCGAGACATGAAGCTCATCAAGGATCAGCAGATGGACTCGAAGATCGTCAAGGATCTTGGCGATCTCGGCGTGGGATACTTCTATTTCCAGGGCGGTGCCGCGGCCGTCGGCGACCAGTTCACGATCGGCGGGACCGAGGTGTGGACGGCGATCGCCGGAGCTCCCGGTGCGGCCGCGTACGAGTTCGACCAGTCCGGCGGGACAGCGGCCACCTGCGCCACGAGCCTCGGAGCGCAGATCAACGCCGTGACCGGCGGGAGTCTCTGCAGAGCCGTCGTCTCCGGAAACGTGGTGCTCCTGTTCGCGCTCACCGCAGCGGCGGGCAACCTCGCGCTGGCCGTCACGACCAACGTCTCGACGTTCCTCTACGCCTCGGCGGCAGCGCAGGTCGGCTCACTGGCCGCCCGGGTCACCCAGATGAGCTATCTCCGGTACGCTCTGGTCGCCGCCGATATCACCTCGTTGGCCCTCGGGAACGAGATCGTGATCGGGGCAGTGGCTACCACCACTCAGCCACAGATCCTCGGGTACGCCGTGGCGGACGCCACGGGCGGGCTGTACGCCCCGGCCGGCCTCGACATGCTGGCGAAGCAGAGCGGAGCAAACGAGTGGCTTGTGGGTCTCAAGGACACCACGGGCATCCTCGCCGCCACCGACATCCTGACCGTGACGCTCGGCTTCTAGGCCACTGGCCATCCGCCTCTGGGCTCGGCTTTCGCTGGCCCAGGGGGCCACTGACAGCAGGAGAACACGATGCCCGAGCTCATCGACACCGGACAACTCGACGATGGTATTTTCTCGGCGGACGCCGCCGGCCGGGCCAAGCTGGCCGCCGGATTCTTCGCGCAGAACGATGCGACCTCGCTGGCTCAGTTCGCCGATTCGTTCTTCGGCTCGGCTCAAGTGGTGGGGGCCGCCGTCGGCGTGAAGTTCGGGACCGGCGCCAAGCCTCTGATCCAGGCCGGAGCTCCGCAGCAGAACCGGCTCCTCTTGGCCACCCTCCCGACCGCGGGCGACTGGATCTCGATCGAGGGCACGGACACCGTGGTTGTGCCGTTCGAGTTCCGGGCCAACACTCCGCCCACGGGCGGGACCGTTGGCCGGATCTGGGTGTACGACGGCGGAAACGCTGCCGCTGCCAGGGTCAACCTCGTCGACGCGATCAACGCGGTCGTGGACGCCAACCGGATCGCCCGGGGGGCGGTGGCTGACATCGCGGGGTTCGTGGCCCGGGATGCCGTGGCGCAGACCTCCGTGATGATCATGGAGATCTCCGGATCGGCAACTGCCCGCAACGTGACCGAGGCGCTGACGGCCATCGCAGACATCTGGGATCAGGCCACCACGGACGGCGGACGGGTCGAGACCCAGCAGTACATGGTGTTCCAGACGCTGACCGTCAACGCGAACCACACCGCCGCTGGGAGTATCATCTTCTCGCTGAGCATTCAGCCGACCGCGGCGTGGATCGTCAATCACAACAGGCCGCAGAATGAGGCGTGGTCGATCATCGCGGCGACGAACGCCGTGGAGTTGATCTGCGGCGGGGGCGGCTCGCCGAATAACCAGATCGCCGACGTCGTCACCTGCATCGCGATCGGATAGCCGTGCCAGAGCCCCGCAAGCTCAAGCGACTGTCTCGTGTCCCTCGAGCCCCCCGGCCCACAGAGGAGGAGCGGAGGTACGAGGCCATGCTGCTGGCCCGGGTGCGCAAGCTTCGCGCCATCGTGGAGGGCGAGGTGCTGCCGGCGCTGCAGGCCGAGGCGCCGAAGGTTGAGGAGACCACGGCGCCCGAGCGGACGGACGACGCTTCGAGCGCAGCAGCCCGGGCAGTGTTCAGCGCCCTCTCCCGGTCGAAGATCCGGTGGGCAGCCGAGGAGAAACGGACCAGCGGACAGCTCGATCTGTTCTTGGACGACACGGTGAAGTCCGTGGACGCCGTGGGCAAGCGCGGCTTGGCTGGCCAGATCAAGGCGGTCCTGGGGCTGGATCCGCTGCTTCGAGAACCGTTCCTTGCTACGCAGATGGTGCTGTTCCGCGAGACGAACGTTGCGTTGATCAAGACGATCGCGCAGCAGCATTTTTCCGAAATCGAGGGGATCGTGGGGCGCGGGCTGGCAGCCGGCACGAGGCCCGAGACAATGGCGAAGGACATCGAGGCTCGATACGAAGTGAGTCGGAGCAGGGCCAGGCTCATTGCCCGGGACCAGGTGGCCAAGCTCCACGGGCAGCTTGACCGGCTCCGGCAGCAGGAGGCAGGCATTACCCGGTACGTCTGGCGGACGAGCAAGGACGAGCGGGTACGGAGCACGCACGCCGAACGGGACGGCCAGACGTACGAGTGGGCGGATCCGCCGGGGAACATGGACGATCCGGCGGACGGTGGGCATCCCGGGACGCCTATACAGTGTAGGTGCACAGCAGAGCCGGTGCTCTCTGATCTGCTGGACTGAGGAGCATCATCCTATGGCGAGGATCACGATCGACATCGACGCAGCCCGAGAGGCGCTGCAGCCCTTGGGATCTGGCGCTCGCCATGCTCTCGGCTTGCTCAACGCGCTCGAGGCCCTAGCCTCCGTGGGCGTGTCGCTCGAGGTTGAAGCGGACGAGCCCGAGAAGCCCAAGCGCAGTCGGAAGGCGAAGTGATGCCCTACCCCAACCAACATGCCGCCAGGCTCGTGGATCCGACCAAGTTCGAGCCCGCCTCGTTGAGGACCATCGAGCTCGGCGAGGGAAGTGGGATCACCGCCATCGTGGGTCGGCTGAAGGGAGAGGACAAGACCACGACCCAGGCGATTCGGTTCGAGCGCCAGCAGTTCACGCCCGCCGAGGCCCGCAAGTGGCTGGAGGAGCACGACGAGAAGCCGATCGAGTTCGAGCCGGCCTCGGAGCGCAAGGATTCGGCCGAGCCCGTCCAGCGCTACGACGTGGCCCCGCTCTTGCGCAGCTACCGGACGCCCGAGGGGTACCTGCTCGCTGAGGGGTACGCCGGCCGGGCGGGGGTCCTGGCATACAAG
>Ga0180007_10005350_pt1 | contig 13047 bp, 11 predicted proteins | sample MM_PC_MetaG_FD_121122 | JGI IMG/M metagenome (GOLD analysis project Ga0180007, IMG submission 121122) | Groundwater microbial communities from the Aspo Hard Rock Laboratory (HRL) deep subsurface site, Sweden - MM_PC_MetaG | ecosystem: Environmental > Aquatic > Deep subsurface > Groundwater... | reverse complement strand
TGCTCTATTTCTAAAGAAGTAATGTTTTCAGCGTAAATGCCGTGGTTTCCGTTTTGGATTTGTAGTCCCATTACTGTATTGCCTTGGCCTAAAGTAATGGTTTTATCTGCCGCGTTCCCGTCAATGATCGGGTATCCCGCGCCGCCTAATCCGTAGCATTGGTATCCCTCGCCCCAGAGTACGGTATTATCAGCAAGCGTAAAGCTTCCGGTGTATCCATCTTTGGTTCCGTCTCCTTTAGCAACATAAACCCAGGTTCCGTCCTGATAGCGGGGATCACTTAATGCTTCTGCTAATGTATTGTGCGGATGTGAAAGCGAGCCGTCTTCGCCGCTATCGCCGTCATTGGAATTGTTTACAAAAATAACATCATGTATTTTTTTTGAACAGTTTTTTTCAACAGTTATAATATCTAAATCCCGGACTATTGGATCAGTCATTCGTTCCGCTACGCTGCGGGCATTTTTTCTGAATAAGGGAACATTTTCTATTTTTCCAAGGGGATTTTTTCTTTCAAACCAGCCGCGAAGATCAAAGGGAATAGTTATCTGTCCTCCGATAAACATTTCATTACCGCGCGCGCTGTCATTTTTGCTTTCCAAAGAAAGAGTAAGAAAAGGAGAAGGATAAACTTCAAGCCTTGCTTTTGTTCCGGAGATATCGTTATTTATGGTAGCATTATATTGATATCCTCCTCCGTATATTCTTGTTTCTATAAAATCAGATATGCCGGGCAGAAGCAACCCTAATTCGCAATCAAAACCCGGGAGAGCTTCTTCCTCAGAATAATGCTCCAGCAGACTCTCTTGGCCAAACGCATAATAGGCATTATAAATTTTTTTACTTGAAACAGGCTGATAGTAATTAAAGCGTAGATCAATCTGGCGCGACAGGAATTCAATGCCAGTGCCTAATTGATTGTGACGTATCTCGTGGATACTGTGTTTTGTATCAAAAAAAACATTCGCGCCGATAATTATTTCTTCGTTGAAGAATAGGTCATCCGTAAGATAACGTACTCCGAGCCCGATATTTTCTTCGTTAGTTGATAATGTAGTATTTGTAACCTTGGGATTAGCGAAAAAGAGAAATTCATGTGTTCCGTAGGCGACTGACCCTGTGTGTTTGTATATCGGGATAAAAATGTCAGTATAATACCAACGTGAGTTTGACTGCTTAGCATATGTTGATGAAACACGAATCTGAGAGGAATACTCTTGCGGAAAAAAATCATCACCAAAGCATATCCTGGGAAAAAAGAAATAGCCTAGGCTGATAATAAAAAGCACAGAACAATAAAACAAGATAGTTTTTTGCATAAGTTTAGAATGAATATGTTTTAAGACTATCATAAATGGCAGTAAAGGTCAACCCCAACGCCTGAAGCATGGTGCAGGAAATTCCAAGGACACAATACTTAATTATCTAAACGCATATTCCTTAACGTAAACCTCAAAAATCCCATCCCTTAACTGTCAAAATCTTCTCCCATCATCTTTAGAAAAAGTCCACTTTATTTACGAAGCAACCAATTTTATTTGTTATGACTGAATTGGCCCCCTGACCTATAAATGACCACCTGGTAAAAATATATTCAGCAATCTTGTAATTCGTAAGTTTATAAATGTTTTTAAGTGCTAGTGGATTTTTTAGAATATTTTTAAACTTTACTCGTAAATATTATTTGTTGAAAATCCTAGGGATTGTGGTAAAATAAAAATATAATAATATATAAACAATTCCTACAAATAATTCCGCGTGAACACTGATTGATTCGCAGTTTAAAATATATAAAAAACTGGACAAATATTTAGGGCAGCTCAATATCATTTACTGGGGAAGGCGATGGTAAAGTGGCGCATATGATAATTCCTGTTTCTATTCGTAAGTATTTAGAAGAAGAGGATTGGATTGCTTTGGCAACTAGCGATGATAAAGGTATGCCGAATGTTGCTAATAAGTTTATGCTTAAGTGTGACCAAGATAAAGTATTTTTAGTTGATTATGTAAAAGGCACAACTTGGGATAATATCAAAAAACATTCTAATGTTGCTTTTCCAATCATTGATCAGGAAAATTTAATTGATTATCAGCTTTCCGGCACCGCGGAACTTTTAGATTCCGGGAAAATTCATGATGAATTGATTGAGCAATTAAAAGAGCGTGAACTTAATTTTTCCACAAAAAGAATAATTGAGGGTATTCGCAGGGCAAAGGCACATAGCACGTTTGAGTTTCCGGATATTGAGGGGGCAGCAATTATTAAAATACAAGTACATGATATTGTTTCGCGTGGTCCACGCATACTAGTGAAAACTGTTTAAAAATATCTTTATTGCCGCATCAGGGTAAAAGTTAGTTATTTAAATTCATAAAGCACGGATAAATTTTCCGTGCTTTTGTTTTTTTGGAATAAAGGTTTTTAGGATGTTCTTGTTACCGGACAGAAAAAGCAATATAATATATAACATAAGATAAGGTATGCAGTGGTATTCTGTTTTTCAATAAAGCAAGGATTGTTTGATGGGATTAAAATTTCTTGCTGCTTAAATTAAGGGGGAGCAATGGCGCGATTTATTAAAAAAATATCACAAACCGCGGGACTATCTCCGGGAGCATTAGTCCATGTGGGGGAAAGATCGAAACAGCCGGTAAAAATCACGCTTCTTGATTATGACCACAACAATTTGACGGAAAAAGAAATAAAAGATATTAAAGAATGTTTTTCATTTAAAGATACGGCAACAGTTACCTGGATAAATATTGATGGATTGCAGAATCTTGAACTTATCGAAAATCTTGGGTATCATTTTGATGTTCATCCGCTTGTCCTTGAAGATATTTTAAATACTGGGCAGAGGCCTAAATATGATGATTTTGAAGCGCATATTTTTGTGGTTTTAAAAATGATTATGTTTGATGAACAGGCAAAGGAAATAGTTTCTGAGCAGGTAAGTATAATTTTCGGGAAGAATTTTGTTATCTCTTTTCAGGAAACTCAGGGTGATGTTTTTGACTCAATCCGTACACGGATTAGAAATAATAAAGGCCGATTAAGAAAAATGGGACCGGATTATTTGGCCTATGCTTTGATGGATGCTATTGTAGACGGTTATTATGTGATTTTAGAGAAGATGGGAGATAAGATAGAAGTCATGGAAGAAGATTTGGTTTCTAATCCAGATCCTAAAATGCTGCATAAAATTCATAAGCTGAAAAATGATACGATATATTTGCGTAAATCAGTTTGGCCTTTAAGAGAAGTGGTTAGCGGATTAGAACGCGGGGAATCAGCGCTGATAAAGCGTCAAACCCACATATTTTTAAAAGATTTGTATGATCATACTATACAGGTTATTGATACTATTGAAACTTTTCGCGATATGATTTCCGGAATGGTAGATATTTACATGTCAAGCCTGAGCAATAAGATGAATGAAGTGATGAAAGTTTTAACTATGATTGCCACTATTTTTATTCCGATGACGTTTATTGCCGGGATCTATGGAATGAATTTTAACCATGAAGCGTCACCATGGAATATGCCGGAATTGGGCTGGAAATATGGTTATTTGGGCGTGTGGGTGGTGATGTTGTGTATAGCTGGCGGAATGATAATGTTTTTTAAGAGGAAAAAATGGTTTTAGAAAATATTTTACAAGCCCTGAGAAAAATGTCGCGGCCTGGGATATTGTTTTTAAGCATGCTTCTTATTGTATTCATTGGGTTAATTGATTATTTAACCTCAGTAGCTAACTCAAGATTTTTTTATGAATTAGCTGAGATGGAGATGGAAAGATCAAAAAGACATGACCGGATGTTTAGTCTTGCGTATATGGATGTGGATAATTTTAAAAAAATAAATGACAATTGGGGCCATAAAACCGGCGATTTGCTTTTACAAACTATTGCGGAAATAATTAATAAAGCCGATTCCCTAATGTATATCGCTAAGAAAAATGGTAAAAATGCCATTGAGTGTAAACAGTATAATCAAGAATGATTTTAAGAATGTGCTTAAGTTTAAATCAAATAAAATAGGAATTGTTTTTGCTTTTGGCTTGATCTTGACGCTTGGGCTGATTTATTTTTTTATTTTTACCAAAGCCGGCTCGCTGATGCTTACCCGCTTAGGAGCTAGTCATTATACTCAAACAGATGAATTGAAGATTGATTCCACCCAGGGTAATTTGGCGCAAGGGATTACTTATTATAATCTTGAGCTTAATAATATAAAAATTTTTCCACAGGGAAGTATTGTTAAAATTCAGCAGCTTGATGTCAGCTTGGATAGTTTAAATCTCGCGGGATTAAACATTAAGGCCGCGAATGCGCGATTGTTTTTGCCGAACTTTGACACGATCATGGCTTATGGATCCTATAAGGATAATAATTTTGATGTTTCGGCTTATTCGAAACTGTTGCATGTTCGGGCATTATTTGATCTTTTGCCTAAGATGAAGAATGTAAAAAATATTTCCGGAATACTTGAGGATTGCGATATTAAGATCCAGGGGCAATTGTTTAACCCGACAATATCCGGAACTGTTTTTATCCGTGAATTAAAATGGAATCAATTTGTGCTGAGGAATTGTCCGGTTGCTTTTAATTTAAGCTTTAGCGATGTTCATCAAGAGTTAAAGCTTAAGGGTAAAATCAGTTTTAAGTCCGGAGAATTGTTGGGGAAAAAAACAGCTTTAGTTAAATTACAGGAAAGCAGTATTCTGTTTACCCAGGAGCCTCTACAGCCAGTTATGAATATCTTGGGTAATGCTGTTGTTGAAAAAACAAAAATCAGGATTGCGGTTAAAGGCGATGTTAAAAATCCGGAAATAATATTAAATTCTGAGCCTGTTTTAGCAAAGGATAAATTAGTAGTTATGCTGGCTACCAACCAGACATGGAAGGGTGTATCCGGCAGTTTGGAAAATAGCAAAATTAGTCCGGAGCTGTCCGCGGATTTATTTGATTATTTTATTTTTGGCACGGCTGGCAAGCGGATCGCGAAATTGCTTGGGGTTGATAGCGTATCAATTAAATATGATGGGAAAACCAAAGAAGCGCAAATATCTAAGGAAATTTCCCGCTCAACAGGAATTAGGTATGAGGTTGAACAAACAGGGGTTAAGCAAGAAAATGAAACCGTTAGTCAGAAAGTGAGTATTGACCAGAAACTTTCAAACTCTGTTTTTTTGGAAGCGGAAAAGACAATAAATAACGGGCGCAAAGAAAATCTTGATCAACCTGGGGAAACTAATTTGTGGCTGAAGTTTAAAAAAAAGTTTTAACCAATAAGGAGTTTATATGAATTGGAAAATGGGAGTAGTGGCAGGCTTGATTGGTTTATTGCTGGTTTTTATTATGCAAAATCAAACACCGGTGAAAGTTTCATTTTTATTTTGGTCTTTTGCTACAAGCCGGGCAATGATAATTTTTATCACCTTATTGTGTGGTTTTGTTTCAGGATGGGTGAGCGCTTTGTTTATCCGAAAGAGAAGCTGAAGACAGAATAACGATATTAGCTGAAAATCACATGAAGCTGTCCAGGGTATTGCCTTGTTCCAGCGTGTATGTTATGATAATATCTGTTTTAATAATAACAAACTTTTTTCTTGGAGAGATTAATGAAGGCTAGAACTAAATTTTCGCTCTTCCTTATTACGATTGCTGTTTTCTTTACTCTAGCTTTATCCCTGCTTATCAATTCCGAAAACTACAATTTGCGCCAATTGCAAAAGCAAACACAATCTGAGCAACAAAAAACTATCGAAAAGCTTTTGACGATTATGGCGAAAATGCAGCTGACTTTTGCTAATGATTATTCTTTGTGTGATGCGACAGCTGACTTTATTAAAACCAAAGATATTAATTGGGCTGATACTAATATTGCTTCCGGGATTAAGACATATTCCTCTGATTTTGCTTGGATTTATGATTCTGACTTTTGTTTGATATATAACGCATCTGGCAGTCAGGAGTTAAAGTCATTGGTGAAAACTCCTGTAAGTCAGGAAAACCTGAAGCGTATTTTTTTCAAAGGCAATAAGTTCTGTCATTTTTTTATTAAGACAACCGCGGGTATAGTTGAAATTCATGGGGCTGTTATTGTTTATCAAGTTGATAAAGACCGGAAAAATCCTCCTGAAGGATATTTGTTAATCGGGAAATTATGGAATACCGCATTTTTAGAAGAGCTATCAGTCCTTTCAAATAGCAAGGTTTCTTTTTTAGAAAGGCCGGAGCCGCTCAATCCTTTGGATGGTAGTCTTTCTTTTGGATTTGACTTGCGATCATGGGATAAGAGTATGGTTGCGAGGATTTTAGTTAAAAAAGAAATGGCGGGATTGCGCGCTTTTTCTCATGCCACAAGAGATATATTGCGGCTGGTTGTTGTGTTGGGGATTACTATTATTGTTCTCTTATTATTGTTTTTTAGAAAATGGATAGACAGGCCTTTAGATTATATTTCTAAGGCTTTGAGCGCGGAGGACGCGTCTTATGTCAATATTCTGGAAAAGGGGAGAGATGAGTTTGGGCAAATTTCCCGATTGATTAAGCGGTTTATTGAGCAGAAAAAGCATCTGGCTGATGAAATAAAACAACGTAAAGAAATAGCGGTTCGGTTGGAGCAGGCAAAAGATAAGGCGCAAAATTATCTATCGATTGCCAGTGTTATTATTGTGGCTTTAAATCTAAGGGGAGAGGTTACGCTTATTAATAAAAAAGGTTGTGAGCTTTTAGGCCGGGAAGAAAAGGATATTCTGAATTATAATTGGTTTGATAATTTTGTTGTTAAATCAATGCGAGAGCAGGCTAAAGAGCAGTTTAAGCAGACGGTATTGGCTCAGCAGGCAGAAATTCCTTATTTGGAAAATGCGATTATCAGCAGGGATGGCAAGGGAAGGTTAATTGCCTGGCATAATGTATATTTGCGTGATAGCAGCGATCAGATTTTTGAACTACTAAGTTCAGGAGAAGATATTAGTGATCGTAAAGAAATTGAGAAATCTCAGCGTTTTGTTCAACTTGGCAGATTTGTTTCCAGAATGGCGCATGAAGTGAATAATCCGTTGATGATTATTTCCGGTAGCGCTCAATTGTCACTTATGGAAAGTCCAGAAAATTTGGAAGTAAAAAATAATCTAAAGACGATTATATCGGAATGTCAGAGAGCCAAGGAAATAATAATGCGTTTGCTTAAATTTTCTAAGCCAGGGAAGGCGGGTATTGCGCCTGTAGAGGTGAATAAAATAGTGGAAGAGGTAGTAATTCTTATAGAGCATCAATTTAATATTAATAATATTAGGATTGTTCGTGAGTATGGGGAAGCTCTTCCGCTGATAAAAATAAACGCCAAAGAATTGCAGGAAGTAATGATGAATCTTTTAACCAATGCTGAAGACGCGATCATTGGCGAGGGAGAGATAAAAGTTAAAACTTATTGCTCTGACCAGTGCGTAAAGATTGATATTCAAGATACGGGAAAAGGGATGACGAGTGAAGTCTTGGAGAAAGCGTTTGATCCTTTTTTTACCACAAAAGATGCTGGTACTGGGCTTGGTTTAACGGTTTCTTATAATATTATCCAAGCGAATAAAGCGGATATTTATTTGCAGAGTCTTCCCGGGCAGGGAACTACAGTTACAATTCAGTTTCCTATCAGATAGATCGATGTCTTAAGAGTGTAAACTTTGTTTTTGATTTAATAATTCAAGATTGACTTCATCTTCTGTTTGCGATAATATTAAAGCAGGTTAGGCGCATACAAACACTTTTCTTGGTGTTTTTGTTGTTACATTCCAGAGGCAGATTAATTGGGTATATATAAAGATTTTCTAATTCTTTTTGTGGGAATTTTTGTTATTATAAGAAGCGCTGATTTATTTACCAGCGCTTCAGAGGCAATTGCCGCTTTTTTTAATATACCGCGAAGTATTGTTGGGTTGACTATTGTCAGTTTGGCAACAACGATGCCGGAATTTGCCGTATCAGCCTTTTCCTCTTATATGAATGTTGGCGGGATTGCCGTGGGCAATGCAACTGGTTCGTGCTTAGCTAATATCGGACTGATTTTAGGCATTGCCGCGGTTATTGGAACTGTAAAGTTAAGCCAACAAACAATTAATCAAGAATTAAAATTCCTTTGTGTGATTGGCGTGGGTTTATTAATTCTGATGTGGGATGGAATGCTGAGTTTTGCGGATGGGTTTATCTTAGCATTAATGATGGTTGGTTTTTTTATATTTGTGGTTAGAAGACACTTAAAATCTAACTCGATGGGAAAACAAAAAACCGGATCAATAAAAACAATCAGAAAAGATATTCTGAACTTTGCCGCTGGAGCCGCGGGAGTCGTAATTGCGGCAAAATACGCGATTATTCCTTCCGGAACAGCGGTGGCGGAGTTTTTTAAAGTTCCGGAGATTGTGATTGGTGTTTCAATGATTGCGGTTGGGACCTCATTGCCTGAGCTGGTTACGGCAATTATTGCCAGCAGGAAAAAAATGGGTGATTTGGCGGCAGGCAATGTAATCGGCGCCAATATATTAAACATTTTATGGGTTTTAGGCTGTTCCGCGATGATTAATCCTTTAGTTATTGATATCCAGACTAAAATGGTAACCATGCCTTTAGTGATTATTTTTGCTTTGATGATTTATCTTTTTACACGTAAGGATCGCGCAATCACGAGAAATGAAGGTATAATATTTATTAGCTGTTATTTTGCCTATTTAGTATATATAGTAAAGTTTGCTTATTAAACAATAGCGTATAGCGATTAGTTGGATGTATTGTTAAAAAGTTTTTTTATATGTTAAAAGAATGTTTTTTATCGATTGGCTTTTAATTTGTCATTCATAACTTGTAATTAGTAATTAAATTATCGGAGATAATTATTGTGGCTCATTTAGCATACGCACGTAAATATAGACCAAAAGATTTTGATGAATTAATTGATCAGGAGCATATTGCTACAACTTTAACTAACGCTATTGAGCAGGATAATTTGGCGCATGCTTATTTATTTTCCGGACCCAGGGGCATTGGAAAAACATCGACAGCGCGTATTTTAGCAAAAGCCTTGAATTGTAAAAAAGGGCCAACCGCTAAGCCCTGCAATATTTGTGATTCTTGCATGGAAATAGCCAAAGGCAGTGGTTTGGATGTTTTAGAAATTGATGGCGCGTCTAATCGGGGAATTGATGAGATTCGAACTCTGCGTGAGAATGTAAAATTTGCCCCATCCTCTAGCCGTTTTAAAATTTACATTATTGATGAAGTGCATATGTTAACCACCGAAGCATTTAATGCTTTGCTGAAGACATTGGAAGAGCCGCCGGCTCATGTGAAATTTATTTTTGCCACAACTGAACCGCATAAGGTTCTGCCTACTATTTTATCGCGTTGTCAGCGGTTTGATTTCCGCAAGATTACTACCGCCGGAATAATCATTAAGCTTAAAAAGCTGATTGCCGAGGAAAAAATACAATGCGCCGAAGATGCTTTATATGCTATTGCTAAAAGTTCGGATGGCAGTTTGCGTGATGCGGAAGTTATTCTTGACCAGTTAAATAGTTTTAGTGCCGGACAAATCACGCTGGATTCAGTCAATGCTGTATTAGGGCTTGTTTCCAAGGATGCTATTTTTAAAGTTGTCGACCAGTTATCTGCTGCCTGCATTGCTAATAACTTGGCTTTGCTTGATGAATTATTAGAATCAGGAAAAGATCCCGCGCAGCTGATTACTTCTTTTATTGATCATTTTAGAGATATGATGATGTTGAAATGTGATAATGAAAAATTAGTTACATTACCTCAAGAAGATAAGCAGAAATTAAAGCAGCAAAGTATAAAATTTGAATTAGACAATATCTTGTATTGCCTCACGGTATTATTGCAGGCCCAGGAACGGATGAAACGCCAAGGCATGGTTCGTTTATTTTTGGAAATGGCATTGATAAAAATATCCCGCCAAGACGGTTTGTTGGCGGCAGATAAATTACTACAAAAAATAAATAATTTAGAGCTTAAGCTTGGAAATCGTCAGAGTAATATTCTTAGTGACCCGGTAAGTAAATCGCCAGTAAACCATAAACCAGTTGAGACAAAAGCTTATTTTAAGAAAAGCGGAAATGATTCAACAAGCTATGAAAAGCCGGTTATTTTACCGAAAAAGCCCAATGATCTTAGAGCCCAGTCGTCAATTAATCCTTTGGCTGTTGATAATCAGGGGGGGGGAGGAAATTCAGCTGGATCCTTGAGTCTAGATGTTGTTTGCAAAGCCTGGCCGCAAATTGTGAAAAATGTAAAAAAGCAAAAGATAACACTGGGAGTATATTTAGCTGAGGGTCGGCCGTTAAATGTGCATAATAATAAAGTAGAGGTAGGATTTCCTGATGCTTGCGAGTTTCATCGAGAAAATTTAATTGAAAGCCAAAACCTGAAAATTATTGAAGGCGCGGCTAGTCAATTACTTGCGCGAGACGTTAGGCTTGATTTGATAAAAAGAGAGCGAGTTTCCCCTGAGGTTCTTAGTGAAGAGCTTGATATAGAGGAAGATTTTGGGATTATTGATCCTGATGAAGAAGCGGATATGGATGATGTTATTCAATCGGCTATTGATGTTTTTAAGGGAAGAATCGTTAATCCCGATGATTAATAATACACAGATAAGCAAGCTTTAATCTGTGTTTTGGAAAGAATGTATGGCAGGATATCCAAAGTTTTTAGAGGATCTGATCAAAGAGCTGTCAAAACTCCCGACTATTGGACCTAAATCAGCAGAAAGAATGGCTTTATCACTACTTAAAGCTCCGGCGGCGCGGTCTAAGGCATTAGCCGACGCGATTATGAATGCCAAAGAATATACCAAGAAATGTAATCTTTGCAATTATTTTTCTGAGCAGGATTTATGTCCAATTTGCCAGAATAAGCATTTAAGAGATAAGGTTATTTGTATTGTTGAAGACGCTCAGGATGTTATTGCTATTGAACGCACTAGTTATTATAAGGGTTTATATCATGTTTTAGGGGGCAAGCTTTCTCCCTTAGACGGTACCGGACCCAGTGATTTATCGTTTAAAAAACTGTTTTATCGTCTGAAACAAGAAAGCATAAATGAGATTATTATTGCGACTAGTTCTAGTCGTGAAGGCGAAACCACAGCTCAATACATTAAGCAGGTTTTGCAGCCTTTAAAAATAAAAGTTTCGCGAATAGCCCGGGGGATTCCTGTGGGCAGTAATCTTGGGCATATTGATCAAGCAACAATTTTCGAGGCATTAGCCGGGAGAAGAGAAGTTACCTCTTGACAATGTCCCGCATTCTTGCTAAAATTTCTTTCTACAATAGATATGATTTTTTTCGACCACAGACAAAGGAGTATTATATGGGAGTGTTCGAAGCATTAAAAAAAGGGTTTGAAGTATTAAAAGGTTCTACAGTATTAATCCTGACAATAGTTGGTTTTAATTTTATTACTGCTTTGGGCATGCTGATGGTTATTGGTGTGAATCCCACGCCGGAAAAAATTACATCAATAACCGGAACATTGTTGGTTTTATTTCCGATATTACTCCTTTTGTGGATTTTTATGGAAGGCGGAATTTTTTCGGCAGTATATGGTCAGATAAAAACCAAGCAGATTAACTTGAGCGTTTTTATCGAAAATTGCGTAAAATATTTTGTCCGCTTACTGACGATAAATTGCATTGGAGGAGCTGTAACAATTGTTCTTTGGTTTATTGGTGCATTTTTAACTGGATTATGTATTGCCATGGGCGGCGGTAATAATGTATTTTTTAATGCCATGGGTGGAATTTTATTACTAATAACGGTTATCGCGGCCTTTTTAGTGGCGATTCCATTGCTTATTGGTCAGTATTTTGCGGTTATTGAAGATGGCAAAGCGATAGTATCTTTGAAAAAAGGCATAGCATTTACCAAACAGTTGTTTTGGAAAAACAGTGGTTTATTTGTAATGTTGGCTATAATTTTGGCGATCTTTTCCTTTATTGGAAATTTTTTCGGGTCATTGCTGACAAATACTGTTGGCGGTTGGGTAGCGGCAATTGTTAATATCACACTGAATTCCGCGATTAATGGTTTGGTTGGTGTTTTTGCCAGCGGTACAATAATCAGTTTTTTACTCGGAAGTCTTACTGCTAAGACCGAAGAGATTGAATAATAGTTAAATACAAAAAAATATCAGTTCCCCTGTCCCGAAAAAGAAGGTATAATGGGAATGTTTGAAATAAGTAACATTGTTCTTTTTATATATTAGCTATAAGCCATAGGCTATTAGCTAAAATATTAGTTCCCCTGTAGCTCAGTTGGTAGAGCGATTGGCTGTAGTCAGAGCATGATGGAGGTGCTTTTGGTGCGGAAAAAGGATAAGAGAACGTATGCGGATAGAAGAGAATATCTTATTGAAGCTGTTCGTAGGCGTCGCAAAGATTTAAGAGTCAAAGCAGTTGCCCACAAAGGTGGTCAATGCGAAATTTGCGGCTACAATAATTGTCCTGAAGCATTGGAATTTCATCACCTTGATAGTCGTCACAAGGATTTCGGTATATCTCAAAAGGGATATACAAGATCTTGGGAAAAAGTTAAGGCTGAAATTGAAAAATGCGTATTAATTTGTGCCAATTGTCATCGCGAACTTCATGCCAAAATAGCAGCTCTTGGTGGAAACATCAAGATGAAAACCGGGTGAATTCAGGAAAGCCTAAGTGATGGTATTAATAATCATATGGGAATCCTGAGCCAAGCCCTTGACATTCAAGGGAAGGTGCAGAGACTATTCCGCAAGGAAGTAGGTTCGCGTAAGCGATTCGAAGCGCCCGGCTCCTAAATCTGTATAGCAGATATGGAGATGAGATAGTCCAGGCCTTAAGGAAACTTAAGGGAATTCCTGTAACCAATTTGTCCGAGGTTCGAGTCCTCGCGGGGGAGCCAAACTGTAACATGGGCAGAACTTCACTTTTTGAGGTTCTGCCTTTGTCGTTTATTATGGGGAAGTTATAGAAAACTTCTGCTTCCGGGTGG
>Ga0180007_10005349_pt1 | contig 13048 bp, 7 predicted proteins | sample MM_PC_MetaG_FD_121122 | JGI IMG/M metagenome (GOLD analysis project Ga0180007, IMG submission 121122) | Groundwater microbial communities from the Aspo Hard Rock Laboratory (HRL) deep subsurface site, Sweden - MM_PC_MetaG | ecosystem: Environmental > Aquatic > Deep subsurface > Groundwater... | reverse complement strand
TAGACACCGGTCTGGGAATCACCGTCGCCGTTGAAGTAGTTGCCATAGAATGTCTGAGCCGCCTCGGCAGAGTTGGCCAGGAGCCCATCGAGGCCCTCTCCGACGACCATGGCGGCCTGGAAAGTCAGGGTCTCGTCGGGCGGGAGTTCGGAGAAGGGGCCTGCAGAAACCAGGAACCTGAAGTCGTTCTGCTTGCCCTCGGCCACGTCCTGGTCGACATCGGTGCCGCTCAACAGTTCGTAGCGCTCGGCGTCGTTGGTCGGGTCGCCACCGGACTCGAAGGGCGACTGGCCCGAGAAATGGTTGAACGACCGGAGACGCACCGACCGGGGCGCCAGACGTCCCTCGGGATCCGTGTCATGATTCAGGAAGAGGATGCCGATGTAGCCGGGAACCTCCCCGCCATCGGCGTCGTCGTCAAACATGTAGCCGACCGAGATGTTCACCCAGGAACCGTCCTTGGCCTGGACAGGCCCGGTGAAACTCCCGGCCAAATCGTCCTCGGCGCGACCTGGACGAGTGCGCGAGCCAATGTCCGGATCGGCGAAGAAGCCGATGTACACGTTTTCGATCGAGGCGACACCAATGTTCGTGATCACGAACTCGAATCCGACGAAATCATCGGCGTCATCGTTCTCCCACGCATAGGCTGACTGGACAACCTTGATGTTCAGAGGCGTATGATCGGCGTAGATCTCCTGGGCGAGACGCGTATTGTCGTACATCGTGCAGACCATCATCTGGTTGCCGACCTGACCGAAATCCTCGTCGATTTCCCCATCCTCGTCGTCGTCATAGCCGTTAAGCAGTTCCTCGTCGATCAAACCGTCGTCATCGTCGTCGGCCCCGGATTCAGGCAGGCGTTTGCCACCGGCGTCCCGGTTACCCGTAGTCGGGCGCGTCAGGCGGCCCGAAATCGCCTCGTAGATGGTTTCTTCCAACTCGTCCCTGGGACGGAATTCGCGCTCGAACTGTCCGGTCGAGACGAGTTTTTCACCGAGCATGACGCCGCCGACCCACAGGCCGGCCGAGTACAGATATTCCACGCCCGATCCTGCTGGCCACTGGGCCGAGGGGGCGTCGCACCAGGAACAGGTCGCTCCGGCATTCGAGCCGATCAGGCCGTGGTTCGTGATGTTGACATGAAGCTCTCCCACATTCATCACATACGTTCCATCGACAACCATCAAGCCGTTCGTGCGTTCAAGGTAGTATCCCTCGATTTCCTCAAGATCAACCCACCCTGCGGCCGGCATAGCAGTGGAGAGTAGAGTCAGAGCGAGAAGCAAGAGCGCCGCCGGGACACGCGTCCCCATGTGGCCATCCCCTTGGCTACACCGGTAGTGGGTCATGAATCCTAATCCTTCCTTCCCGGGTCTTCGTGGCTCGATCCTTCATGCCGCTAGAACTGCCAGCCGAGGCCGATGCGGAACAGGCGGTGGTCCATGAAGACACGGGGGTCATTGATCGGAATGAACTCGTTGTAGTTGTCTCCGTTTGCGTCCTGGAGGTAGGCGCCGCCGAACTTGCCCGTCTCGGTCAGATAGGTCGTGTAGCTCGAGGTGGCGTTGTTCATACCCGGGGTCAGTCCGGCTGCCGGAGCGCGAACCATGTCCTGATTGATCAGGTTGAAGGCCTGCATGTACAGGGTCAGGCTCTGTCCGTAGAAATTGATCTGGCGTTCACCCTGGAAGTCCAGTTGGTAGGTGGCGGGCAGGCGCTCGCTGTTCTCGAGCATCGGATCGGCACGACGGGCGAACCGGTCGACCGGAGTCCAGGGGAAACCACTGCCGTAGGAGAACGTCATCGAACTGGACCACGATTCAGGCTCGGACAAAAGCAGCGAGAGGTGGAAGACACTGCGCTGATCCCAGTTCAGGGGCAGTTCCTGGTTCGGCAGATATTCCAGGCCGTTGGGATTGGAGCCGAACTCCTGACTCGACGCCACACCATCGGCGAAAGCATAGGTGTAGGCTAGGTCGAAGGCGAAGTTGTCGCTGAAGCGCTTGTTCAACGTGAACTCCGCGCCACGGGCCGAAGCGTAGGCCTTGTTGATGTAGCGGGCCAGCGTGTTGCCCGACTCCTCGTCGGTCACTGTCGTCGCCGCGATGAGATCATAGATGTCGCGGGAATAGATCGCGACCGTACCGGCGAGCACATCGGTGAACTGGTGCTTGACGCCCGCCTGATAGGCAATCGTGGTCTCGGCCTTCAGGTTCGGGTTGCCCAGGGTGCCGTTGTTGCCAATGGGATCCTGGCTGCTGAACAGGCGATCACGGGTCGGGAACTGGATGAACCGGCCGTAACTGAAGTTGAAGCCGTCCCGCTCAGTGATCGGGAAAGCGAAGCCAAGACGCGGCGAGAATTGCTGCTTGTACTTGATGACGTTCTTGTCGACGCCGTCGACATCAACCTCGATCTTCGCTGCGGATCCTGGGGAGAACATGTCCCAACGGAAGCCGTAGTTCATGACCATACCCTCGAACTCCCATCGGTCCTGGATGTACCAGGATGCTTCAGGGTTGAAGGTGTGGTAGTCGTTGCGGGATCCGCCGAGAGAGTAGTCGCTCGTGAAACGGTTCTGACGCTCGATGCCTGGATAACCCATTTCCAGGGCCTCCAGATCATTGTACTGGAGCTGAAGACCTGTCTTGACCCTGTGACCTTCCCAGCGTGTCGAGGTGAGATCGAACTTCATCAGGTAGGTGCGCGTGTAGTACTCGAGATACTGGGGAAAGTCGCTGGTCGTGATGAACAACGGGTTCAACGGATCGGTATAATAGTCCGAGCTGTTCAGATAGATCGGCGCCTGGCCGTAGAACAGTCCGGGCGACCAGATGCCGCCGTGGTTGAATTCCCAGGGCATCTTGTCGTTGACGGTGTTGCGGGAGTCCGAAGTCAGCAGACTCAGCTTCATGGAGTAGAACGTGTCGTTGGTCAGGCGGTGGGTCACCACGAATTTCATCTGCTGACCGATGGACGTCCAGACGTTGTTGTTGTTCGCCGAGTTGAACCAGGTGTAGGAAGAGTCCTCCTCCGCCGTCGAGAAACTCGAGTACGGATAGCGGAACCCGTCGAACCCGGGCTCGGCAGCCACGGTATAGAGGCGACCGTCGGTGGCGCGCACCTGCAGCAGGGGCACGACGCGACGTGCAAGACTCGAGTTGCGTGCGTCCATAACCACGGCGGGACGGGCGTTCTGATTCATGGTGTCGAACCAGGGGCCGTAGTAGACCGGCACATAGTTGCGTGTGAAAATCCAGGATTCGTCACCCGGGGTCGGCACGACCAGGGGCATGTAGATGATCCGGCGGGCGTAACCCGAGACGCTCCAGTTCGGCGCGTAGCTCTCGGTCGAGCCGTAGTTCATCGTGTACTCGCCTGTGATATCCAGGTTCTCGCTAAACTCGTACTTCCACTTGGAGGAGCCCTTGACCTGATTGCTCTGACGGCGGCGGAAGGTGAACAGCGAATCGTCCCCGAGATTGACGCTGTATTCCGGCCGGTTGGCCACCGAGTAGTTCTCCGTGTCGGTGAAGGCCATGTCGCCCGCGAAGAAGTACGTGAGTTTCTTGATGGGAGTGGGGCCGCCGAAGCCGAACTCGAGGCGATCCCAGTTGGTGAAGGTCTTGTCCTGACGCCCGAAGTCGTCGGTCATGAAGCGCAGGCCGCCTTCGAACGTCTCTCCACCGCTTTTGGTCGTCACGTTGATGACGCCGGACATGGCCGATCCGAATTCGGCGTCCATCCCGCCGGTCACGGTGTTCACGGCCTCGACGGCCATGGACGAAACCGACAGGGAACTGCCTCCACCGACGTTGTCAACCGGCACGTCGTCGATTCGCATGGACACCTCGCCCGAGCGGCCACCACGCACGTACAGCTGGCCGTCTCGCATGACGACGCCGGCCTGCTTGGCCACGGCGTCCTCCACCGAGTCGATGGCGTACTTCGAAAGCCGCTCGGAGCCGATCTTCTGCTCGGTGGTCACACCGCCGACATCGACCATGTAGATATCGCCGTCGATGGAGATCGGGGCGAGGGTTTCGACGATGACGACCTTCATGTTGAACCTGAGTTCGACCTGCTGGCCGGATTCGACGTTCACGGTGATCTCTTCAGGAGCGAAACCCAGATAGAGAACCTGGACCGTATAGGTTCCAGGTCGCAGTCCCTGGAAGTAGAACACGCCGCCTCCGAGGGACATCGTTCCCTGGCTGGTACCCTTGATGAGCACGTTGGCGTAGTCCAGCAGGTCACCGGTTTCGGTATCGTGAATGGTGCCCTTGATGCTGCCTGGAGCACCTTGAGCCCACACGAAGGCGGGAATCAGGAGCACCAGGGCAAGGAACAAGCCGAGCACGAGCTGTTCGTTGCGGCGTCGGGGACGACGGAGCATGGTGCCGCTCCTTTCAACGGATCAAGATCGTAACGAGCCGGTGACCGTTTGACCTTTCCGCAGGTTACAGATGAGACCTGATGGCAGGCCGCACCCAGACTTTCTGTCCAGATCGTCAACCACCCGAAGGCCATCCCCGGTGGGGGGAAAATGGTCGGGAAAAAGGAAGTTCCAAGGGCCAACCGGCAACTTCCGGGTGAATATAGAGATTGCGAAAAGGTGTGTCAACCTAATGTGTTCCGGCGTTTCGGAGGTGCCGCGACAACGGGCCGTCTCAGGGACTCTCCTGATCGAAAAGCAGGCGACCCACCGGAAGCTCCGGAAGGTCTCCTGCAGCGAATTCATCGACGATCTTGCCTTCGGACAAAATGCCGATTCGGGACGCGACGGAACACACCAGCGGCAGGTCGTGGGAAATCAGGACCAGTGCGGTTCCGCGCCGTCGACAAGATTCTTCAAGCAAATCCAGCAAGCGCTTTCGGGCAGGCAGATCCAGGGATACGGCAGGCTCGTCCGCCACCAGGACCGCCGGCTGGGCGGCCAGGGCTCGTGCCAAGGCAACTCTCTGACGCTGGCCACCACTGAGTTCCCAGGGAAACCTCTGCAAGCACGCAATGGCCAGACCGACGGACGCCAGCAACTCCTGGATCGAGTCCGCGGAGTGGTTGGCACCCGCCGCCCGGGCCGCCTCGCGGATCGAGTAACCACACGACCGACGTGGATCGAGAGCCGAACCCGGGCTCTGAAAAATGAGCTGGGCCGGCCAGGGTCCCTTGCCGTGCTGTCGACCGGCAGGATTGATGCACCCTGCCGTGGGTTCCAGGAATCCGGCGATCAACCTGGCCAGGGTCGATTTCCCCGCGCCGGAGCGACCGACCAGTCCGTACACCTCGCCTTTTCCGACCTGGAACGAGAGACCCTTGAGCACCGGCGTCGCTGAACTTCGGCCGCTGAAGGACCAGCGGCCCGGGTAGGCGAATTCGAGTCCTTCGACCTTGAGGCCGATCGGCATGTCGGGCCTGGGCCGACTCAACCTCGGAGGCAACGTCGCCGCTGCAACCAGTTCGCGGGTCACCGCATGGGCAGGCGCTGTGAGGATCCGTTCCACCGGCCCTGCCTCGACCGTCCGTCCGTCGACAATGACGATGAGGCGGTCCGCCCGCTTTCGAATCAGACCAACATCGTGAGTCACATGCAACAGAGCCAACCCGCGCTGGCGGCGCTGAGCTTCGATCAGCTCCATGATCTCGGCCTGGAGGTCTGGATCCAGCGAGGTCGTCGGTTCGTCGGCCACCAGAAGTTGAGGCTGCCCCGCCAGGGCCAGCGCCAAACCGACCCGCTGCTGCTGGCCGCCGCTGAGCTCGTGGGGAAAACGCTTCAGCATTCGTACGGGATCGGGAAGGCACACGTCTTCCAGCAGAGCCAGGGCCCTGAGGCGGCGGTCGGTCGCACTCGACCGGGCGACCAGGCGGATCAGTTCATCCAGATGGTCGCCGATGCTGAAGCAGGGATTCAGGCTGGCGCCGGCATCCTGGAAGACGACTCCCACGCCACGCCCCAGCCAGCTCCGTCTTCGCTCGGACGACCAGTCGGCAAGATCCTCGCCCCGCCAACGAATCGAACCGGTCGTCTCGGCTCCGCGTGGCAGCAGTCCCAGACACGCTCGCACAGTCATGGTCTTGCCGCCTCCGGACGGTCCGATCAAGGCGACCGACTCCCCCGGGCCCACGGCCAGGTCGACACCGTGCAGGATCGACGTTCCTCCGCCGCTGCCGGGAAGGGATACCGTCAGCCGTTCAACGCTCAGCAACACTTCCGGGGTCATGGGACTCACCTCCCCGGGGGCCTGCATCGTGGCGATCCCGAAGGGCATCTCCCAGGAGGTTGACCGCCACCACGGTCCAGGAGATGGCCAAACCCGGCCAGGTCGCCAGCCACCAACCGTCGAGCAGATGGCGACGTCCGTGCTCGATCATCGCTCCCCAGGACACGATCGGTTCCTGGGCGCCGAGGCCGAGAAAACTGAGGAACGCCTCCATGAGGATCGCGTTGCCCAGCCGTAGGGCCGCCGCAACGACGATCAGGGGCAGAAGGTGAGGCAGGAGGTGATTCCAAACCACCTCGACAGGGCGGGCCCCGAGTCCGCGAGCGGACAGGATGAATTCGCGTTCCCGCAGGGTCAGAACCTCGGCGCGGACCAGACGCGCCACGACCATCCAACCCGTCACCGCGATCACGACGATCACCACCGACAGGGACGGCTCGACCAGCGAGACCAGCAACAGCGCCAGAATCACCCGTGGGAACGACAAGAAGAGGTCGGTCAAGCCCATCAACAGACGATCCAGCCAGCGGGGACCCAGTCCCGCCGCCAGTCCGACGATCGTTCCGAGCAACACAGCGGCCGCCACGCTGGCGAATCCCACCAACAGGGACGTGCGGGCTGCGTGGATCAATCGGGCCAGCAGATCCCGCCCCAGGGCGTCGGTTCCCAACAGATGGTCGGGCCCCGGAGGCAGCAGCGTTTCCTCGACGCCTCCGAGTCGGGACGGCGATTCCGGTACGATCATATCGGCGAGCAGGGCGACTCCCACCACCAGTCCCAGCATCCCCAGGGCAAGGAGCAGTGAGCGGGACATTCTCGGGGGTGTCCTGCTCACGAGCGCCCCTTCCGATCGAGACGGACCCTGGGGTCCACCAGACCGTAGAGCAGGTCGGCGATGAGATTGCCGAGGACAACCAGAACTCCCGACAGGGCCGTGACAGCCAGGATGACTGGATAGTCCCGGGTGAAGATCGCATCGACAGCGACCCGCCCCATGCCCGGCCAGGCGAACACGGTCTCGACCACGACCGCCCCACCGAGCAGGGCCGGCAGGTTGACACCCACGAGCGTCACGATGGGCAGCAGGGTATTGCGTAGGGCGTGTCGCCAGACGACAGCTCGCTCGGGCACACCGCGAGCCCGCGCCGCAGTGATGTACTCCTGGTCCAGCGCCTCGATCAACCCGGACCTTACATATCGCGCCGTGCCCATGGCCGATGCGACACCCAGCACGAGCACGGGCATGATCATGTGGGAGATGAGGTCGAGCAGGTTCGAAGTGCCCGTCAGGACGACGTCGGGATCGTGCATGCCGGAAGCAGGGAGCCAGCCGAGTCCGAACGAGAAGACGAGGATCAGCATCAGGGCGAGCCAGAACGCGGGCAGCGAATAAATGGTCAGGCCCACCAGGTTCAGCGTGCGGTCCAGCCATGTCCCCCGGCGCACAGCCATCAGGACGCCGAGTCCGCAGGCTACGATCAGATGGACGATGTAGGCGGGAACAGTCAACAGCATCGTCCGCGGCAGGGCCTCCGCTAGGATGTGGGACACCGGCCGATGCTGGTGCAGGCTGCGTCCGAGATCGCCGGTGAGCAGGCCTCCGATCCAGCGGACATACTGGACAGGCAGGGAGGCGTCGAGGCCGAGTTGGGTCCGCAGCGCCTCACGCTCGGCGAGGCCCATGTCGGGATCCATGACCAGATCGGCAGGATCGCCGGGCGCGAGATGGGCCAGGACGAACACGATGGTCACCAGCGCGGCGATCATCAACACGGCGGTGAGCAATCTGCGGCCCAGTTCCAGGATCATGAGACTCCTCAGCGTGTGATGGTCGAACAGACATCATCCTAGGGACCAATCGGCTGCAGGGTCAAGACAGGTTCCACGTGCAGGTTGCAAGCCTGCGTCCGCATGTTGCCCTCGCCGGGACGGTTGAACCGTTCTGTCGGGAATCCTCGGCCTTCGAATCGTTCCTCGTGATTCCCTGTCGCTCCCCGTCATTCCACGCCGGGCGATACGGCGGCTCTCGGTTGCTCGGCACGGTTCTCGCTTCTCCATGGTCAGCCGACACATCACGACGAATGCAACCGAGGATCACACCATGGATCAGGCCCCACGTCTTCACCAGCGACTCCCCCTGCTCGCCGGCCTGATGGTCGTCGTGGCGATCGTGACCGCCGGCTGCGAAATCCAGGAACCTGTCATGCCGACGTTTTCGACCCGCCTGTCGGTTCCAATCGGATCCCACGAAATCACGGTCCAGGAGCTCATCGAGGATCAGGACTTCCTCAGCGCCGGGGCCGACTCCGTTCTTTCGTTCAGCATCGACGGCGACACGACATCGGTCGTGCTCGACGTCGACTTCAGTGCCGAACTCCAGGGTGAGCACATCGACACGGAGATCGGACCGATCTCCCTGCCGATCGCTGATCCGGTGGACTTCGGGTTCGTCCTCGATGATCTTTATCCCGGCGCCAGTTCCCTTCCGCCCGGACCGACCTCCGTACCAGCCTTTGATTTCGATCTGGTCAGCGACGCTGCCGCCCTTGACGACATCGTCAGCGCCCTGGTCGCCAGCGGCGAACTCCGCCTGACCCTGATCAACAACCTGCCCATCCCGTTGTCCGGATCATCCCCGCCCGAGAGAATCACCGTAAGCCTCATCGATCCGGCATCCGGCACCGTTCTGGCCGTCGGCATCTTCCCTGCGGCCCTCGCGCCGGGCGACTCTACGGTAGCGGTGGCCGATCTCGCCGGCGCCACCCTGCCGGGGGACATCGCCATCGCCCTGACCGGAGGGTCTCCGGGAGGCTTCGCCGCCAATGGTCTGGACATCGCCGACGGTCTCGACGTTCGTCTGGAACTGGTCGACGTGATGGTCGACGCTGCCACCGCGATCGTCGACGCCCAGCAGTTCGAGGATGGTGGATCGATCGCCCTGCCCGACGATCTGCTGCTGGTGTCGGCTGTCCTGGCGAGCGGCGTGATCGCCGTGGATCTCAGCAACGAACTGCCGATTCCCTGCACCGTAACACTCGACTTTCCCGAAATCACTCTTGCCGACGGATCGCCCCTGACGATACCCTTGGACCTGCCGGCCGGCGGTACCAACGCCACCATCGTCGAACTCGCCGACGCCGTGGTCAACGCACCGGCGGGAACCAGCCTGAGCTCGTTGAGCTGGACGGTCACCGCCACATCCCCGGGCAGCGGAACCGACGCGGTCGTGATCGCCGCTACCGACCGCCTGAGTGCTGTGCTGGCCCCGACGACCTTCGTGTTCGCGGAGATCACCGGCACCATTCCCGAGGAACGCTTCGTCCTCGACCCCACCACCGAACACATCGACCTTCCCGACGAGCTCGACGGTCTTCAACTCGCGAGCGCCACACTCACCCTCGAAATCTTCAACGGGACCGGTGTGGGAGGCTCGCTCGACGTGTTGCTGACCGGCACATCGGCCGACGGCACCGTCTCGACCCTTGCCGCCGTAGCCTTGATCGGCGCCGACGACACCAAGGAGCTGCGCACCGTCGTGGTGCTCGACGAGACCAACAGCGACATCGCCGCGTTCTTGAGCGCCCTCCCGGAAACCGTCACTCTTGAAGGTGAGATCAGCGTCGGCGGCGACGGCCAGGTCGGCACCATCCGTCCCGGCGACGGCGCCCGCCTGACCTGGGGGCTTGACGCGCCGCTGCGTCTGGTGATCCAGGACTCCAGGATCGACCAGGAGCCGGTCTCCCTCGACCTCGATGAAGAAACGCGGCGTCAACTTGACGACCATCTCGTCCAGGCCGAGGTCCTGGCCGAAGTGACCAACCACTTCCCCTTCGCCGTCGAGCTGTTCATCCAGGTCGGGCCGGACTCCGTCTCGGCGATGGAAGACCCCGAGCTCGTGATCGGCCCGCTGAGCATCGCCGCCGGCGACCTGGACCCTCTCGGCGGATGGGTGAGCCGCGCTGCCGACAGTCAGCTCGAGATTCCCCTGGCCGCCGAGGACATCCGGGCCTTCACCCGTCCGGGAGCCTACACGGCCGTCGTGGCCAGGATCCCCGGCAGCAACGGCGAGCAGATCGTGATCCGCATCGGCGACAGGCTGAGCCTGCGAGGCGCCATTTCGGCCGAGATCTTGATTGCAGACTTGAGCGATGAATCGCCATGATAAGGAAGAACTTCATGCCTACGCACCGATCGAGATTCCTCGGCGCCGTCCTCGGCGCGCTGGCCCTGACGACCCTGGTTGCTGCGACGGGTCCCTCCCCCGTCGCGGCCCAGGGCCACGTTCGCGCCATGGGCATGGGAGGCGCCTACACCGCGGCGGCACGCGGTCTCGACGCCGTCGATTGGAACCCGGCCAACCTCGTCATCCGGCAGGACGGTGCCCTCTGCGTGGGACTGGCGTCGGTGGCCGTCGACGTCCACAACAACAGCTTCTCCTTGAATCGCTACAACGACGTGACCGGCGCGGTCCTGACCGAGGCTGACAAGCAGATCCTTCTGGACGACATCCCGGACGAAGGCCTGATCCTCAACGCCAACGTGCGCGCCTCGGCGCTCGGATTCTGCGCCGGCCCCTTCGCCCTGTCGGTCCAGGGCATCGGCGGCGGACGCGGCACGCTGGACAAAGACTTCTTCGATCTCATCCTCATGGGCAACGACATCGGCCAGAGCTTCAACTTCGACGACACCGACGGCGAAGCATACGCCCTGGCCGCCGCGACGCTATCCTGGGCCTCCCCGCTGATCACACGGCGCACCCACCGCCTCTCCTTCGGCGTCAATGTCCGCTACCTGCACGGGCTGTACGATTTCCGGGTGGAAGAGGCGAGCGGCGGGATCCGGGCCGACATGGACGGCATCGAGGGCAGTGCGTCCGCTGCCTACCTCACGTCCCGAGGCGGTCAGGGATGGTCGGTGGACACAGGCCTCGCCCTGCAGGCTCCGCGCGGTTGGACCTTCGGAATGACCTTGGCCAACGCCGCGAGCCGTCTCGACTGGGATCGCGACGTGGAGCGCCGGATCTGGTCGGTGGCGGCCGACTCCCTGGTCGTGACAGGGGGCGACCTCGACGACCATTTGGTGCAAAGCGACTCGACGTCGAGCGCCGGGGCCTACTCCACCGACCTGGCTCCGACGCTGCGCATCGGAGCCAGCAATCGACTGGGGTTCATCCTGCTGGCGGCGGATATGGCGAAGGTACTCGACAACCGTCAGGGACTCTCCTCGACGGTGGAGTACAGCGTGGGCATGGAGTTCATGATCGCATCGTGGTTCCGCCCCCGCATCGGCGTCTCCTACGGTGGAGCTTCGCGGCAGCGGTCTTCGGCTGGCCTTGGGCTCGGGCTCGGCCCCCTGCGCTGGGACGTCGCAGTGGCCAATCACGGCGCCATCGTGCCCGACGACACCAAGGGGCTGTCCTTCGCGTCAGGAATCGGTCTGGCGTTCTAGATCAGGACGTCGGCCCCAGATCGACCGGCTCGAGATCCAGGGCTCCGGCGAAGGCGTCGATGAGGGTCCGGGTCCAGCCCTCGAAATCCCGCTGATCGCCCGTGCCCTTGGACTCACGAGTCAGATCCGTCGTGGCATCCAGCAGCGCCTCGCGACGGGCACGGTCATGATCTCCCCGCTGCAGAACGTCGACCAGGTCGGCATGAGCGGGTCCGACCAGGATCGAGCCGTGCTGAAGGAAGACATCCCCCCTGCGGCGCTGGGCCGAACCGATGATCTTGCGCCCCCCCACGGTGATCTCATGCTGCCCGGCGGACTGGAAACAGACAGCTCCGCGCGCCTCGGTCAGGGATTCTCCACCGGAAATGTCGGGAGCGAGATCCAGGTTCACGAGGAACCGCAGCAGGGCCTCGTTGATCCGCATGTAGGTCGCGTGCAGGGTCGTTCCGAACAGCGTCGACGGCGACGAGCCCACGACCGCGTAGGTCAATTCCTCGGCATGGAGGATCGCCCGTCCGCCGGTCGGGCGCCTCACCAGATCCCAACCCCGCTCATCGATGATCCGACGGTCGAAATCGGACTCGGATTGATGATAACCGTAACTCACCGCAGCCGGCTGCCAACGGTAGATTCTCAGGATTGGATCATCGCCCCGGCGATGCTCCTCGAGCAATCGAGCGTCGGTCGACATGTTGACGGCCCCCGAGCGGGGGCCGTCGACGTGCACGCGGAGTCTCAAGGCATCTCCTAGCCGCAGTTGCATGGTCCGAGCCAGCTCAGGTCCGGCCGCCGGGCGGCGCTCGCCTCATCGAGACGCGAAACGGGCGTGTGCACCGGCGCGTTGTGCAGCAGATCCGGATCGGTTGCCGCCTCCTGGCGAATCGTCTTCATGATGGCGACGAACTCGTCGAGCGTGGACCGGGATTCGGTCTCGGTGGGCTCGATCATCAGGGCTTCTTCGACGATCAGGGGGAAGTAGATCGTCGGGGCGTGCACACCGTAGTCGAGCAATCGCTTGGCGATGTCGATGGTCCGGACCCCGAATGATTCCTTCCAGTCGCGGCCGCTGGCGATGAACTCGTGCAGGCAACCCTCGGAGTGCTTGACCTGCAGGACACCTTCCCTGGTCAGACGCCGCAGCAGATAGTTGGCGTTGAGCACAGCCCGTTCGGCGACGCGCTCGAGTCCGTCGCCGCCGAGACGCAGGATGTAGCTCAGCGCGCGCAGACAGACGCCGATCTGACCCTGGTAGCTGTGGATGCTCGGACGGCATTCGCCGACGTGATAATCGAGGCTGAACACGTCGTCCTTTTCGTGGATCGTCGGACCCGGAAGGAAAGGCGCCAGTTCCGCCGTGACGCAGACGGGACCGGAGC
>Ga0180007_10005348_pt1 | contig 13049 bp, 14 predicted proteins | sample MM_PC_MetaG_FD_121122 | JGI IMG/M metagenome (GOLD analysis project Ga0180007, IMG submission 121122) | Groundwater microbial communities from the Aspo Hard Rock Laboratory (HRL) deep subsurface site, Sweden - MM_PC_MetaG | ecosystem: Environmental > Aquatic > Deep subsurface > Groundwater... | reverse complement strand
TTCTTTGATGGGCTAGACCCTCAAAAGGACGCTCTTTTTATTACATCTAGTGAAGAAATGAGAGCCCTGGAGACAGCCAAAGTTTATATAGACGTAGCTAAAGAAAGAGGATTTGAAATAATCCCGCCAGGAAATACAAGAAGTAATACAGCTGATAAGATAGGCGAAGGAGACATAAGAAAAATTCAAGCTATATCTTTGAATATACAAAATGCCTTGTTGGGGTCAGTTTTTAATCCAGAGAAGTATTTAGGAGAAATCAATTGGGATTCAGCTAGTGATGTTATAAGGGAAAAGTGGGGAAGAGCCAGAGAAATTATAAATTCGGATGATAAAGGTTCTTGGGGAGCAAATTTTTTCCATCATTCAAAGAAGATAAAAGAAATTTTTCCAGAGGTAGACGATTTGGAAGATGCCTACCAAAAACAGTTTCTAAAAATGGTGAAGTTAGCTGGATTCGCTCAAAATAAAATGGTAGCCTCAGGAAACGAGAAGAATATAAAAGTTCTGGCTTTCGGTCATGAGAATTATATGAGCCATGTGCTTCAAAAAAACTTCGGTGAGCATGAAATAGGAAATTGTGAAGCAGTTTCTTTTAGGAAAGGCCAAGAGCCTGGTAGTTTAAAATTAGGATATAGAGGAGAAGAACAAGTTCTAGGTTAATAAATTAAATAATGGCAGACAAAGAAAAAAATAATAGTTACGAATTTGTTTGGAGCAATTGTCAGTATCTTTTGACTGTAGAAATGAGCATTTCAGTTTTTCTTCTTAGAAAGAAGGATCTATGGATTTCTCTTGATAATGTTTTTTATTTTGTCAAAAATAATAACATAAAATGCTTTCACAATTTAAAAGATATAAATAAGGATAAGAAAAGAGGTAAAAGATTTTTTGATAAATCTTATGTGGATAATTTTTTAAGACAAGTTGAAAAAAAGCATAAAGAGACCTGGAAGCTTTTTGAAAAATTAAAAAAAACTAAATTCAATTCACTTTCAAATCATGAATTGGTTTCTTATTTAGAAAAAGGCAAGAATGATTGGATGGGACAAATATTAATGTTTAATGCTATCCAAGATGCTTCCACTAGAGTTTTGTCAGATGAAATAAAAAAACATTTTAATGAAGAAGATTTTGATATTGTCATGCACAGAACCGAAAAGGACGCAGCTGATTTAGAAAGAAAAGATCAGATGAGATTATCAAAAAAGGAAAAGATAACTAATAAAGAATTATTGGAACATGCTGATAAATATCCTTGGATTGTGGCAGCCCATCTGGACATGAAAGATGTAAAAGATACTCTCAGAAATCGTTGGGAAAATGATAAAAAAGAAATTAAAATAACCGAAAAAAAAAGAGATGATAATTATGCTAAAAAAGTTGCTGAAAAGGCGCCCAGAAAAGTCAGAGATTATATATTAAGTTTCCATAAGTTGAGTTTATCCAGAATGAAAATAAAATCTTGTTGGGCGGGAATGGATTATTATTTTATGCCTCTTATGTATGAAATAGCCAAAAGAACAGGAGAAAACGTAAGGGACCTCAATAAATATTATTTTTCTTGGGATATAAAAAATATTTTATTTTCTGAAAAAAAACTTTCACAAAAAGATAAAAGAGACAGGGACAAATGTGTGGCCGCTCTTTGGAAAAATGGAAAATTAACCTTCAAATATGGAGAAGCTGGTTTAAAATTGGCCAAAAGAGAGCTGGGTTCTTTAGTGGAAGCCCAAAAGAAAAAAAAGATAAAAGGCACTATTGCTAATAGGGGAAAGAAAGAAGGAATAGCTAGAATATTATTAGCTAATAATATAGAAAATGCAAAAAAGATGAGGAAGGACTTTAGGCAAGGGGAGATTCTGGTAACTCAGATGACGCAACCTAACATAATTGATATTGCAAAAAAAGCTGGGGCAATAGTGACAGATGAAGGTGGCATGCTTTCTCATGCGGCTATTATTTCTCGAGAGTTCAATATTCCGTGCATTGTAGGAACTCACAGCGCCACTGATATTTTGAAAGACGGTGATTTGGTTGAAGTTGATGCTAATAAAGGAGTGGTTAGTATTTTAGGGAGGAAATAATATTTTATTATGAAACAAAAAGGATATAAATACTTAGGTAATTATAAATTGCCAACGTTATATTGTTGTTTATTGCAAAACTGGGCCAAAAACAACTTAGCTTCAAAATATAATCTGCCAAACCTGAAGGGGAAAACTTTGTATTTAGATGGACATTTATTTTTTGGAAAAAGAGACTGGGATCTTCTGGGTAAAATTACCAGAGAGGAATTTCATCAAAAAAGCGATAAATTTTTTGAAGGAATTTTTAGGTTAATGGACAAGCAAACAAAGAAAATCTTAGCTATTTCTCAAAAAATTCGGTCTCAAAAGGAGGCTTCTTATCAGGACTGGAAAACTTTTTTTAAAGCGATAAATCATCTGGAATATCCTTGGATAGTTGTTCTGCCAGTTAGTGATGAATTGGAAAAATTGATTAGGGATACAATTTTAAAATATAAATTGCCAGCAAAAATGATGGATGCTTTCAGAATTCCAAATAAAAAAACACCCATCCTCGATCAAAAAGAAGAAGCTGGAAAAATTAAAAAATATCTTATTTGCAATGGTTTAATTAAATCTTTTGATAGTGGCAATATCTCAAAGAAGCTAGAGAAAATTTTAAAAAATGATAAGCTAGCTTATAAAAAAATAATAAAACATGTCGAAAAATACAAATGGTTTGGGATGATGCACTTTTGGGGAGAGCCTTTTAGTACAAAAAAATTATTTTCTCAAATGGAAGATATTGATAATAGTAGAGATACTGTAAATAAGCCGAATAATTATTCGGCGTTTCCCGATAATTTGAAATGGATATTGCCAATAACTCAAAAACTAGCTTATTGGAGAAATTATGTAGCAGAAGTCTGCAGTATGGCCAGCTATGTTTTTTATGAAAATTTTCCGAAAGTTATAGAAAAGTTTGGTTTAAATTATGAAATGGCGATATGGATGACTCCCCAAGAATTTTTGGAAAGCCTAAAAGCAAAAAAATCTCAAATATCTAAAGAGGCATTAAAGGCAAGAAAAAAATCTTACGGAATAGTTTCTAGAAAAGGAGACTTTTTTGTAGTAGTTGGCAAAGAAATTAACAAATATTTTTCTTATAGTAAATTATCAAAGATAACTTCAAAAATAATTAGAGGAAACGTGGCTTGTTCTGGGGTAATCAGGGGAAGAGTAAAAAAGATATCTTCTCCAGATGAGCTAGGAAAAGTAAAAAGAGGGGATGTGTTTGTAGCTTCAGAGACTACCCCTGATTATGTTTTCGCGCTCAAATTAGCTGGAGCAATAATTGCTGATAACGGGGGTATAACTTCGCATGCGGCTATCATTTCACGAGAATTGAATATTCCTTGTATTGTGGGAACAAAAATAGCTACTGAGGTTCTCGAGGATGGCGATTTAGTTGAGGTAGATGCAAATAATGGTATAATCAAGATAATCAACAATAAAAAGCGATAACAAACCAAAATGAAAGAAATTAATATATTTGGAAGACATGGTCCACGTTCCGATGGAATGGGTGGCACTGGAAGAGACTTAGAAGGAGAGAAAACTTCAGAAGTTTACCCCTTCCTTACTGAAAAAGGCGTGGAAAAAGTTCGAGAAACAGCTGAAAAATATTATAGAGAAGTTATCGAGAAAATGGATTCAGATGGAGTTCTGTTTTTGGGTGGTTCTTCGGAAGAGCCCAGGACTAAATCTACAGTTGAAATAATTGGTGCGAGTCTGAAAGAGTTGTATAAAGACAGAGAGGATGTTTTAGTTTTGGATTTGGAAGATATGACTAATTTGTTTCAGGGGGGAGGCTTTTTGGAAAAAATAAGTAGAATAAACAGTTTAATAAACGATAATCCTGGAAAAAAAATTGTGATAGATTTTCCTTTATTCATAAAAGAATTAAGTTTGAGGCCAGCCTTTAGAAAAATGGGAACAGGTGAAAGGACTGAATATACGGATAAGCTTCTTGAAGAGGAAAATTTTGATCCTCAAAGAGCAGTACTGAGGTGGCTCTCTGGTGAAGGAAAACTTGGAAATTTGGATTCCATTAATCCTCAATTGGCAGCTGAAAAAGGAAAACAGGGTATTGATAGATTGAGAAAATTTGCTAGAGCTATAGCGGGGGGAAGGCAAATAAATATTGGAGTGGTCGGTCATGGATGGCTTCTAGACGTTCTAGCCATTTTTTATGCTAATGGAGGAAAAGTTAATCGAGAAGCCTTTAAAAAACTCTTTGATGATAAAAGTATGGATCAGGCAGAAGCTGGTTATGTAGAAATAGATGATGGGGAAAAATTAGTATTGCACTACAAAGGCGAAGAATTCGAGACAGTATTGGAAAAATAAAATAATTAAAGATGGATATGAAAAATGAAGGCAAAATCAAGGGGCTGAAAGATTATAGTTTTTCTTTTTCGCAGCCAGTCTCAGATTATCAAAACAAATTTTTTAAAAAAGATGTTGCTTTTATTAAGAAGAATTTTTTAGAGAGGATGTTTATTCGAAAAAGAAACATCCTTTTTATTGAATCTTGTCGTTATGCTAAAATTGCCGCCCAAAAAAGATGGGGAATAGATTTTGCTTTTTTGGATTATGGCAAAAGAGGCCTTTTGAAACAAGTTTTTCAAACAAATAACCTTAACCGTGACGCAGCTAAACTTTGGTGGAAAGAAATTAAAGACGATCCAAAATTTGCTGATAAATTGGTCAGAGATTTGGAGAATATTATCAAGATAGACAAAAAAATTTCTCAAGCCGAATTTTTAAAGAAAAAAACATGGAACAGTAACGAACTTATAGAAATTTTAAACCTTTATCTCAATTGGTTTTCTCAATTTTTTGAAATTGTCTATCCTTGGTTCGCGATTGATGAAATGAAAGAAAATATCCTCGAGCCATGGATTAAGAAAAAATATAAAAATAAAGCCAATGAAATTATTGAAAAAATATTTAAACCAACCAACTTGCCTCTCTCGAGCATAGAACAACTAGATTTTCTAAAAATTTATTCTGCCAAGGGAATAAGACGAGGAGTGCTTATGAAAAAACATAAAAAGAAGTATGATTTTTTGGCTGTTCATCAGTTAGAGGACAGGCCCTTCGATCTGAATTATTATCAGTCTAGAATAAAAAATATTAAAAAATCAGAATATAGCGAGGTCAAAAATAATCTAAAGAAGGCTAAAAGTGAAATAACGGAAGCCAATAAATTGCAGGCTACACTGAAATTTCCTGAAAAATATGATGCTTTGTTGTCTTTAATTCGCTCTTTTGCTTATTTGAGGACAAATAGCATTGATCACATGATGATGGCATATAAAACTTTCCAAAAGCCACTTACAAAAATTGCTCAAAAGTTAGGAATCAACTTGGAGGAGTTAACTTTTTTGACTTTCTATGAAATAGAAAATGGATTAAAAAATAAAATTGATTTAAAAGAGAAGGCTAGAAAGAGAATGCAAAACGGTTATTTATATTTAATAGGGTCTCAAGCTTCCTATTTATTCCAGGATAGAAAAGGAGTGGAAATTTTTAGAAGCTTTGAGAAATTTACTGATGTCTATAAATCAGATAGAAAAAAAATAACAGGAACTTCTGCTTTTCCAGGAAAAGCAACTGGGAAAGCCAGAGTTATTTTTGATAGGCGCCTAGCTGGCGAACTCAAGAAAGGAGAAATCCTAGTCACGACAATGACTTCTCCTGATTTCGTTCCTGCCATGAAGAGAGCTAAAGCGATTGTCACCAATGAGGGCGGAATACTTTGCCATGCAGCCATTATGGCGCGGGAATTAAGGAAAACTTGTATAATTGGAACTAAGATAGCTACAGATGTAATAAAAACCGGTGATTTAGTGGAAGTAGATGCTAACAATGGTATAGTTAAAATAATCAAAAAAATTAGATAGATATGAATAAGTTTAAAATAGACTCAACTAAGTATGATTTTCTCTGGAAGGTAAATAATTTTCCTCATTTTTTCGTTTCTTTCTGGATACATGATAATTATCGAAAAAGAGACATGATTTTTGCTAATGATGAATCAAATAATGGATCCTGGGAGGTGTATATGGGAGTTAAAGAAAGAGAGAAAACGTCTGAAGATGGCTATAGATTGATTTCGATTGAGAGCAAGTTTTCTAGTTATGAAAAATCATCAAGAAAATTAATAAAAAAAGTAAAAAAGTATTTCAAAATTCTTGATCAAGATGATTATAGCAAGTTGCCCGACAATCAATTGTCAACTAAATTAAAAGATGCGTGTAAGTTTTGTGAAAAACTCTGGGAGCGATATTCTTTCACGGAACATTTCTATTATGACAAAATTGAGAAAATTCTTTTAAACAATTCAGCTGATAGAGAAAAAATTTCAATGATGAAAAAAAATATCAAGAAAATGCAAAAAATCAAATATGATTTGCGTTTCCAGGTAAATCGAATAGTTATGGGTAAACATGTTTTTTTAAAAATAATGAAAGAAGTTTCTGCCCGACTTAAAATTGAATTAGAAAATCTATATTGGCTGGATTATAGAGAAATTGTAGAGTTACTGAGAGGTAAAAAAATTGTCAGAAAATATAAAAAAATTTATGTCGTAGGAAAATTTAGTAATTGGCAATTAATTTATGGAAAAGAAGCCAGAAGAATTATAAATTTGTTAAGAACTAGCACCAGAAAACATTCAGGAAAAATTATTTATGGAAAAGTGGGAAACAGGGGATATTACAAGGGTAAAGTTAAAATAATCCCTTTTGATATTAAGGCTGATATGATGAAAGAAATTGATAAAATGAAAAAAGGCGACGTTCTAGTCACTAGCACTACTGGTCCAGAAATGATTCTGGCCTGTAAAAAAGCGGGAGCGATTATTACTGAAGTAGGAGGAATTGCTTCTCATGCAGACATCGTTTCGCGCGAGCTTAAAATTCCGGCAGTTATTGCGACTAAAGCAGCAACAGAAGTCTTGAAAGATGGAGATGTGGTGGAGGTAGATGCTGATAAGGGGATAGTAAGAATAATAAATAAAAAATATGACTAAAAAACAATTAATTCAGGAGATAAAAAAGGGGGAATGGATTTTTGAATTTCGTCAAAGGGATGAAAACCCTGTTCTCTTGGCTGATCTTTTGTCGCAAGCAGTTTTTTATAATTTTTCTCAAGAAGCAGGCCTGCCAATAAAATTTGATAGTTATATATTTAATGATACCCAATGTGTTTATTCAAAAAAGAAAAACAAGGAGAAAATTTTAAGATTGATCAGAAAAGAAGTTTCCAGAGGAAATTATCTGGAATATGTTTATCAGAAAACACTTAAAAGACTAGGAGCATGGGAAAAATTTGTAACTCATATAGAGCAAGAACTTAAAAGAAAAAATAACACGAAAGATTTTTTAAGTTTATGGAATAAGTACTGCCAGGAAGCAGTTAAGCTTATACCTTGGTTTTATATTCCTTGGTTTATAATTGAAGAGAACATGATTACTGATAAAGTCCAAGAGGGCTTATCCAGATATAAAAAGAAAATAATTCAATATACTGATTTAAAAAATGCTTTAGGAATCTTGACTGCTCCAGCTCAGGCCACCCATTATCAAAAAGAACAAGAAGATTATTATCAGTTAGTTTTCGCTGCTAAAAGCAGAGAAAATTGGAAAAAGAATAGAGAGTTTCTCAAGGCTGCTAATAAATATTTGAAAGATTATGCTTGGATGAAAACCTTTTTTCTTTTACCTCGTCAACCACTCTCTTTTTTTGAGCTTTGTATGAGGGTAGATCAATCATTAGATGATGGTTTTCTCAAAGAATATAAAAAGCGCCAAGAGGATATTCAAATAGATCAGAAGCTTAAAAATCTTTTGCTTAAAATATTAATTTCAGATAAGGAATTAACGAATAGCATTGGATGGGCCAGTAGATTTAGTTGGCTTTTGACTTTTAGTGTAGAAGAAGCTTTTAAAATTAGCGCGAGATTATTACCATTTTTTAAAATTATAGCAAGATCAATCAAGGTTCCATATAAGGATTGGATTTATTTGACGGTTGATGAAATCAATAACATTTTAGATGGGAAAAAAATTAATACTGTTGATATTATTAAAAAACGTCAAGAGGGATTTGTTTTTTTGATGTATGATGGTCAAAATTATATAAACGCAGGAGAGGATGGGCATAAATTGGCTTTGTTTATTGACAAAAACATTCGTCTTTCTAAGAAACATTCAAAAACTAAAGAAATAAAGGGGCAAACGGCTATGCCAGGAAAAGTTGTTGGTAAGGTAAGGGTTGCTTTAAGGCCAGATGACTCTAAAAAACTAAAATTAGGAGAAATTTTAGTTTGTTCCATGACCAGTCCTGACTATTTACCAGCTATGAAGAAATCGTCAGCTATTATTACTGATGAAGGTGGAGTGCTTTCTCATGCGGCCATTGTAGCTAGGGAAATCAAAGAACCTTGTGTAATAAAAACCAAAATTGCTACTCAAATTCTTAAAACTGGAGACAAAGTGGAAGTAGATGCTAACAATGGTATAGTTAAAATAATCAAAAATTAAATTTAGATATATGTTCATAAAAAACTTCAAAGAGTTGAGCTATAAAAACGTCGATATTGCTGGGGGCAAAGGTGCGTCTTTGGGAGAAATGGCTCAAAATAAATTTCCTATTCCGCCAGGCTTTGTGGTTCTAGCTTCGGCTTTTGACAAATTTTTAGAGGAAACCGATTTGAATGTGGAAATAGAAGCTGCTATTAAAGAAATTAGACATGATGATGTCCATAGTGTAGAAGAAGTCTCGGACAAAATTAAGGATATGATTATGGATGAGAAAATGCCGGAAGATATTGAAAAAGAGATCATGGCAAATTTTAAAAAGTTGGGAGCTAAGTTCGTGGCAGTTAGATCCAGTGCCACAGCTGAAGATTCTTCCGTGGCTTCTTGGGCCGGAGAACTGGAAAGCTATCTCAATACTATTGAAAAAAATCTTTTAGAAACAGTCAAAAAATGTTGGGCGTCTCTTTTTACTCCAAGGGCTATTGTTTATCGTTTTGAGAAGAATTTGCAAGACCAGAAAGTTTCTGTGGCTGTTGTTATTCAAAAAATGATTCAATCGGAAGTTTCTGGAATTTGTTTTACTGTTCACCCAGTGACGACTGATAAGACCCAGATGATAATTGAATCCGGCTGGGGGCTGGGAGAGGCTATAGTTGGAGGAATGATAACCCCGGACACGGTCGTTTTAGATAAAAGAGATTTGTCTATTATGGATATAAATATATCGGAACAAAGAATGATGATAACCAGAACTCCGAAAGGTACTAAAGAAGTTGTAGTGCCAAAAGAAAAACAAGAAAAGCAGAAGTTGGATGGTAAGAAATTGATCGATTTAGCTAAAATCTGTCTTGAAATTGAGAAGCATTATAAAAAACCGCAGGACATTGAATGGGCAGTAGAAAAAAACAAAATTTATATTACTCAGTCTAGGCCTATCACTACTTTATAAAAAATAAAAAAAATCCCGAGAGTAATCTCGGGATTTATTTTAGTTCGTGAATTCTGATTAGACTAAATTTGTTTTCTTTTGTTTCCCAAAGAGCAAAAGTGGGGGGATAGATTTCACCAGCCGTTGTGCCGGGATTCAGCAACTTGCAATTTCCCGACATCACTTCCCAAGGCTTATGAGTGTGCCCATAAAAAACATGGGTATATCTTCCTGTTCGAGCCAACTCTTTAGCTCTATCTGGATAGTGAACAAAGGCAATTGGATATTTTTCTAGATTAGCTTCACCAAACTTTGAAAATATATAACAATTTTTGTATTGTTTTTCTTTGGCCAAGTCTCTAAGATCATCATATTCCGCATTGCCGAAAGTGAGCAAAATATTGCCTGAAAAATTATCACACATAAAATCTAGAGTTTCTTTGGAGGCAATATCTCCACAGCAAACGATAGTTTGGACTTTATTTTTTCGACAATGATCCAAAACTTTTTTCAAATTGACTTCGTTGTTGTGAATGTCAGAAGTGATAGCAATTAGCATAGATTTATTTTTTAGTTTTATTCCAAACCAAATTAAATATTTGTTTCATAACTTTAGCAATATCCGGATTTTCAATCAAGATTCCTTGAATATAGCGGTGAGATATTATCTGGGTGAAATTATCATAGACTTCAATAGAGATGTTACTGGAATATATTTCTTCTGGCAGAGCTTGCGCTTCAACATGGAGTCCTTGAATAAGTTTTTTATCAAAATATTTTTTGACAGTTGGGTGTTTGGTAGTTATATATTTTCTTTGGATTTTTTCTTCTCGAAATTTTTCTACCATTTCTTCCAAATACTTCCGAAAATTAGCTGGAGTATCTTTGGTATGAGCATAGAAAGCCACTAAATTTTTATTTTCTTCTGGTTTATTCTTCATTACCTCCAAAACGTTCTTATACATTTCTCGAATTCCATCAAGGCCTTCGTAGAATGAAATGCTAGCTTTTTCTTGTGGTCCTTTCTGCAAAGCTAAAAGCTCGGGTAACATTTCAGCCGCATTAGAAAATTTTTCTCTGGCAATAGCGATGCATTCTTTTGGTGACTTAGGAAGAAAGTAGTGTTTGTCTTTCTGGGGAATTTTTAGGGCGAATCCTTTGCTGACTAAATTATCAAGAACAACATAGGCGGTAGGTTTTTTTAGACCGCTTCGAGTAGCCACAGTATAGGCAGTGGCTTTTTCTAGTGGCAAAAGAGCCAGATAGACTCTAGCTTCTTTTTCGTTCAGTCCTAAATTGATGAGGGATTCCATTAATTCCATGGAGTTATTTTAGCATTTTTAATTAAATAGTCAATAATTTTGATGAATAATAATAAAATTATGATAATTAAGCTTAAATAAAGCATAAATATGTTATTATATAATTCATAAAATTTGATTATATTTATTTTAAAGTATAGTATAGGCAGAAAATAAAAAATGGTTCATTAACAACTCTAAGGAGGAAAAACCATGAATGACAACGTTAAGGCAGCAGTTAGATTAATTAATCTTAGGGGTAGCATGCGATTAGATGAATTGCATGCCCTAGGAGTTATGCAGGATGAATTCGAAGAGGCTTTGAGTGAAATGGGCAAGAGATTTAGTGTTAAGGACTATGGCAATGGAATATTGGGAGATGATAATCCATTTGGAGATCGCAAGCCAAGCTCCCTATACATTGATCTTAAGAAGTGGTAGGAGAATAAATCATGCAAAGGGCAATAAGACCACTAACTGCTTGGCAAAAGCGAATGGCGAGATTTATTATTCGATATCCAGGAATTGATTTTTTTAGGCTTATCTTTAGAATCTGGATATTTATGGTTGGCATTACTTTTGCTTTGAGTCTTTCTTTGGTGCAACATTTGCCTGCTTATATATCAAATATATGGGTAGTTACAATAATAGCTACGACTCCTTACGCATGTACTCTTTTAAGTTTGCCCTTTATCATGCCTTGGCTAGACAAGGCTCTCACTGGACCTGAACACAGATCAAACTGGGAAAATTCTTTAGTTGAGATTCAGTCAGAACGTGCGAGAGATTATATTTTAGGTGATCCTGAAGAACGGTCTTGGATTCTATTCAAAGTACGAGAAGCTCAAGAAAAGGATGATGCTACTGAGCTTAAAATGATCCTAGACACTTTAATTCACGAATAACCTTTTCGCAGCAGGGAGGCATAGCCATGGAAAAGGACCTTGCGTCTTGGCAAAAGACTTTTGCTAGGATTATTCTAAATCATCCTATTCAAACTCATCTAGCCAGAGTGACTTTATCTTTCTATCTGCTTATCTTGTTCTTGATATTTGCTTCTTCTTTTCTGAGGTCGTTAGATATTTCTGAATCGACTGAAAGAATTATTTTCTCTGTTTATTATTTTTTTTGTTTTGCTTTATTGTGGTTCGAGATCAGATTAACTTGTGGCTGGATCAAGAAACTTCCGGAAAAGCAAATTCAAAGAGCGAAGCTTTTTTTGAAAGGGCATTCTGAGTGGAAAGATGCTCTTTCATTCGAAATAGATCTAGCTAGAGAAACAGATAGTGGTATCAGGCTTATGAAAAAGCTTGATGAGATCAAAGCCTAATTAGAGTGGAGGAATAGTGGTATGACGAGAATCTATAACTTGAAGGCCGTACTTCTCATCTTAGAGAGGGACAAGAAGATTCGTAAAGATATTCTCGAAGCACTGGGGATAACAACTGATCAATTAAGTGAGGCCTTGAAACAAAGGGGGATGAGCTTAGGCCGGAGTATTCGAAGCACTGATTATGATACCAATGCCAGTGAAACTTATTATACAATGAGTCGCAGGGATTGGTATATATGATTAGTTGGAAACAAAAAATAAGAGGCGGGACTCCTTAAAAGGATTCCCGCCTCAATTTATTTTAAATAGAAAGAAGCTACCCTCTCATCTGTTTAAGAAGCTCAATATCTTCCTTAACTCTTTCGTGTTCGGTTTCTAAAATCATGTCGATATTTTTTTCTTTGGCCAAAGCCATAAAATTTTCGAATCCTTCTTTCCCAATCAGGCCTTGGCCAATATGTTCGTGGCGATCTTTTTTGGAATCAAGTTCTGTCTGACTGTCGTTGGCGTGAATAAGCTTGATGTAATTTTTTCCTAATTCTTTTTCTAACTTGGCTATATTTTTTTCAAAACTGGCTTTGGTTCGCCAGTCATAGCCAGAAGCAAAGGAGTGTTGGGTGTCGAGACAAATTCCGGCAATATTTTCATCATCCACTCCTTTGATGATTTCAGCAATTTCGGAAAAATCGTCGCCAATTATTTCTCCGGCTCCGGCACTGTTTTCAATTAGGAGTTTAGTTTTTCCCTGGTATCCTTCCAAAGATTTTTTCAGCATCTCAATAGTTTTTTTAATGGCTTCTTCTTGGCCCAAGTCTTTGGCAGTTCCCAGATGAGTCATAACATATTTAGCGCCAAGAAGATTTCCTCTTT
>Ga0180007_10005346_pt1 | contig 13061 bp, 12 predicted proteins | sample MM_PC_MetaG_FD_121122 | JGI IMG/M metagenome (GOLD analysis project Ga0180007, IMG submission 121122) | Groundwater microbial communities from the Aspo Hard Rock Laboratory (HRL) deep subsurface site, Sweden - MM_PC_MetaG | ecosystem: Environmental > Aquatic > Deep subsurface > Groundwater... | reverse complement strand
TTAACTTCACTATAGTCGGAGAGTAGATTCTTTGTGATTATGCTATTCAGCAAGCTCCGCCTGTAAGGCGGAGTTTTGCTTTGTGGGGACAAGTTCTACCTTTTGGATTTTTTTGTCCTGCACCTCTACTTGAAGAATTGTTCCCCTCATTGTTTCTTCAGAAAATTCCTGGTCAAACACGAAGTTCCCCAAGCTATAGGCGATCCAGCCGTCTTTGTAGCGCTCTATAGGTTGCACTACATGTGAATGATGGCCTATAACAAGCTGTGTCCCTTCGTTTATCGCGGCTTCCGCGAGCTCGCGCTGTAAATCGCCGGGAGTTTTTTGGTATTCTTCCCCAAAGTGAAAAGAAACAATAAGGATGTCCGCTTCCTTCTTTGCTTGCGTAATGTCTGTTTGTAGAATGTCCAGGCGCGATGAATCCATCCATGCAATGCCGGAATTTGCCTCTCCTGCTTCCCACGCGGCAGAGCCGACGGCGGTGTAGGCGAGAATTCCAAGGGCGGTGCCGTCCGGCAGCTTGAACACGGCGGGGGAGTGCGCTTCTTCTCTGGTTGTTCCAGCGCCTGCGTACTGGATGCCAGCTTCATTGAGCCGATTGAAGGAGTCGGCCAGTGCAATCCCAGTATAGTCCATGCTGTGATTATTTGCTGCAGATACCATATCAAAACCAGCGTAGAGAAGTCCTTGCAGAGAAGCAGGATCGGCCCGGAAGGAATAGGCACTGCCCACTCTCGCGCCTTTATCGGAAATAACGCTTTCTAGGTTCCCAAACAGAAAATCCGCTCTTTTGAGTTCTTCTGTTATGAGAAAAAAAGGCCAGCGCCAGTCCTCGTTGCCTTTGGTGTTTACCATGGAGGATACTCCCCGGTTCAGCATGATGTCACCCACAAACATCAGCGTGAAGATTTCTGGTTCTGGCTCTCTAGGCCCTTCTTGCGTTAGGGGTAGGGTTTGTTCTATGGGAGAAAGTGCTGGCGTAAATTTGTCCTTCCAGAACAAAAAAGACCCGGCAGACAAAATCAGCAGCAGCGCGAGAAGTCCCGCAATTCTCACCTGTTCCTTTGCTCTGCTTTTCATCCCGTCTAGTGTAACATTTTTCTTAATGTTCGCGTAGGGCAGAGTGAAATTATTAGACGCCTCGCTGCGCATACCTTCAGAAACAACTACCCCGGCAAGTCAGCTGACTTGCCGGGGCTTCGGTTCTTTGGGCTTTCCGTTGTTATCCCTACCCTGATTCTGCTACCGGTTCTGCCGGACGCATGAGAAGCTGCAGCCCTTTGAAGGCGCTCGGATTCGCATCGTAGTTCACCTTCACGATAACGGTATAGTGTTCCGTTTTCAGAGGACCTATAATGGGAGGTTCCCATTCATTGTACCGTTTCACGTTAATGTCATAGACCCATACGTCAATAGCTGGATAGCTATTGCCTTCCAGGCCCACCACCATTTTTGTGAACACTACGCCGTAGGATAGCCTGGGGTTGATGTTTTGTACGTCCAAGGTGAAACGCGCAATCGTATCCCCAGCGTAGATGGTTTCGCCATCTTCAAAAAACAGCTGTGCCACCGCGTTTTTGGGAACGAGAGGTTTTGCGATGGCGTTCGTTTCACCGTCTGGGATTATCTCCCAGGCCGTATAGCTCAACCCCGCACTTTCTTTCGTGGGGGTTACCCCGGCCGCCCACGCAGCTCCCATACTCCCAAGGACAAGGAGCAACACGATTCCTAGAACCAATCCAAAGAGCTTTCTGTGCCGCATTTCCTACACCTCCTTTTTTGATTGTGTATACTATACTGCATAGGAAGAATTTTGTCAATCATTTGCGCGCTAGGAGAAGAAAGCATACAATAAACCATTGTGTCCAAGGTTATAATCTCAAACCAGAGCGAGGAGGAAGCAGACAAGGAGGGCATCCTCCAGATGGTAGAAGCAATACTCAAGGAAGAGAAGCGGGAAGAGCTTTTGTCCATTGCCTTGCTCGGAGAGCACGACATGAAAGAGCTGAACAGAAAGCATAGAGGCGCCTCTTATGTTCCAGAGGAGCTCTCCTTCCAGGAAGTGGGGGGAGGACTTGGGGAATTACTCCTTTGCCCATCCCAGATTCGTAGGAATGCGGTAAAGTATGGTATAACTGAGGAACAGGAATTCAAGGGAGCAATCGTCCATGGCCTTCTCCATTTGCTTGGCTATGACCATGAGGGTACGCAAGAACAGGCCAAGCGCATGGAAGAAAGGGAGCGACACTACCTTTCCTTTATATGAAAGCTCAACTTATCGCGGGGTTAGATATCGGGACGAGAACGCTCAAGATGGTTCTCGTGCGCAAGGGAGAGCCAGGAAGCGCTCCTGAGCTTGTGGCCATGGCTGAAGAGCCATCGGCTGGCGTAAGGAAGGGCACGGTCATGAATGCAGACGAGCTTTCCGTGCGCATCGCTTCCTTGAAAGCGCGCCTTGAACAGATGGCGGCAACTCGCATTGAGGAAGTGGTAGTGAATCTCGGAGGAAGCCACGTGTATGTTGCTCCTTCCCGGGGTATTGTGGCGGTGTCCCGAGCCGACAGTCAGGTATCTTCAGAAGACGTGGAACGCGTGCTCCAGGCGGCCCAAGTTCTTTCCCTCCCTCCTAATTACGAGGTGCTGGATGTGTTTCCCCAGCAGTTTATTGTGGATGGGGAGGCGGGAATACACGAGGCGGCAGGGATGCGGGGAGTGCGACTGGAAGCGGAAGTGCTCGCCGTGTGCTCTTTCGCGCCTTACTTCCGGAACCTCCAGACCGCTGTATTGGGAGCCGGCCTGGGAATAACGGACATTGTGCCCTCGCCTTTGGCCGCCGCCGCAGCAGTGCTCACTTCCGAACAGAAAGAATTGGGAGTGGCGGTGGTGGATCTGGGAGCGGGAACCACGGGTCTTGCCGTGTATGAAGAGGGGCAACTTCTTCATGAGGCCACTTTCCCGGTCGGCTCCAATAATATTACCAATGACATTGCAATAGGTCTTAGATGCGAGTACGAGACGGCAGAGCGCATTAAAACTGAATATGGGAGTTGTGCGCCTCAACAGAGTAGGAAGACAGAGAAGATGGAGCTTGCCGATGGCACCCACGTTTCTTTTCCTCGAGGTCTCCTTAGGCAGATTATTGAGGCCCGCATCAAGGAGATATTCCAGCTCGTGAATGGAGAACTCAAGAAGATAGGGAGGCAGGGCAAGCTTCCCGCAGGCGCCGTATTGCTCGGCGGGGGGTGCAAGCTTCCTGGTATTGCGGAGTTCGCGAGAAAAGAACTCAAGCTTCCCGCGCGCCTCGGGAAGGTGGAAGGAATCGAGGGGTTCCCTGTAGACCCAGCGTTCGGAAGCGTGGCAGGCCTCGTCCTCCCTTTTCTGGAAATGAGGGAGCAAGGAAGTAGAGGGGGGCAGGGGATTTTTCGTCTGTTCAGGCGTCTCATAAAGCCCTTTATTCCCTAATAGCTCTATGGCATACACGAGCATTAAGGTAGTTGGAGTAGGGGGAGGCGGCGGGAATGCCGTGGACCGTATGGTTCAGGCAAAGATAAAGGGCGTGGAACTCATTGCCGTGAACACGGACGCCCAGGACCTCAAGAAAATACGGGCGGATCGGAAGGTGCGCATCGGGAGCGAGTTAACGAGAGGAATGGGAGCTGGCATGAACCCGGAGGTCGGAAGGAAGGCGGCCGAGGAGAGCAAAGAAGAGCTGGCTGCAGTCCTCCAGGGAGCAGAGATGGTATTCCTCGCTGCCGGCCTGGGCGGGGGAACGGGAGGAGGAGCCCTTCCTTTTATCGCGGACATGGCAAAGCACCAGGGCGCTCTTACTATTGCGGTGGTTACGAAACCCTTCGCCTTTGAGGGGGCATGGCGCATGCGTCTTGCAGAAAAGGCCTTAGAGGAGCTGCGGGGCAAGGTAGACACGCTTCTCGTAATTTCCAACAACCAGATTCTTCATCTTGTGGATGCCGACACCACGGTGGCTGCGGCCTTTTGGAAGGCAGACGAGGTGCTCCGGGAAGCGGTGCAGGGCATCTCCGACCTTATTACGGTGCCGGGCATCGTGAACGTGGACTTCGCGGATGTGAAGGCGGTTATGGCGCGGGCAGGGAACGCGGTGTTCGGGGTTGGCAAGGGTAAAGGAGAAAAGCGCATTGAGTCGGCCCTTGAGATGGCGCTCAATTCTCCGCTCCTCAACGTATCTCTCAAGGGAGCGAAGGGCGTACTCTTTAATGTGGGAGGAGGGAACGACTTGAGTTTGGCGGAGATTAAGGACGCGGCCCAAAAGATCAAAGAAGAGATTTCTCCTGCGGCGAAAATAATCTTCGGCGCGGTGACAGATAAGAATCTCAAATCGGGGGAGGTGAAGATTACGCTTATCGCAACGGGCTTTGACAGGAAATGAGGGGCTCTCTATTCCCTTCCCGCGTGCTTCTGGCAGCTTCCCTGGCTTTTGTCGCCGGGGTTTTTCTTAATTCCCTGTTTCCAATAGCCCCCTTCGTTTTTCTTGCCCTCGGCCTACTCTCTTTTGCTCTTGTGCGGAAGGTTTCGTTTGCCGCGTTGTTGGGGTTTTGCCTGTTGGCCCTTACCTTGGGCGTGGCGCGGCACGGGCAGGCCTCGCAGGAAGCGGCGGAGAGGGGACTTGAGGGAACTGCATTTGAGGGCATTGTTGTGGCAGAACCCCAGGTTAAGGGAAGTAAGGTTCGTCTTGTGGTTGTGCCCGAGGACTTTCCCCAAGAAAAGGTTCTGGTGACGGCGAGCGCCTTCGAGGAATTTTCGTACGGAGACAAGGTAGAGGTGCAGGGAAACGTGGAAGCGCCTCCTTCTTTTGAGGGCTTTGACTACGAGGCATTCCTGGCAAAAGACGGCATACGTTCCGTGGTGTGGCAGGGAGAAGTCCAAGTGAAAGAACACAAGGCATATACCGGAGCGCTCCCTTTTCTGCAGGGCGCAATGTTTTCTTTTAAGGAACGAATGAGGAGCGCCTTGAAAAACAACATTCCTCCTCCGGAATCCGAGGTGTTGGCTGCCATCCTGCTTGGAGATAAGGGGCGTATGGCGCCTGACCTTGGGGAAAAGCTGAATCGGGCGGGGGTGCGGCATATTACCGCCATCTCCGGCATGCACGTGATGCTCCTCGGGGCGCTCGCTATGGGATTTTTGCAGAAAGTGGGGCTTTGGCGAAGGCAGGCGGTCATTGGGGCCCTATGCCTGCTTTTCGTGTTCGTCGCGATTACGGGCTTTCAGGTTTCTGCGGTGCGCGCCTTTCTCATGGGAGGCCTGTATTTCGCTGGAGAGCTTTTCGGGAGACCGAAGGCCTCGCTCCGCGCCCTTCTTTATGTGGGAGCGTTTCTCCTGTTCTTGAATCCTTTACTCCTTTTCCATGATGCGGGGTTCCAGCTCTCCTTTGCCGCCGTGCTCGGTATTATTCTCTTACTGCCTTGGCTCTCTCGTAAGCTCCAAATGGTTCCCGACGCCTTTGGATTGCGTACCGTGCTCGCCATGAGCATTGCGGCCCAACTCTTCACTTTCCCGCTCCTCTTGTGGCACTTTGGGGCGTTCTCCGTAGTGTCTCCGTTCTCGAATCTTCTCATTGTGCCGCTCCTGCCCTTGCTCCTCGGTCTGGGAATCCCGTTCCTTCTATTGGGTTCCTTGCAGGAAGGCATTGCCTCGGTCCTGGGACTCTTCTTATTCTTCCCCCTGCGCTATCTCATGGGAGTCGTGGATGTGTTCTCTTCGCTCTCCTTTGCCTTCCTTCCCGCCTCTTCCTTGTTCTTATGGATAGGGGCAGGAGCCGTACTCTTGCTCTTTGCCGTTCTTTTCTGGCGCGACTGGAAGGCGCGCAACCTCTTTTGACGAGAATGCGCTTCCTGTATGATGGAACAATGCAGGAACGAAGCTTCCCGCCTGGATTTCTCTGGGGTACGGCAACCTCCGCTCATCAGATTGAGGGGGATAATCTTTATTCTGATTGGTGGAAGGCAGAGCAAGAGGGGAAGGTTCCTTTCAAGTCCGGGAAGGCGTGCGATTCTTACAACCGGTACGAAGAGGACCTTAGCCTGGCTAAGGCGATGCACAACAATGCGCACCGTTTTTCCGTGGAATGGGCGCGCATTGAGCCAAGAGAGGGGGAGTTTCAGGAAGAAGAGATTGAGCACTACCGGAAGGTGATTCGGTCGGTAAGGCAAAGGGGTATGGAGCCGTTTATCACGCTTCACCACTTCACAAACCCCCAGTGGTTCGCTGAAAAGGGAGGATGGACCAACAAAAAGGCGCCCGAATACTTTGAACGGTATGTAAAGTTTGTGGTGGAGCGCTTGGGAGGGGAGGCAAAGTTTTGGGCAACTATCAATGAACCCTTAATTGTTAACATGATGGGATATATGGTGGGAAAGTTTCCGCCCAATAAGTATAGCGTGTGGCAGTTTATTGCGGCGTGCCGAAATATGAAGGAAGCGCACAAGGAGGCGTACCTGGCAGTAAAACAAATACACCCGGAGCTTTTAGTGGGAATCGTAAAAAACAATGTATTCTTTGAGGCGTATCTGAACAAACCACTTTCCCGTGTGACAGCTTCTATCGCCCGATATGTCTGGAATAGATGGTTTCTTAATGGAGTACGGGACTGCGCCGATTTTATTGGGTTAAACCATTATAGCCGCAATCTTATTCACGTGCGGTTTTCTAATCCGCGGGCATGGTTCAATCAAAACGAAAATAAGGAGATCTCGGATTTTGGCTGGGAAATTTATCCAGAGAGTATCTATCGCGTGACGAAAGAACTTATGGGTTATGGAAAACCTATCTATATTATGGAGAATGGTATTGCGGATGCAGACGATGACAAACGCCCCAACTTCATACGAAATTATCTCCAATGGCTCCATAGGGCAATAGAAGAAGGAGCAGATGTGCGGGGGTACTTTCACTGGTCTTTGCTGGATAATTTTGAATGGGCGGAAGGATTTACCAAACGATTCGGTCTTATTCATGTAGATTTTAATACCTTTGAGCGCACGCCCCGGAAATCTGCCGCAGTGTACGGGGAAATCTGTAGAACGAACAGCGTTAACGCCTAACGATTGACGATTAGCATATGATGCTCGGAATACTACTCCCAGGAACCACCCCTCTCGCGGCCCAGCCGCCGCTCGGGGGTTGCGCTCTCGGCCGTTTGTCCTCGCTATCGCTCGGAACCATGCAAAACGGCCTCCGAGAGCTTCCTGGAGAGCAGTATTCTCTCTCATTCGTATGTCGTAGAGGATCATGATGTGGCTTTCTTTCACCATTCTTGCGTATTTCTTGTTTGCGTTCTCCTCTTTGGCGGACAGATATCTGCTGGCCGGTTCCCTGCCTCACCCTAGGGCATACGCATTCTACACGGGCATCACGGGGATATTCGCAGCGTTCCTCATCCCTTTTGGATTCGCCATACCCGAGCTTTTCTGGATATTCTTTGCTCTCGGTACGGGGGTGGTGAGCGTACTTGGGCTGTATGCCGCCTACCGCGCCGTGTTCCTTAGCGGAGTATCTCGTATCGTGCCCATGGTTGGAGGATTCTTCCCCTTGTTCACGTTCTTGTTCGCCTGGATTTTGTTTGCGGAACGGACGACTCCCTCCCCCAGTATGTTGTTCTCGTTTCTTCTATTTACCTTGGGTACGGTCCTGCTTTCTTTGCGGGGGAGCATCCGCGAATTCAGGCCTTCCTCTTCTGACTTGCGCAATTCTTTGGTGGTTGCCTTTTTGTTCGCTTTAGGGTTCGTGCTCGCGAAAATGGTGTATGAGCAAGAGGGCTTCGTGAATGGGTTCATCTGGATTCGTTGGGGCGGATTTCTCACGGCAGCGTCCTTTCTTCTGTTTTCCCAGACGAGAAAGGTTGTGTTTGAGAAGAATCCCGCAAAGGAGCGGAAGGTGTACCTTCCTTTTCTTATAGGGAAGGGAACTGGAGTGACGGCGTTCCTGCTCCAGCAGTACGCTATTTCTCTCGCGCGCAATTTCCAGCTCGGTATCATGAGCGCGCTCCAGGGCGTGCAGTACCTCTTCTTGCTTCTCTTTGTGGGGATTCTTGCTTTCAAGCGCCCCGGCCTTCTCAAAGAAGAGTTTCATGGAGCGAATGTGGTATGGAGGATTCTAGGAGTCCTGTGCGTGGGAGCGGGGTTCCTTTTCTTTGCCCTGTGATACATGAAGAAGCGTATTTTTCTCCTTGTTCTGGGAATTCCTCTGTTAGCCCTTGGCGGAGCAGTCGCCTTTCTTTTTCTTGGGGAAGCGGAACCAGCAGAGGAGATTGCGTGGGGAGTTACATTTGGGCGCTCGCAAGCGGAATCCCTGGGTCTGGATTGGCAAGAGACGTATCTTGCCCTGTTGGACGATTTGGGAGTGCGGCATTTCCGCATTCCCGTGTACTGGGATGAATTGGAAAAAGAGCGAGGCAGTTTTGACTTCTCTTCCTGGGATTGGCAGCTCCGGGAGCTGGAGGAGAGAGGAGGCAGTGCGTTTCTTGCAATTGGCTTTAAGCTTCCAAGGTGGCCGGAATGCAGAATGCCTTCCTGGGCTGAAGGCCTGGGAAAGGAAGAGCGGGAAGAGGAAATTCTCAACGTGCTGGGAGAGGTGGTGGAGCATTACCGGGATTGGGAGGTAGTACGCGCGTGGCAGGTGGAGAATGAACCCTTTCTCACCTTTGGGGATTGTCCGGAGGATGAGATTTCCCATGAGTTCCTAGACAGGGAGATTGCCTTGGTGGGACAGCTTGATCCTTCGCGCCCCATTGTGCTTACGGACACGGGAGAGAACTCCGCGTGGCTTCAGATGGGGAAGAGGGCGGATATCTTCGCGAGCACCCTGTTTCGCGTCATTCACGACCCCACGCTCGGTTTCGTGCGCTATCCCTATCGTCCCGTGATGTATTATCGGAAAGCAGTGTGGCTCCATTGGTGGTATCCGGAGGTGCGCGTTATTGTGGGGGAATTGCAGGCAGAGCCCTGGGTGGTGAGCCCTCCCATAACCAATATATCTCTGGAGGAACAATATGAGACGATGAGTCCGGACCATCTACGAGGAGTCGTGGGATACGCCAAGCGCACGGGATTGGACGAGTTCTATTTCTGGGGAGCAGAATGGTGGTATTGGCTCAAGACCGAAGGCGGAGATTCGCAGATATGGAACTACCTCCATGATGAGGTTTTCGCGAAAAATGATTAGCCAATACCACCATTCTCACAGAGGGGGTCGGGGAGATTGGGTATCTCCCCGTGGTGGAAAAACAGCCACGAGCTTGTCGAGGGGCGTTAGAAACCGAAGGTTTCTAAGGAGCGATAGCGACGAAGGGTGGTATTGGCTCAAGACCGAAGGCGAGGATCCAGAGATATGGAATTATCTCCGTGATGAAGTCTTTACTCCATGAGACGCTTCTTTCTTTTCCTTTTAGTGGGCACAGGACTCCTGGGAGCCGCCTTCTTTTTTTGGGGAAGGCCGGAGCAAGCAGAAGAGCACAGCTGGGGTGTTACCTTTTCCCACTCGCAAGCAGAATCCCTGGGTCTGGATTGGCAAGAGACGTATCTTGCCCTGTTGGACGATCTGGGAGTGCGGCACTTCCGCATTCCCGTGTACTGGGATGAGCTGGAAAAAGAGCGAGGCAGTTTTGACTTCTCCTCCTGGGATTGGCAGCTCCGGGAGCTGGAGGAGCGCAACGGGAAAGTAATTCTCGCTATGGGTCTCAAACTTCCCAGGTGGCCAGAATGCAGAATGCCTTCTTGGGCGGCAGAACTCCCCCAGCAAGAACTAGAGCGGGCGGTTCTGGATATGCTTTCCGCAGTAACACTGCATTACCGGGACTTGGAAGTGGTGGAGACCTGGCAGGTGGAGAACGAGTACCTTATTCCATTTGGAGAGTGTCCAGAAAGGAGGAAAGAATTCTTGGGAGAGGAGGCAGAGCTGGTGCGGTCCTTGGATGGGCGCCCCGTAATGCTTACGGACGGAGGGATTGCTTCTTTTTGGCTGGAGAGCGGCAGGTACGCGGATATCCTTGGGTTTTCTGTGTACCGCTTCCGAGAAGATGAAACCTTTGGATTTCTTCGCTATCCCTTTCCTCCTGCGACCTTTTGGCTTAAGGCGCAGTTTTTGCATCTCTTCTATCCCGACAAGAAGGTTGTGGTGACAGAACTCCAGGCAGAACCCTGGCCCATTACCGGCACCCTGGAAGGGGATTACGAGACAATGAACCCCGCGCAGTTTCGGGAACACATTGCGTACGCGAAACAAACGGGATTTGACGAGTTTTACCTCTGGGGAGCCGAATGGTGGTATTGGACAAAAGAAAAAACAGATGATCCGCGAATCTGGAACTATGCAAAAGAGATATTTCAACCCACGGAATAAAAGTGTCCAATACCACCACTCTCAATAGCTCTCCTTCATTCCGCAGTCACTTTCTGGTACAATTTTTCTATGAAGAGACGCAGAATCTATTTTGACTACGCGGCTTCCACCCCCCTTGATTCCAATGCGCTCAAGGCCATGATGCCGTACTTGAAGCGGGAGTTCGGTAATCCTTCCTCTGCCCACGGTTTCGGGCAGGCCCCGCGCGCGGCAATAGAGGAAGCAAGGGAACGGGTCGCGGAATTCTTGGGCGCCGCGCCAGAGGATATCGTGTTTACGAGTGGAGCCACGGAGGCCAACAACCTCGCCATTCAGGGAGCGGTGTTCGCAAGTAAAGAGAAGAAGCCCCATATTGTGGCCTCAAGCTTTGAGCATGAGTCCGTGTTAGGGGTTATAAAGGAACTGGAGCGGAGGGGGAGCGTGGAAACGACGTACGTGGAGCCCACGGGGGAGGGAATCGTGGAGGCGGGGCGCGTGGAAAAGGCCCTCAAGCGGAACACCGTCTTCGTTTCCGTGATGTACGTGAACAGCGAGATTGGCACGGTACAGCCCGTAGAAGAAATAGGGAAGATGTTGCAGAAGGCAGCGCCTCAAGCGCTCTTTCACGTGGACGCCGTGCAGGCGGCTCCCTTCCTGGATTGTAATACGGCTAGGATCTCCTGCCATTTTATGACCTTGAGCTCTCATAAGTTGTATGGTCCAAAGGGAGCAGGAGCGTTGTTTGTGAAGAAAGGGGTCTCTCTCACGCCTTTTCTCTACGGAGGGGGTCAGGAGCGGGCCATGAGGTCGGGGACGGAAAATGTGGCATCCCTTGTGGGATTCGGAGCTGCTGTCCGCGAGGCCGCAAACGGAAGGACCGCTATTGCGAACGTGAAGATACGTCATCTGCGGGACCGCATGCTCAAGGGTATGATGAGGGCAGTACCTGGAGTAGAGCTTAATGGTTCCCTGGAGCTGCGGGTTCCCTCGAATATAAATGTGAGAGTAGAGGGTGTGGCGGCAAGAGAGTTGGCGCAGGTTTTGGACACGAAGGGAATCGCCGTTGCCACGGGGTCAGCGTGCACGGAGCGTTCCCAGGAACCCTCGCATGTACTCCTCTCTCTTGGGTTGAGTAGGCAAGAGGCGCTCTCTTCCTTTCGCATCACCCTTGGAAAGCATACTATGAAAGAAGAGGTAGAGAAGTTTCTTAAGGTGTTCCCCGCAGTCGTTTCTCAATTGCGGATATAGATATGGCTCTACAACCAATACCCGCAACACGCAGAGGGCTTGCCGATTTTCCAAGGAAGAAAAGGAGCCCCCGAAAGGTTTCTCTGAAGTTCCTGAAGGACAGGCGCGTGCTTGTTGCGGCGGGAGGAGCCCTTCTCCTCTCTTTTCTCTTTGGGTTCGGAGGAGGAGTCCTTGCCTTCCTGTTCGCGGACGACCTTGCCTCTTTTATAGGGGTCGTGGTGAAAGAGGGACCAGCCCAAGGGTTGAAGACCATTGTGGAACGGGAGGTAGTGGAGACGGAGTACATTCCCCAGACCACGGAAGAGGAGAAGATTATTTCCACGGTGGAGGCGGCTTCCCCTTCCGTGGTGAGCATTATTATTAACAATCCTCAAGAGGTGGGGGGAGGGAGCGGGTTTATCGTGTCGGCAGACGGACTTCTGGTGACGAACAAGCACGTGGTGCTTGACGAAAAAGCTACCTACACGGTGTTTCTTAGAGACGGAGAATCCTTTACGGCTACCGTGCTCGCCCGCGATCCTTTCCAGGATCTTGCCATTCTCCAAATTGAGCAGGAGAACCGGGTGGATGAAGGCGGGAATTTTACAAGGGTGTGGTTTCCCGCTCTTAAGCTCGGGAATTCCGATTCCCTTCAGATAGGGCAGACCGTAATCGCCATAGGGAACGCGTTGGGGGAGTTCCGGAATACCGTGTCCGTGGGAGTAATATCTGGGCTTGGCCGCACCATTACTGCTTCGAACGGAGAGGGATTTGTGGAAACCATTGAAGATGTCATACAGACGGATGCCGCCATCAATAGGGGGAACTCGGGGGGTCCACTCCTCAATCTTGTGGGGGAGGTTATCGGCATTAATACAGCAACGGTCATTCAGGCCCAGAGCATTGGGTTTGCCGTTCCCGTGAATCGGGCAAGGAAAGACATTGAACAGGTGGAGGAGACCGGTTCCATCGTGTACCCATTTCTCGGAGTGCAGTACCAGGCCGTGAATAAAGAGGTGCGGGAGCGCGAAGGGCTTTCCGTGGATTACGGAGCGCTTGTTGTTGGGGATTCTCAAGAGGAAGCAGTGGTTCCGGGGTCTGCGGCCGAGGAGGCGGGTATCCTGCTTGGGGATGTCATTCTGGAAATCAACGGAGAGAAGATTACCGAAGAGAACAAGCTAAGGGAGCTTATCGGGAAGCACGAACCCGGGGACAGCGTGGTGCTCAAGGTGCTCCGGGAAGGAGAGAATAAGATTCTTCCAGTTATCCTTGGAGAGCGCAGGGGCTAATCCTTGCCCTTTTTCTAAGTTGTGTTATAGTAAAAGCATATGAATGGCGCCGGAGGAAATTTTACCTATAAAGCACAAGAAGCCCTATTGCAGGCGCAGAATACCGCTCAAGAGAGAGGGCAGCAGCAGGTAGACACGCTTCATCTCGTGTACGCGCTCCTTTCGCAAGAAGAGAGCGTGGTGTTGACCCTG
>Ga0180007_10005345_pt1 | contig 13066 bp, 10 predicted proteins | sample MM_PC_MetaG_FD_121122 | JGI IMG/M metagenome (GOLD analysis project Ga0180007, IMG submission 121122) | Groundwater microbial communities from the Aspo Hard Rock Laboratory (HRL) deep subsurface site, Sweden - MM_PC_MetaG | ecosystem: Environmental > Aquatic > Deep subsurface > Groundwater... | reverse complement strand
ATTGATGTAAATGATGTATTTTTATTATCTTCAATAGTCTTAATATCCAACGATTGAAAAATAGTCAAATCAGGATTAATTATATTTAACGTCATGTATGAAGTTAAAGCGATTACTAGACCGGTTAGGGAAGCGGCAATCCATTTTTTCGCGTCATCAACTCGGGAAGCATTGCCACCGGCAGTTAACCAGATAACTCCGGCAAACATTAATACTACCGCCGCTAAAATACCGACTATAGTCATGGAATAATTATAAATCGCTTTAATATATTCTCCAATCCAAGCTCCTTTGTTATTACTAAAGCCCTCGCCAAAATGCAAGCTGGGAATGCTAACTTGCAGTTTAGGTTTGGTTAGGCCAGTTTCTTGCGCATAAACTGGGCTTGCTAATATAAAAAATATATTTAAACAAAAGATGAATAAGAGAAAAATTTTAGTTAGTTTAGTCATGTAGAAATAATTTTGTGCGGATTTAACTTTGTATGTGATCATTTAATGCGAATGAATTATATGTGTCTATAACATTTATGCAACTATGCGAATGCCCCAAAAATGATTAATAAATTAAATTTTTACCGACAGCAATAGCAGAATCAAAATCACCGATAAAATCCCACCAGTTTTTAAGTTTATTGCTTTCAAATTCTAAGTCATTTCCTTTGCCTGGAATATTTTGCATCCACCAAATATAATAATCTTCAGTATCACAGTCCCAGTCGTTACAACTAATAGATTCTTTTGTTCCACTGCCGTCCGGTTGCCAATTAGGGCAACTGGTTAAAACAGTTGCAGTACTGTTGTAATTGTAGTCAGCTGTAACATTAGGTGGGAAATGAGCATTTCCACAAATCCAACTGCCTTGTTCGGTATTGTACCATTTGCCACCAAATCGATCCCAAAACATATTTGGCGTATGGGAAGAATTAACACACTGTCCATTAACAAATCCTCCCAAGCAATAATCATTACCACCGGCAAAAGCAAAAGTATTTTCAAATTGATGAAGGTGATTATGAATAGCATTAGAGGAAGAGGGACTATATACTGGGTTAATTAAAACATAGGTATGCTCACAAACAGGCATATCTTGTGTTTGTCCGCTATTGCTTATATTACCCCAGCTGGCGCCTGTCTTTACCTTTAATTTATTATTAGGATAACTTTGTGACATATTCCAAGCGTTTTGTGATAATGTGCCCATAGCCATACTTGACTCTTCTGGAGCAATATTTCCATGGTGATACCCCCACATCCATACTTGTTTTATTCCTAAATTATCAACATAATTGCAAATATTTAAATCATTTAAAATTTGCATGTAGTCAGCGCGGCTACTAAAAGTTGCTGATTCAGGAATTGCCTCAGTGTATTCTATTGATTGGTAAACAGAATAATTTAAAGCCGCAGTGGCGCTAGCGTCTTTGTAGCCATGATATTTACTGCCTTCATTAAGGGCGTTAATAACTTCTTGAGTATGACTGGAAACGCGGTTTCTAATGGAACTTAAAGGATCAGCCGCGTCAGGAGAACTGGTTATTCCAACATCTCCAGTAACATCTTGGTCAAGGCAATTTTTTTGTTCTGAGCTAGAATATATTTTTAATTCATACAAATTAAGCTGGCCAACATCAGGACTTTGGCTATTTCTATAATCATCAACAGTTAATTTTATATATCGTGCACTAACTGCATTGAAAGGATAATTTTTTTTCTGAATTGATGCATGTTCTTCGCTGGAAACATACCCAGACAACCCGTCAGTTTCAGTTACAACTCTAACCTCTTCGCCAACGAATAATCCGGTTGCTGAAACATCCACATAATAGCTTTCTGGTCTGTCAGTTGACCAGTAATAAAATGAAATAGCGCCAATTGATTGAAGCCCTCCAATATCAACAAGAAGGTATTGGTCTTGGTATGGTTCAGAAGCAAATGCCCATTTTCCACTAGTAACGGCGCCGTCAATAGCATTTTGTGGATTAGATGATGCCCGGTTAGAACTAGCTGTTGCTCCACTTAGATTAATTTCATCAGCAAGATTAGTAGAGTAGCAGGGAGTTGTGGGAAAATAACTTAAAACAAGCACAGGAATATTATAAATATTGTTAACGGCGTAAGATTGCGCGCAATCATTATCATTTGCATTACTACAGCTAGTTGGGCAGTAGCTATCATTATTAGTGCAAGTAGTGATAGTTGTATTAGAGCATGCCTTAGGAGTTCCAGAACAAATATCTTGCGTACTGGAAATAGCATCATTACAGTCAGAGTTACTTTCACAAGCGTCTGTTGAAGAAGAAGGACTGCTTGTTGGAGTAGAGGGAGTACCGCCTCCACCTCCACCACCAGAGGTTGTTGAAGGAGTTGAAATCAATGATTGAGTTGCAGAAGAATCTTTTGAAATTATATTACTTGATACAGTGTTGGCCGCATCTATTAATGTTTTTTCTGATTTAGAAATAGAAATATTATTAATAGAGTGGATAATTGATTTTGAAGCAGTAATTATATTTTCCGATTTAAATTGATTATCAGTAAAGGCCGATGCATTATCAATTTTTTTAGCTTTATTGTCATTATCAATGTAGTATACGGTTGAAGAATTTTGATATTTAATAATACTGCCGATTGGATATGAATCGCCAGAAAGTTTAGTAATTTTAACATCAGCTTCTGTTTTTTCAGTATAATTTTTACCATTTACCTTGTAGCTGTTAATAAATGAATCAGGTACATCAACTACTCGCTTACTCCAGCTGTCTCCGTATAATTTTTTAGCAATTTCTTCTGATTCTATCCAGCGCAATTCTCCTCCGGGTTCAACAGCATATACTTTGGGATCAGTAGTTATTTTTATTAGCTTTGTGCCTGGTCGAATAGTAATATTATCTTTCAAGGGGTATGACGCCATTTCATTGTCAGAAATAGTAATAACTGTAGAAAAATCACTGTACCAGCTAAAATAAGTAGTTTCATTAGGAAAAGCATAGCGATTGCCATCATCTCCTAAGTAGTAGACGGAGGGAAGTGACTTTATTTTAATAAGGCTGCCACTTTCAGCCGCTATTGATATATTAAAACCATAAAATAATACTAATAACCAAACAGTAATACCAAGACAAAAGATGGGTAAAAGTAAAATTTTTGTTAATCTAAGCATATTGTTAATTTAAATTAAGCTTCTGCTCAACAACACTCCTTAGTTCTTCAACCGTAATTTCGCCCATAATTTCATAGTCATTTATATAAAGCAGAGGAATGCCGATTATTTGCAAGGCATTAGCTTCAGCAATGTCATCGTCTATTAGTTGGGTAGTTGGTGCGTTAGTTTTACCGTCTAAACATTTTTGAAATTGTTTTAAATTTAATTTAAGTTCGCGGGCGAATTTTAAAAAATTATCTTGATTTAAATTGTCATGACTTTGATATAATAAGTTACTCATTTCCCAGAAAGCGTTTTGCTCTTGCGCGCAACGTCCAGCAATGGCCGCTTGATAGGATGCATAAGATTTATTTTTGCTAGGAAAATCTTTATGAACAATACGAACTTTCCCCGGCATGTCTGCTTGCGCCTGCTGAGCAATCTGTAAAACTTGAGCGCAATATTTACAGCTAAAATTTGTATAAATAGTAATAGCAACTGGCGCGTTAGCTGGTCCTAAAATAGGATCAGTAGCGGTAATAATCGGGCCGTTAATTATATCCTCAAGATTAGGAATTTGCGTTAAAAGCGGATCAGCTGAAGTATAATTATCATTAAGATAAATTGTGTCAGCGATATCGCTTTTGTTTTTACTAAATACCAAAGGAACGGCAATAATAAGCAGAGTTGCAAAAATAAATAACGTTATTATAGATAACGTCATAAATTTTATGTCTTTGTTTATTTTGTTGAGCATACTTTATCCTTTATCGCATAGCATATATCGCATAACGTAATTAGTTGTCTTAAAAAATTTGTTTATATTGCCCATCTATCAGTAGACATGCAGGCTATATAACAATTTAGCAATAAAACAATTTAACAATTTTAACTTATCGTGAAAGTCTATAGTGTTATGAGTTATGCGTCTACCCTGCCGGATGGCCGAGGTTCCACGTTCTACGAGACTATTGTAATCTCATGCTATGAATGCTTCCACTTTGAGTGTCAGTAAAATAAATTTTATTTTCTTGAGGTGGCACTATTAAAGTATCAATACTAGAATTATTATCAGGAATAGCAACTAGATTAGAAGCGCCAGTTTTTAAATTAACTTTATAAATATAATCTCTGGTATTATTGGCAAGTTCTGGAAATAATCCAGCTCCTTCAGGGAGAGTTTCTGGCACAGCGCAATAAATAATATCAGAACTAGGTAGGCTACATTTGTGCGCCCAAGTTTGTAAATTAAGCTTGCGACGATTACTTCCTATTTCATCTCCTTGAGCATCAACAATCCATAGCTCTGGCTTTAGATCACTGCTACTACTATGCACACTGTAGATAAGTTTTTTACCATCAGGCGCCCATTGATGTTCTAAACCTCGCCCTTCAATAACAGTCGCTTTAAAATTTTCTTTATTTTGACCGATAAAATAAAGTCGTTGTCGATCAAGATCTATGCTTTCAGTAAAAAGAGCAACTGACAAATTATTAGGCGACCAAGAAGAATGAACACTATCCGCGTTTTTTCCTAAGGCTTCAATAGAGCGCGCTTCTGAACCATCGTCATTAGTAACTACCAACCAGCGGTTATCTGGATCCAAGCCAATGCTTTTAGATACCAATTGATCACCGTTAGGAGAAAAATTAAATTCTTCCCAATGTTTAGGTAGGGTAACTTGCTTGTTAGTGGAAAAATCATAAACAATATTGGCGCCGTCAGGATATTCTATTACCGCTTTATTGCTTTTCGGCGACCAAGCCACACTTTGAACATTAAAAAATGTTTTGTCGCTTAAAGCGTTAATTTGTCCACCGCTGTTAATTCTATAAAATTTTCCATTATTTTGATTGTAAAATAATAATTCTGATTGATTACTGGCTAAAGTAACAGCGCTGCTCGGAGATTGGTTAAGAATAGTAGTTTTAGTAAGTCCACCACGAGCAACATCAGTTACATCTTCAGATGAAGCATCTCCAACGTCAGTATCTTCAACGTCAGTAGTAGGTAACCCGCTGGCTCCTGGACCAGCAATATTTGTGCCGTCACCAACCTGTGTAATCGGCAAATCTCCGCCAGTATCAACTATACCTGAATCAGGCAAAGTTATTACAACCGGAGCTGGTTTAAAAAATAGCGCGTAAATTCCGTAAGCTAAAATTGCAGACAATAAAATAAAGCCAGTTAGTAGTCCGATTTTTTTATAATCAAATTCTAAGTTTTCTATGAATTCAAACATTTTGTTACTTTAGTGGTTTTGTGGTAAAATAAATATAAGTTTTATGTTGATAACTGTGTTATCATATATTTTATATTATACAATATTTATGTTCAAAAAGAAACAGAGTTATCTGGGAGTTGATATTGGAACTACCAGTATTAAAGTTGTAGAGTTGCAAAAAGTAGGTAGCAAACCCCAATTAATTAATTATGGTTATAGTAATGAAGCGGTTGATTTTTCTGAAAAAAATTTACAGCTTGATATTAATAAAGCCGGACAAATTTTAAAGAAAGTTTGCGCTGATATTGGCGTTAAAGGCAAACAAGCAGTGGCCGCCATGCCTTCTTTTTCTGTTTTTTCTTCAGTGCTTAACTTAAGTAATGTCGGCCCTAAAGAAATTGAGAACGCGGTCATGCTGGAAGCAAAAAAAATAATTCCGCTTGATCTAAATGAGATGGTTTTAGATTGGAAATTAGTTAATAAAGCAGGTGATAATCCTGAAAAAGGAAAGCGAGAAAAAATTAAAGACGAAAAAAAAGAAGGTAATAACGTCAGTTCAATTAAAGTATTATTAACCGGAGCGCCTAAATCTTTAGTTAATAAGTATATTGAAATTTTTAAAATAGCCGAGCTTAATCTTTTAAGCCTGGAAACAGAAATGTTCTCTTTAGTGCGTTCATTGGTCGGATCAGATCCGTCTGTAATTGCCGTAGTTGATTGGGGAGCGGTTAATACTGATATTGCTATAATAGAAAATGGTTTGCCAATGTTTAGTCGCAGTTTAGACACGGGAGGCATTATGATTACTAAGGCCATTACTAAAAACTTAAGAGTAGATTTTAAACGGGCCGAGCAGTTTAAACTTGATTTAAATACTTCTCAAAACGACAAAGATGAACAACCAAAAATAGTTACCGAAACAATTTCGCCGATAATTAATGAAATAAAATATTCTTTTAGTTTATTTCAACAAGAGAATAATAAAAAGATTGAAAAAATTGTTTTATCCGGAGGTGGAGCTAACTTGGCAGGATTGTCTGCTTATCTTAGTTCAACTTTAAATGTCAATGTTGTTTTAGGGGATCCTTGGGCACGAGTATCTTATCCGCTTGATTTAAAACCGGCGTTAGAAGAAGTTGGTTCTAGAATGGCGATTGCCGTAGGATTGGCTTTAAGGGAGGTAAATTAGCCCTCATATATTTGCATCCTGTCATTGAGCGAAGTCCAGCTCCTCGCGAGGGGCTGGACTTCGGCCTCGCAATGACAATAGTATAAATAAATTATTTAAATGCTTGTCTTATGGATAATAAGGGGGTTAATTTTTTACCTCAAGAATTAAAGCCTAAAGAGAAAAAGGTAAAAAATAAAGAACAACCAATGGATTTTGTTCATCCAGCGAAAGAACAGGAAGTTGTTATTGATCAAAAAAAACCAGCCAAGAAAAATTTTCTGGGAATTTTTGGTCGTAAAAAAGAAAAGAAATCTACTAAAGATAAACAAGTCATTTCTAAAACAGCGCAGGCTCATCAAGATGTATTACAGAGCTTAAAGAATTCCTCCTTCGCTAAAGCTTCCACCGACGCTAAAGCTATGGTGGACAAGATGGAGGACAAGCCAGCGGATAGCGAAAATACTGTAAATGATAAAAAGGTTGTTGATGATAAAATTAATTTTATAAAAGCTGATAAATCTAATTCAGAATCAACGCCAACGGTTCAATCAATTGAAAATAAAATTGATGATAAAAAGAAAGAAGAGAAAACCCGCCCAATCCCGCTGAGCGGGATAGGTGGGCAAGAAAAAAAGGAATCGTTTTTTAAGAAAATTTTTGGTAAAAAAAATAAAAAGAGCAAGGCTTCTTCTGCTTCATCTACTTCTAACTCGCCAACGCCAATAGGAAAACAGAAAGATGACGTAGAAAAGATAGAAAATAATGTCAAAGAATTTAAGTCTGATCTTTTAGAAACAAACTTAATAAAAGGAAAAAGTTTGCAGCAGTTTGATATTAAAAAATTAGTAATAACGCAAATAGTTGGGGTATCTATTGGCGTAGTTATAGTAGTAGGAGCTTACGTTTATTTAAAGTTTTATGCGGCTAGCGATGGTGGTATTTTAGCTAATAAGGAATTATTGCAAAAAGAAAGTGAACTAAATCAACTTAAGCAAACAGTGACTAATTTAGGTGATTTCCGCGCCAAAGCTTTGGAAGTGCAAAAATTAATGAAACAACATGTATATTGGACGCAGTTATTTACTTATTTAGAAGAGCATACTTTGCCGGGAGTATATTATAATAGATTTAATGGAAATACTTCGGGCAAATACACCTTAGAAGGTAAGGCTGAAAATTTTGACGATTTTATAAAACAGATGGCCTTATGGCAGGAAAATGATCCTTACACTCAGTCAGTATTTTTTGAAGGAGCTAATATGAAACAAGAAGAAACTAGAAGTAGAAGTGGCAACCAAAATGATACAGAGACAAAGTCCTTTGTTGAATTCTCTATAAATTTAGAAGTTGATAAAAATTTATTTTATTTTAAAGAATAGACTGAACAACATGGATAACAAAGATGTCAAAACTAAAGAAGTAAAAAAGAAAGGCATAAATAATACATCAGTATTAAATGCGCTGTCTTTTCTTTATCATTATAAATATTTTTCTGCCTTTTTAATTAGTTTGTTAATTTTAATTTTAGGATATTTATTCATGATTAGGCCACAAATGCAATCAATTTTTGATGTCCAAAAACAGACAGAAGAAATTAAGCAGGAAGTAAAGAAAAAAATAGCAATTTATGATAGCCAAATCAATGATTTAGAAGTATTATTAAGCGCCTATGAAAAAATAAGCTCCTCTGAAAAACAAGCAGTTGAGCAAATATTACCTGACAATCAAGAGTTAAAAGAATTATTTTCACAGGTAACTATCATAGTTGAGGGTAGTGGTTTACTACTAGATTCCATTGAAGTATTTCAGGAAGAAGAAACCAGCGGAAGTAGTAGTGAAAGTTCTAGACGTAAAAAAACAACTGAAATAATTGAAGAAGATAACACTGGTATTCAAAAAATTTCAATTAGAATTAATATTAACGGAATTAGTTACCCGGCTTTAAAAAATTTATTAACCAATCTGCAGAATAACAGTCGCATAATTAATATTCAAAATATAGATTTTGATCCACAAGATCGTAAAGCGGAAATTACTTTGCAAGCTTATTATTTTAAAAATAAAGCAGAAAACTAATAGTCTAAAGTCCAAAATCCCACCCAGTTGGCGGGCAGGCGCCAAGCTAAAAGTAATAAATATTAAAATAAATGACTTTGGACTTTAGACTAATTAGACTTTAGACTAAATTTATGATAGCGGTTAAAAAACAAGATCCTAAAAAAACAATAGTTTATATTGCAGTAATTGCTGTTATATTTATATTTAGTGGCTGGATGCTTTACAGTAATTTTTTTGCTAATAAAAATGGAGAAGGCATAGTTAGTAATATAACAGAAATAATAGTGCCCAAGGATTTAGAGGAAAATAATAATAAAAAGACGCAAGCTTTTAGCGCAGATGAGTTGGATTTTTTAACTAGCAGACAATTTCAACAGCTGGTTGATAATAATAGACCTATTATAGTTAATGATGAAAGAAATAATTATCCTTTTCAATAATTTAAACAATGCTTGAAGTATTGATGTAGATCCGCTTACTTAGATATACAATAGAAATATATTTTAATATCGCTACGCTCAATTAAAATGAAATACATTGAAACATAATTGTCGTTCATTAAATTCAATTATATTTCTACCATATTTCATTTTTCTCACGCAGTGAGAAAAATTTATTTCTACCATATTTCATCTTCATGGCTAACGAAAAAAAACAAATCTCTTCTACTCCTGCTCAGGCAGTAGGAGTTATAAAAAAACAACCGTCAGTAAATACTCAACCATTGCTGGCGGAAGGAGGTAAGAAAGATATTCTTGCTATTTTGGTTGAAAAAAAAATTATTAAACCTGAACAGACAGCCGACATGCAAGCGCAAGCAAAAAAAGATAAAAAATCAATTGAAGATGTTTTAATTGATCAAAAAATTATTGACATAGAAAAATTAACAGAAATTAAAGCCGAAACAAAAGAAATGCCTTATGTGAATTTAGCAGAGAAACAAATCCCCAAAGAAGTATTGGAAATTATTACACCAGAGGTAGCTAAAAATTATAAAATTATTTGTTTTAATAAAGCAGGCTCTACTTTAGAGATAGGAGTAGTTGATCCATCTAATTTGAAAGCGCGCGAGGCATTGAATTTTTTTGCCAAAGAATCAGGATATTCTATTAAGTATCACCTTATTTCAGAGGCCAGCTTTAATAAAGCTATTAAACAATATAGTAGCTTAAGCGAGGAAGTAGATGTTGCTTTAAAGGCCAGAGAAGAAGAAGAGCAAATAAAAGAATTAGAACATGGAGAAAAACAAGGAAAAACAGAAGAAATTTCTAAGGCCGCGCCTGTTTCTAAAATTGTTTCTGTTATTTTACGGCATGCTGTTGACGGTCATGCTTCTGATATTCATATAGAACCTTATCAAAATGAAAGTCGTATTCGTTATCGCGTAGATGGTATTCTGCATACTTCTCTTACTTTGCCGCGCAGTGTTCACGATGCAGTAGTGGCGCGTATTAAAGTATTGGCAAGTTTAAAATTAGACGAAACGCGTTTGCCGCAAGACGGTAGAATTAGGCTGGAAATAAATGGCAAGCGTATTGATTTTCGTGTTTCCATTATGCCGTTAGTTACCACAGAGAAAGTGGTTATGCGTATTTTAGATGTTAGTAAGGGAGCACCTGAATTGCCTGACTTAGGATATGAAGGACGTAATTTAAAAGTTATTGATACAAATGTAAAAAAGACTGATGGATTATTCTTAGTAACCGGTCCGACCGGCAGTGGTAAATCAACAACAATTTTTTCTATCCTTAATATAATTAATAAAGAGGGTGTTAATATTTCAACTTTAGAAGATCCGGTAGAATATTTTTTAGAAGGCGCTAATCAGGCGCAAATTCGTAGTCAAATTGGTTTTTCTTTTGCCACTGGTCTGCGGTCATTATTACGTCAAGACCCGGATATTATTATGGTAGGTGAAATTCGTGATAATGAAACAGCAGAACTAGCTATTCACGCCGCTTTAACCGGCCATATGGTGCTTTCAACTTTACATACTAATGATGCGGTTGGCACTATTCCACGTTTAATGGATATGAAGGTAGAACCATTTTTATTGTCTTCAACCTTAAACGGCATTGTGGCTCAGCGACTTTTACGCAGGATTTGCGAACATTGTAAAATAGAGGAAGAAATGAGCGAAGATGTGTATAAGGATGTCTTAGTAGAAGTTAAGAAAGCATATGATTTAGTTGGTGATGAAGTTAAAAAAGTTTTTGATTCAACTATCTTAAACAAAGAAAAAGAGCGGGTGTCATATAAAGGTAAAGGATGTTCTCGTTGCGGTGATTCAGGATATAGCGGTCGTTTATCAATCGCAGAAGTTTTGGAAGTTAATGACGAGGTTAGTGGTTATATTGCCAATAAAAAAGAAATTGCCTATGATTCTGATTTGTTAAAAAAGCAGAAATTCATTACTATAAAGCAAGATGGAATAATTCGCGCTCTTCAAGGTATTACCAGCATGGAAGAAGTGTTCCGTGTTATGAGCGACTAAAATTTTAATGTGATGCTAATCCGCTAATAGTATGCTAATCTGCTAATCGCGAATAATCCCGAGCACTCGGGATTCGTATATTAGCATCACAATTAGTGTTTATATAAATTACTTTTATTAATTAAGATAATAATATGTCTGAGAATCCTATAAAAATATTAATCGTTGAAGACGATACTTTTTTGCTTAATATGTATGCTGATAAATTTAGAGCAGAAAAATTTGATGTCAGCGTTGCTGATAATGGCATTAAAGCCTTAAAATTAGCGCAAGAAAATAAGCCGGAAATTATTTTGTTAGATATATTATTGCCTAAAAAAAATGGTTTTGAAGTTTTAGAAGAGCTTAAAGCTAATAAAGAAACAAGCAATATCGCTGTTATTTTATTGACAAATTTAAGCCAAAAAGAGGAAGTAAAAAAAGGAATGGATTTAGGGGCAAAAGATTTTTTAATCAAAGCCCACTTTATGCCTAATGAAGTAGTGAAAAAGGTTAAGCAGTTACTCAGTTAATCAGTTGCTTAGTTTTAAATTAATTTTAAGATTTTTTATTTTATTTAAAAACCAAGCAACTGATTAACTGAGTAACTAAGTAACTAATCAACCAACATGGAAGTTTATACTATTTTATTTAATCGTCTATTAAGTGAATCAGCCAAACAACAGGCTTCGGATCTACACCTTTCTGTAGGTAGTATTCCAATTATCCGAAAAGATGGGCGCTTAATTCAGTTAGAAGGCGAAAAAATAATTGAACAGGAAGTTTTAGTTAATATAACTAATTCATTTTTAGATGAAAGAGAAAAGAAAGTACTAGAAGAAAAGCGTGAGTTAACAACAGTAAAGATATTAGGCGGAAAATTTCGTTTTAAGATTAATATTTATTATCAAAGAAAATTATTAGCTGTTTCTCTTCGTTTAATTTCAGAAGCTTTGCGTGATTTGCCGTCACTTAATTTGCCGGCTATTGTCGCTAATTTTACTAAATTAGCCAGTGGATTAATTATTATTTCTGGTCCTTATGGCGGTGGCAAAACAACCACTGTCGGTGCTTTAATAGAAAATATAAATAATCAGCAAAAAAAACGTATTTTAACTTTAGGAAAGCCAATTGAAGTTTTATTTGTAAGTAAACAGAGCGTTATTGAACAAAGAGAAGTTGGGGTTGATGTTGCTTCTTTTGCCCAAGGTTTACAATATAGCCAACACGAAGATATAGATATTTTATCAGTATCTAATTTAGGAAATGAACTTAATGAAGCAGTGCCGCTTTTATTAGAAATTGCTTCCAGTAACTGTTTAGTGTTCATGGAATTAAATGCAGATAATGTTATCAGGGTAATTGAAAAAATATTAGGATGTTTTCCGACTAATAAAATTGAAGCAAGTCGTTCTTTATTAGCAGATGTTTTAAATGGAGTAATTGCCCAAAAATTATTGCCTAAAGTTGGAGGAGGAATGGCTCCGGCTGTAGAAATTGTAACAGTAACCTCAGCAGTGCGCTCAGTAATTAGAGAAGGAAAAATTCAACAGTTGCAAACTGTTATGCAAACCTCAGCTGATGCTGGCATGGTAAGCATGGATAAAGCTTTAGCGATTTTAGTGCAAGGTGGTCAAGTGACTCAAGAAGATGCAGCGGCTAATTATCATAATAAAAGCGACGTATAAAAATTTGTGAGTATTTAAATACAGAAACAGAAAAAATTTTAAAAACAATAATTAAATAGTTACTTAGTTAATTAGTTACATAGTTAATAATTTTATCTCATACAACTAAGCAACTAATTAACCAATTAACTAAGTAACTAGCGTATGCCACTTTATAGATATAAAGCAAAAGATAGTCAAAACGCTATTAAAGAAGGCGTCATAGAAGCTACTAATGAACAAATAGCCAGCAGTTCTTTAAAAGAACAGGGGTTATCAGTTGTTAGTATGAATATTGAAAAAACGGGTGGTTTTAATATTGCTATTT
>Ga0180007_10005343_pt1 | contig 13073 bp, 27 predicted proteins | sample MM_PC_MetaG_FD_121122 | JGI IMG/M metagenome (GOLD analysis project Ga0180007, IMG submission 121122) | Groundwater microbial communities from the Aspo Hard Rock Laboratory (HRL) deep subsurface site, Sweden - MM_PC_MetaG | ecosystem: Environmental > Aquatic > Deep subsurface > Groundwater... | reverse complement strand
CATATGGATCAGTCCCAGGTAATGCGAACTGGAACAGAAATGCGGATCTAAACAATGATGGGAGAATCGATATTGTGGATTTGGGAATCGTTGGCTACAACTATGGGAGGTCTTTGTAATGCCATACGGTAATGTGTCCAGCCCATATCAGGTGACACCTGAAAGAATGACTTTTGGAGTTGGAGTAGCAACTTACATAGTTGCTGCGAATAATTCCGTAAACAAGAACAAGGCCGACTATGTCTGCGATGGTGTAGCCGATGAGGTCGAAATAAACCAAGCACTGAACGCCCTGCCAAGCAATGGGGGATCCGTGTGCCTTCTCGAGGGGACATATAGCATAAACAATAGCATAAATATCTCCGGAAACAATATCAAGCTTTATGGAAACGGTTTCGGGACACGGATAAATGTGGCGCAAAACGTGGTATGCATTTCCGTAGCATCCTCAAACAGAATAATTATATGCGACATGTATCTATATGGGACTCTCGGAGCCACCGCCGGGGTGGAAATAACATCTTCGACTTCTGTGATCATAGAGAGGAACCAGATAACCACAACAAATGACCCGGGGATAGATATAGATCAGAATTCATCGGACATCATAATTGCCGAAAACATCATAGATGGATGCGCAAACGGAATAAATATAGAATCCAACGATTCGATGATTATCGGAAATATCATAATTAATTCCACATTTGATGGGATTAGTCTCCAGACAGGTGTTCTTCCATTGGAAAGTGGTTATAGAATTATTGTCACGAATAATATCCTAGACGGGAATGGCAATTATGGAATTTCGGCAACTGGAAAAAGGCACATCATTTCAAATAACAGCATTGACAATAATACCTTAGGTGGAATAAATCTCGTCGGATTCGACAATAACATTATAAGCGAGAATGTTATTTATAACAATGGCAACGATGGAATCAACTTTGCCGGTGCTATAGCATCAACAAACAATATAATAAATTCCAACCAAATCATAAGCAACACCGCATATGGAGTCGATATTGCGGTGGGAGACAACAATAATATAATAACATGCAATCAGATGGGGGGAAATGGTTCGGGAGCGATCCGCGATAATGGAGCTGGTACAGAGATAGCACATAACAAGACGTGATAATATGGGAAACAATCATGTTCAGATAATTCAGTTCGGGGTAGAGGGAGCAATAACAGCGAATGCGACCACATATCTCTATCCAGGAAATGGGGCAACGACTACGAACGAACCAAGAATCAGAATACCATGGGCAGGTACACTTAGGCATTTGTATGTATATCAGAGAGTGGCTTCTGGAGCTGTGGGGAGAACAGATATATATACTCTCAGAAAGAATGGTGTCGATCAAGCCATTACGTGTACATTAAATAACTCTCAGACTGGACAAGACACATCAAATACAGTAAGTGTAACAACTGGCGACCAAATAAGCATTAAACTTGTCAGCAACAATGCCGCTGATACTAGTGCGGATGTGGCAGTCAGTATTGTTCTACAGTCAGACCAGTAGTTTAAATAAAATAGTAGTTTGTATAAACATAAACAAAACATATATTTAATAGCAAGCATAAAGAATTATCATGATGGAACTAGCGACGATAGCATTGAGCCTTGGGAGTTCCGCAGCAGTGGCTGGACCACTTTCCGTAGTTATATGGTATAAGCTCGGAAGGATAGAACAGAAGCTGTTGGATCTGCCATGCAGCGGAAACGGATTCAAAACGAACTTTCAGAGATGGGATTTATGCCCAGCCAATACTAAAAATGACAATTTTTACTCAAAAAACGGCTACGCAAAAGCTTTATAAGAGAGGCACTAATCTTATGATAGGGAGGTTGACTCATGGCTGAAATGAATCTCGAAGATTTGGGAACGCTTGCCAAGAACCTATCCATCTCAGTGGCATATCTTGGCATAGCTGGTCTCGGCTTCGTTGTCGGCAACGCAATCGTAGCATCAGTGGTTTCATTGCTTTAGAATGCGAATGGGAGAAACCATCCTTAACATCACAATTTGATTGTCAGGGTGCCTGAGAGCAAAACGGGAATTCTCAACTTTACAAGTAGAGAAATTTCGTGTATACCATCGTATAGATCATGCTGCCATAAGCAGCTGTGGAAGAAAGACAAATACATGCGCCAGTGTGAAGGGTGGCTCTAAATCCGTAAAATTACATAGTGATAGGTATGATTGAGATTATTGTCCCCATCATAGCAGGAATTTTCGGGGGAATTGTTAGGTTTATCCTTGGGTGGGCAAAAAATGAGGAATGGATTGACTGGAAAAAAGCCCTAAAATCGATAGTAAGAGCCACCATAGGAGGCGCTCTTTTTGGTTATTATTTCATTCTACCTACTGGAATCGACATATTTTCGGCAGCACTACTGATAATTTTTTCAGCAATAACGATCGATGTTCTCTGGCATGACACCTATAAAACTATAAAAGGATAGAATACAATATATAGTAAAATTTGACGGGAGGAGATTTTAATGCAGGAAGAAGAAACTAAAGAGGAAGAGAGCGAAGAGAAGTCTGAGGAACCCGAGGAAAAGGAAGAGGAAACCAAAGAAGAAAATGCGGAAGAATGAACCATAAACATCAAAATTCCACACAAAGTCGGGATGCCCCTCAGAAATCGAAACTACCATTTGATTTGCTTTAAAGGAGGGCCGAAATACGGCTTTTCCTTTGACTTTCTTCAAAGAATTCAGAATAGAACTTGTCTTATATTATTTGCATCACGGGTGCTTACATTTTCTCCCAAAACATAATCTTCTTCTATGGGAGCATTTGTCAGATAATGAACAAGCTCTTTCCATTGATATGGTCCAGAAAAATGCTCCCACCCGCCATTTATCGGGGCGAGAATCTCGAACCCATCCTTGCCCATCATTATTTTTTTCATACTAAAATTATGTCGCAATTACTAATAAAGCTTACGTTTATAAAGGAATGTTACTATATATAGTAATATGGGCATAAGTTTGGACAAGGAATTTCCAATCAGAATGAGCGGAAAAATCATAATAACAATTGATTTGGGTGGGAACAATGAAGCCGAAGCTCAAGAGTCTGATTTTAGACGGAATAAAAAAAGCCCATAAGCAGTATGGGAGAGCCGTAAACGTTCATGAAATCAGAAAGGAAATAGAAATGATAATATCACCAAATCCGCTACCAGTGCTGGACTTGGGGAGAGAACTCCGCAGGCTTGCGGATGATGGGGATATATGGAGAACGGGAAAGAACACTGGGATGTATTTTATCTATGAGAAGCCAAATATAAACAATCTGGGGAGATGGAATCAGGTGAGGGCATGAAAAAGATATATTCGTTCTGGGATGGAGAAAACTGTGGGGATTATATTATGCTGAAAAGAGGAAAATCCAAATGAAAACCGTCAAGAAGGGAAGCAGATATGAGCTGAAAGTAAAGAAAATTCTTGAGAGCAAAGGATACAGCGTCGAGAAGGAGAAAAATATACCCTTTCAGAAAACGCATGACTTTTTCGGTGTGGCCGACCTCATATCATCGAACAGGAAAGAAATCAAACTTATAGCTGTGACAGATAAGCACAACAAATCAAGAGCAAGGAAGAAGTTAAAGTCCTTCAGAAATCACCCAACATTCGTAAAAAAGGAGATATGGTATTATGATAAAGCTGGAAAGTTCTTTGTTGAAAGTATTTAAAGGCGATACCGACTAATTATAATTATGATTGAAGTGGCGGCCATTTCGGGTATAGGAACTCCAATCGTGTTCAGTCTTCTGAAGGGGATAGGCGAGAAAACAGCAAGAAAAATACAAATGAGGGAATATTTAACGATAGGTCTGGGAGCATTTGCGGCAACCGCCATAGCATCCTACCTTATGCAGCCACCAGAAATACCTGCAGGAATATCAGTTCCATGTCCACCCATCGGCAAGTCTGTTTCGGGTGTGACTGTCCAGCTCGGAAGGTATGCGGGCGGAATTAAGTATCCTGGGCAGATGCAGGCGATTGGTGGAAGCACAAACGGATCACTCATATACGTTGACTGAAAAATATCCTTTTGTAAAACTTTAATAGGGGATAGATTCTAATTCTAAAGCATGATATTCAAAAAAAGACATATTGCTTGGTGGATATCAAAAGGCGTAGAGAATCCAAATAGAAACCCAGAAGTAAGACTAAAAATATCCCAAGCACTTAAAGGTAGAAAAAACCCTAAAATCAAATGGAAGAGAACATACCAAGAAACATTAAAACACTACAAGAAATATGGGTACAAATGTCTAATTATGTGGTTCAATGAAATGAAAAGTATGAAAGAAAGAGAAATAGTTGAGAAAATTAGTAATTTTACGGAGGGAAGAAATGTGGTATAGGAAATTATTGGAGTTAGGAATCCCACAAGACCTAGCAGTAAGAATGTCCCCAAGCTTACAGACCCTGCCCTATGACCCAAACCAGTTCTCAACCATCCAGCAGCTGGTGCCAGTGATGGAGAGCCACGGATTCCAGTCGCTGGACTGGTGGGAGGATTTGCAGGCGATAATAGCACAAATAATGCAGATGCTTCCAGGGCTGGCAATTCTTGGCGTGGGTGCAGCGATGGCGTATTTCCTCAGAAATGTGAAAATCAAAGGAATCCCTCTTGCACTGATAGGGCTTATTCCGATGGGAATTGGGACATGGATGGTGGTAGAACCCTACCTGCCCCAACCGGGGGTATAGTATGGCCGAGTGGGGAGTGAAGCAGACGGGACCAACCACTCTCATAGCTTCCACGCAAGAGGAGGCTGAGGGAGTAACACTAGAACCCGGCGTGGTATATGAGCAAAGAATTACTGTAGAGGGGGGAGTGACAGGCGACATTGTGTTAGCACTTCAGGGTGCGATAGTCACGCTACAGCAGACCTTTGGAATGATAGATGTAACATATTGGTATGCTGAGGGCGACATTATAATCTACCAATTCATGATTCCTTATGGCACCGCAGGACTTCTGCCACCCCTTTGGGCTGTTATAGCTATTATAGTTGGTGCTTTGGCGTTAATAGCAATCATAGCGTGGGTTGTGTTTAGGGTAGATGTATTCGGGATAGGGACTTTAGTTAAGCTTATGCCAGGTATGATGGTCACGGTTGTCGGTGGTGTCGTTACAAGTGCACTTCCTGGGGCAACAAAGTTAGCTGGCCTCATCCCACTAGGATTCGGAATGTATATGATGCTTCAGGCACTTGGGATGGTACCTGGTCCTCCACCTGACACATGCCTACAGCATACTACGCAAACAGAATGCGAAGCTGCAGGATGTTACTGGTGGTCAAATGGAACATGCCATGCGACAGTGGAACCCCCACCAACTTGTGGGGATTACACAGACCAAACGACATGCGAGGCGAATGGTTGCTACTGGTGGGGTAATGCATGCCATTCATCACCGGAATCTGCTTATTCTGTGGAGGTTTCGGCGATTACGATGTTGTGAGTGGTTATATGGGAAAATTGAAATGCGGATCATTTGCAATAGAATGCACGCCAAGGGCAGTAGAACCAATGCCAAATACGCTTATAAACATTCAGGTAAGGATAACGAACAACGGGACAGAACATATCCCGGGAAGTTCATGGAGAGTGTATCTCTCACTGGAGCCGAGTGATGGGGTCGGAATGGCATACCATTACGACTATGATCCGAATCTCCAGCCGATAACGCCAGGAACGTGGGTTCATGCTCAGCTCATGGGAGTATTGATAGATAATGCAATGGCTGGTAAGACCTACGATGTTGTGATAATAGTCTATAATGCCGACAAGACGGAAGAATATGGAAGGGGGCGATGTGATGAATTGCTAAAAGTGGCTGGAGAACCCCCACAGTATGGTGCATCATTAACGAATTTGAGAGCCGAGCCAACGGAGTATTCTCGGGGAGATCCCATCAATATAAAATACAATATAGCCAATACTGGCACAGTCAGAACGACATACAACACCTATGTCGAGGTAAGCAGTGAAGGCCATAGCTACGATTTTGGCCCGTTTCTGGATACGGTCGATCCCGGAGGAAATGTGTCGGCTGGAAATCTAATAGAACTTCCCCCAGAAGCTCCAGTTGGGATTTACGACATAGGTGCCAGTGTCCAGTATCCGGTTGGCACTGAACTTGATTCGGCAATCCTGACTGATGCATTCAATGTTAGACAGCTTTTCATCTATGGTTATGTGACGGACGCTATGTTCGGCCAGCCCATATATGCTGCTGTTTCATGTGATGAGACAGGACAGTCAACATTAACTGATGAAAATGGTTTCTACAATCTGGATCCATTGGCTTCGGAAAATTTGAGTATAAGAGCATCTGCCATACTCGGAGGCTACATTGACCAGACAAAGATAGTCTATTATGACAGCATTAACCCCGTTCAGCTAGATTTTCAGATGAACATAACTGGTGGAGAGTGGTATGTAATTGATGATTTTGAGTCGTATGCCGATGGGCAGCAGGACCCTGGCAACTGGGTTAGTGTCCTCGCACAAGGTGATGCAGTGCATGAGGCAGACACAGAATATGCTGGTGAAGGAAACGTCAGCATAAAGGTCGGAACTAATACCAAGCAAGCACAAGTAATGGAACAACTACAATTGCAGAATGACAAGCAACCAAGGAATATACGGTTCAGCTGGAGGCAATCGGTATTCTATACTTCTGGAATGAACGGAAACTGTAACATTGGTTTCAAGGACTCATCGGGAAACATCTCCATGTTCTGGAACAGCCAAGCGACGCTCGGATTAAACTACTATGCATCAAATACCGATACTGGTGTTAATAAGGTCGATAGTACATGGATTATGGTAGAATTCAAGAACATAGATTGGATAAGCAAGACATATGATGTATGGGTAAATGGGGAGCAGAAAGTTACTAACGTGGGGTTCAGTAACACATCTGCCATAGGTGTGAAGGAGATAGAAATATATGTTTATACAGCAGACAGTTTTAACAGGATGGTATGGATAGATGGGATATATTTCCGAGATGGAACAGAATCGCTTTATGCGGCGGTTCTGACCATAGGGCTGACCGATCCCCCAAACATAGAATACTCTCCTGGGGATAGCGCACTTGTGAAGTTTAACATACAGAATAGTGGAAATATGATGACAAACTATTTCAGCTATATAACGATAAAAAATGGGGCATATGAACGCCTGTATGGCCCTTTCCGAGATGAAATAAACCCCGATGAAAACGCATGGTTGAATAAGGTCATATCCTTACCTTCAGATGCCCCAGAGGGTTCATATGAGATAATAGTCAGTATTCAGTTTCCAGATGGGACAATTCTTGCGGAGGATTCATGGGTGGACTATTTTACAATAATTGGAGATAGACCACAATTATCAGTTTCACCTACAGATTTGAATATGAGTGGTCAAATTTATAGATCGTTTACAATCAGCAATATTGGGACGGGAATATTAAGCTGGAGTCTGTCATTTGGCGGTAGCTATTTCAGCGTCAGCAATAATAGTGGTTCATTGAGTGCTGGGGAATCGGAGACGATACAAATACAAAAGCTGGTTGGTGAGGATGTCACATTCAATGTTTCAATATCTATAGTAGGCAATGGTCAGATGGCTAGTGTCCGCATTCATCAGACTGGCGTAGGATGGTACGAAGTGGCAAACGGCGTGGTAAGATCAGGAGCTCCAGTTCTCGGTACAGTTGCTGTCCACTCAGACAATCGGATATGGATAGATATTCCATTTACGAGAGACCATTACAATCATACACCAGGCGCATCAAATTTCCGTGTACAATATGTGGATACTATTGGAGATGTAATTGTACAGGAGTTCGGACCAACGGTAGGAGATGTCATTTCATTTAATGTTCTCGGGGACAGTCTGTGGACAGTCGATGAGTATCGATAGATAAAGCTTATATATGATACGAGATAAAACTTTAATTGGAGGATAAGCATGGCAAAGAGAAAATCAAATATTCTGAAATATGGGTTGGCACTAGGCATAGGAGTCGGACTTGGGTATGTGATTGGAACCATGCAACCACAGGCGGGAGCTATGATTCCACAGGGATTGCCGTATACGGCCAATGCCACTAGGTGGACATCTGGATATCACTATGCTGGAGCAGGTCCTTGGCCAGGAGCTGGTGTGGCAGAATCGGAATATCCGTATGGTGAGCAGCATAAAATGACGATGTTTAGCCCCACGGCAACAACACTCAATGCACCGCTTGGGAGCACTGTGAACGGATCGCTTATATTCATCGATTGATTGGAGGGAATCATGGCAAAAGACTATATGCCCTACCTGATAATGGGGGGTCTCGGCTTGGGAGCTTTGTATCTTATGACTAGGCCAGCAGCTGCAGGAGTACCAGCTGCAGCACCTGCACAAGTTACCGTTACTGGACCAAGTGATTTCATAGGACTTGGGACACCCGGAGGTACGACACAAGCATTAATAGCAAGAGCACAGCAAGAACTTGGATTACCACTAAGTGGATTGAGTGTTAGAGGTCTCAGGCCAGAAGATTTAGGCTTAACTACATCATGGTCACATACTAGCACTGGAGCCAATGTTTGGGATACATGGATTAATACAACGATTGCCGATGCTACCTTTGTGGCAATTGAGGGTGTTTCGTATGCAGGTAGCAATTTTGAGCAGGCTAGGATAACCGCTGCTGCAAGCGTATCAGGATTTTGGAATCTGTCATGGATTTCAGGGCTGAGCAACCAAGTTTACTATGAAGCCTCTCCAATTTTCATCGACCAGAACCAGCCTCTTGTCGTAAGCATAATTGCTTCTGGTGTTGCAACTGAAGAAGTAGCATTGCTTGGAACAGTTGTCGAAAAATCTGGATTGGTTATTGCATAAAAATAAAAAATAAACCCCTTTCCCCACAAACTTATAAACACAAGCAACAAAATCTAATCAATGACCCTAAGCAGATTCATGGCTGTATTCCCATCAATCCCGATCGCAGAAAGAAAAATGACTTGCTGTGTGATAGATGAGCAGCCGATATCATGGGCAGCAGCATACGAGGAGATAAAAAAATCCCCCCCAACAGAGATGGGGGAAAGGATACAGCAAAAATTAATCTCTTTGGGGCTGATTTAGATGCCTTACAGCCAAGAGGAATATGATATCACAAGGGCGAGATTTGAGGCTCTGCCTGAGAACGTAGGAATAGCCATCCTTGGTTATGGGACATTCGTAAAACAGGATGTTTTAACACATATTGATGCAAAGGATGTTATCGGAGATATCTTAGTGAAACTCCAGATGAACTATTTAAGAACACTAAAGACCATTAAGTAAATATGGCCATCATGAAAAGAGTTCTATCTACTGTCGCAAATTTTGAGCTTGCAACTTACTATCTTCACGACTGGGCAATGATGACGCTTGCGACAACAGGAAGATATGGACTGGATTCTACTGTTTTGGAAGGATGGATGGCAAACGAATATAGATATGAAACAAACATTGAGTCGGTGGATCCAAGATTTGTGTGGCTGAACGGTCATGGTGATATAGATAGGCTCGCTGGGCAGAATAATGAGATTATTCTCAATCTGGGTAATGTAAATACATTAAATGGAAGGGTATGCTATGCATTCTCCTGCCTAACTGCACAGCAGCTTGGTCCAGGAGCCGTGAACGCAGGATGTGACTGCTACATAGGATATGATGAAACATTTGTCTTCTATTTAGATGTGAATGCCTTTAGCAGGATAACAGATAAATATGCAAAATGGTTTATGGTTCCTGGAATGCAAATTCCACTCTCCCTATTCCAGGGCAAGACAACCCTGCATGCCTATGGAGATTCTCAATATGTATTCGATTATGGCATCGATCATTGGACAGAAAGTGAGGATCCAATGGCACCACAGATGCTCGCAGCCCTCAATCAGGACAAGCGGAGCCAGAGACTGTTGGGATCGATTTCCGAAATAATAACGCCCGATCAGAGGTTTTCCCCACCTTCTCTTCCAGATCAGGTACCATGGCAGTTCGGCATGGATTCACTCATTGCATTAACTTTAATAGGGACGATAGTTTATTATTTTATTAGGGAGATGATTTAGCATGGCTCTTACAATGGATGAGATTCCAAAACTTGTGACTCTGATAATATTTCTTGGAGTGTCATCCTATGTGACAGTTTGGCTTGCAGGTAACATACAAAAGCAAATTGAGGCGGTGTTGAAATGAGGACATGCTGCGAATGCGGTGCGGATGACAAGGGGGCGGGACTTTTCCCATTCTACAGGCTAGGAAAACTGTATTATGTGTGCTTTGAGTGCCTCAAAGGGCATAGGGGATATCTGCAGTATGTATGTCCGCCATGCGTGACGGGATAATATTAATATGGGGGCATTCAAAATATTAAAGGGGCTTTGATGCAAAGAGGTAATGATTCATGAAAATCGCACTTTTGGCCATAGGAGCTGCGTGTTTGCTTGCAATACCACTACTCGCCGCAAGAAAAGGATATGACATAGTCGTGGCAGCCGCCGACTCCCCCGACAAGTCCAGAGCTGACTATATCTGCGATGGTGTGGACGACCAAGTAGAAATCAATGAGGCTCTTTCAGCATTACCCAATGTGGGTGGAATGCTATTATTGAAAAGGGAGAAGTACATAATCAGAAACAAAATAATCATTCCGAAGAGTAATATAACCATCATGGGAGAGGAGGGGACGGTTCTAGAAATGGCAAGCGACTTCGTAACGGAGATGTGGTACAATGAAATGATGTATGTAGAGAATTTGAATAATATTATAATAGAAAATCTAAATTTTGTCTGCAAAAAAAGCATATTTGAGTCCATGGCCATATATTTCATAAAAATTTCTAATTCCACTATAAGGAACTGCACATTTAGAGATACGGTGAGTTCCGGTATAATGATCGATGAGGGGATATATGATTTGATAGAGAAAAATTCATTCAGCAATTGTAAAACCTGTATTGCTGTGCAGTCGATTACCCAAGCTGAATCGAACTACATCAATATTATTGGAAACAGTTTCAGCGATTCCGGTAGATCTATAACTCTAACTGGAGACCGAAACATGGTATTAGGCAACATATCCAACAACGCGGGATACTATTATCTAAAAGTAGCCGAAACGAAAATATCGGGAAATACAATAATGAACTCAAGTTACCACGGAATCATACACTATAAGGCAAGATATACTTGGATTCCAAATTATATGCATAACATCATCGAGAACAATACCATCTCGGGATGCAACGGAGATGGAATATTTTTTGATGGGGGAGTTTTAAATACCGTAAGAAATAACATAATAACTAACAATACGGGTTATGGGATAAATCTCTCATCAATGATATGTGAGATAAACGAGGTTTACGGAAACACATTGACGGGCAACATTATGGGTGCCATCAATGATGAGGGGAATGCAAATACAGTATATGGAAATACTTAATAACATAAGACAATCAAATGTTATGTGTGGAGGTATGATATGGTAAAGAAATGCTATGTTAATCTGAAAAGTCAAAATAAAGCAGCAAGAAAACTAGGTTATGCACAACGCTCAATATCTAAATCTAAACCTAAAAATTCAGTAAAAATATCTGAAACGAGCTGTTTTCATGTTTATGCTAAAGGAAACAAAGATTATTTAGTCGCAAAAAAAGGATATAAGATAATCAATGGGTAAGGAAATAACAAAACAGTACCTTATGTTAAGTGTGGAGGGATGATATGGTTCGATATAAAGTCAACGCAACATTGCATGGAAAGAGGATAAGAACAGATGTCTGCTGGAAAAACAAAGAAGAAGCACAGAAATTTGCAGATATAACGAACAGATTTAGTTGGAGAGCAAGAGCGAGAGTTGTTGTGGCAAGAAAGAATGAAAAATGTCTCCCAAAATTTAAAAGATAACATAAGTAACCGAAATGTTATGTGTGGAGGAATAATATGGCAAAGAAATTGATTAAAATCGCTGTAAATTACAGAAAAAAGAAATTGAATCCGACATTAAAGGAATGGAAGAATGCTGGTTACAAACTAAAATGGAAAAAGCGATATGAAGATGATACAGCTCTCATAAGATCATGTAAACTAACAAAGACTGGGAAGTACAGAAAATCGTGCATAAGACCAGTAAAAAAGAGACTCTATGATGTCTATGTGAGTGTGTAACATAACTAATCCTTATGTTAAGTGTGGAGGAATGATATGGCAAGAAGAAAATTTCCAAAGTGTGACCACAAGTTTGGCAATCTGATAGACCATGCCTCAAAGCATGATGGAACTAAGAGAAGTGCACAGGCATGCCATATCATAAGAAAATATAACCCAAAGACAGCAAAAGATGTTGCAAATATACTTGCAGGGGATAGAAATAGGAATGTAAAAACAATTGAGGATGTTGAGTACCCAATGTTCTTTGATAATAAGAAGCTAGTAAATTACTGCAAGAAAGAGAAGACAAGATGGAAAAATTATTGTGTTTCTCATGTAGATTCGGTGGATATTTCGGCTGATCTTTGGGAACTATCACCAACATTGAGGAAGAAGTACGCCAAACCCATGGTTATTAAAAGTCCGACATTCGGGACAGGTACATTCGAAGGGTGGCACAGGCTCAAGGAAGATATAGGAAAGGAACTCAGAAAGAAAAGGAAGGATATAATTTGGTAACATAACTATTACTTATGTTAAGTATGGAGGAATAGATATGGCGAAAGAGAGATATCGGGAATTGGTGTGTCATTGCGATGAAAAAAGGCACAGCAGAATATCTGGAACCATGGGGACTGTTTGCAGATGTGCGATATACACCCCAGGCAAGAAGGGAAGCCGAAAGGTCAAATTGAAGAACTTTGATACAGTTATAATTAGTTAGTAACATAAGAGAGACAATTGTTATGGCAAGAAGAATAAATTTATGCAAGAGGGGAGGAAGGTTGTACGAGATAAAGCTTAGGGATACCACCAGTAGGGACAGGTTCGCCGACGAGTACGGTTT
>Ga0180007_10005342_pt1 | contig 13075 bp, 9 predicted proteins | sample MM_PC_MetaG_FD_121122 | JGI IMG/M metagenome (GOLD analysis project Ga0180007, IMG submission 121122) | Groundwater microbial communities from the Aspo Hard Rock Laboratory (HRL) deep subsurface site, Sweden - MM_PC_MetaG | ecosystem: Environmental > Aquatic > Deep subsurface > Groundwater... | reverse complement strand
GCGCCGCCCCTCCCAGGAGATCGGCCAGGGCGGACCTGGCGTGCTCGAGCCTCAAGCCGGGAACGAGCCCGAGCGCGCATATCTCGGCGAGGACGACGACGTTATGGGACCTCGGGTCCACGGCCGCGACCGGGGCTACGCGCGCGGCCCTCCCCCCTCGGAGGCTCGCCGCCTCCTCGACGTCGGCGACCTCGGCGGAGCGAGCGCCGCCGAGCCTCACGGCGAGCGGTTGCCACGTCGAGTCCAGCCAGAGAAGGGTTCCGCCCTCGCGGAGGTAGGCCCGGCCCGCGGATACGGCCTCGTGCCGCTCGAGGGCGACGACCAGGTCCGCGCGGCCCTCCGAGACGAGCGGGGAATGCGCCTCGGCGCCGATTCTTATATGGCTCGAGACGCTACCGCCGCGTTGTGCCAGGCCGTGGGTATCGCAACCCTTGACGACGTACCCGGCGTAGTCGACGGCCCTGATCAGGGCCTCCGAGAGGAGCCCTATCCCCTGCCCGCCGACGCCGGCGACGTAGATATCGAAGCCGCCGCTCATCGTTCGCCCCCTAAGTCCTCGACTATCGCCCCCGAGGGGCAGGTCTGCCTGCACGACCCGTCCCCTATGCATAGATCGGCGTTGACGCTAATCGCCCCGCCTTCCCCGACCTGGAAGCTCGGGCACCCGAAGCGTCCGACGCATTCGAGGTTCCTCGTGCACGAGGCCTGATCGACGCGGACCCGCTTGGCCCGCCAAGCGGGCCCGGCCCTGCGTCGCGCCTCCCTCGTGAACTTGAGCATGCACGGATGGCGGGCGATGACGACCTTGAACCCCGGTTCCGAGGTCGCGGCGCGCATCGCCTCGATCAGCTTGGCCTGCTGATAGGCGTCGACCTCTCGGATATTGGCAACGCCGAGCCCCTCGAGGGCCGCGCGCACCGACAGGCGCGGGGAGTCCCCGTTGAAGCTCTTGCCCGTGCCCGGATGGTCCTGGTGGCCGGTCATCGCCGTGGTGCCGTTCTCCATCACGACGAGGGTCAGCTCGTGGGCGTTATACACCGCGTTGGCGATGCCGGGCAGCCCCGCGTGGAATAGCGTCGAGTCGCCTATGAAGCATACGACCTTCCTCGAGCCGTTGAAGAGGGCGAGCCCCGACGCCGTAGCCGTGCTGTGCCCCATCGAGAGGAGGACGCGCCCCATCCCGTAAGGGGGAAAGCTCCCGAGCGTATGGCAGCCAATATCGGCGACCGTGATATCGTCTCCCGACAGGGCCTTCTTGATAGCGTAGAAAGCTGAACGATGCCCGCAGCCCGGGCATAGCTGGGGCGGGCGCGGGGACGCGACGGCGGGCAGGGCGCTCGGCCGGGGCGAGTCGAACATATCCGGCCAAGCCGAGCCGAGGATATCCCTGACCTTGGAGGGTACGTACTCCCCCATCCTCTCGTCTATGTCGCGCTTGCCAATTATCCTGGTACGGAGGCCGGCGTCGTAGGCGAGCGCCTTGATGTCGGGCTCCAGGACGGGGTCGAGCTCCTCGAGCACCTTGACCTCGTCGTGAGAGGCCAGGAACTCGAGCACCTGCCCCGCGGGCAAGGGATGCACCATGCCTAGCTTGAGGACGTCCGGCCGAGGCCCGGCGTCCTCGAGGGCGTCCATGAGCGACAGGTAGGCCGCCCCGGCGACGATGACGCCGCGCCTGGAACCGCCTCGGCCCTCGAGGCGATTAGTCGCGAGCGCCTCGGGATCCGAGGCGATGGCTGCGAGCCGCTCGAGGGCGCGGCGCTTGAGCGGGAATACGGACGAGGCCAGGGGCACGTAATTCCCGCTATCGGGATCGAAGCGGGGCGTCGGGTCGAAGGGGGCGGGCGCGTAGGGACCGAACGCGACGCGCTCCTTGGCGTGGCACACGTGCGTCGTCAGCCGCAGGATGACGGCCATGCGGCGCCTCGACGCGAGGCCCGCGGCCGCCTTGAACATCGAGTAGGCCTCCGCGGCTGAGGCCGGCTCGAACAGGGGCATGTAGGACATCCTGGCGTAATGCCTATTATCCTGCTCGTTCTGGCTGGAGTTGGCGCCGGGATCGTCGCCGAGTACGACGACCATGCCACCCGGGATGTCCATGAGGGGCAATTGCACGAAGCTATCGGCGGCGACGTTAAGCCCGACGCTCTTGAAGAAGACGACCGAGAGATGGCCGTTCAGGGCGGAACCGAAGGCCACCTCGGTGGCCACCTTCTCGTTCACCGAGAACTCGAACCTGAACGGCCGGCTGGAGGCGGGAATGGCGCGGATGGCGTCCGCTATCTCGGGCGTCGGGGAACCGGGATAAGAGGTCACCGACCTGACCCCGCTCTCGAGCATGGCCCGCACGACGGCGGTATCGCCGATGACGATCTCCGAGAACGCTTCCTTCCCGAGCAACGTAGCCCCTAGGTCCTTCATGCCTGCCTCCGATCGCATAGCACGATGCTAAGGCATCGGACGCAATCCGGCAAGCGATTTCAGGCCGGTCCGTCGCGATCCTAGGCCGGCCCGTCGCGATCCTAGGCCGGCCCGTCCCGGTCGCATGGTCTCCGCGGAGCCCGGGGGCTAGGAAGCGAGCATGGCTATCCAGAGCTTCCTCAGCCGCTCGTACTCAGGGAAGCGAGGCGGCTCCGAACGGCTCGCGTCGAAGAACGCGAGCGCCCTCGCCTCGCTCGCGTCCACGGCCGCGACGCCTATCGGGCCGCGCTCCCCCCTGGAAGCCTGCTCCCGGAGCTCCGCGTAGATCCGCCGCGTCTCCTGGCGATAATCGCCGACGCCGAGCATGGCCTCCTGGTAATAGGACAGGCTCCCTAGCTCGGCGGGATCGAAGGCGGATTGGCTATGGATCATCAGCCACTCGAGCATGAAGCGGCGGAGGTTGCGCTCGAGGTACGCCAGGAAATCCTTCTTGGCCTCCGCCGGCGGCCGATGGTCTACCGTAAGGTCCCTATCGTTCACGAACCAGGCTACGAGCCCCGCGTCGGTCCCCCCGCCGGCGGCGAACGCGAGCCGCGCCGCCAGCAGCATCGAGAAATCCTCGCCCCGGGGTACGCCTAGCGGATAGAATACCTTCCTCGCGAACGACGCCCTCGCGATCATGTTGCCGCCGAAGCCGAACAGGGTCTGGACAGGCCCGGAGCTGCGCTCCAGGCGCTCCATGTCCCTATCCATGCTTGAGAACTTCGGCCAGCTCCGCAGGTCGTCGGCGGTCCTGATCCGTATCGTGCCGTTCTTCTCGTACGGGGCCGTGAAGAGGGCCTTGTCTGGATGGGCCTCGAGCAAGGCGCGCGTCGCGGCGAAATAGCCTCTCGGCACTATCTCGTCGTCGTCGATCTGGACGATGACGTCGTCGCCTCGGCGTACCGGCACGATGAAGCCGAGGTTGCGTATCTCGGGATATCCCGCGACGGAGAAGAACCGTCTTTGCTCGGCCGGCGCCGCCCGGGCCATGCGCTCGACGTCCAGGTTGGTGAGTATCTCGTACCGAAGCCCCGTCGGAGCCATCGCGCGTTCCAGCGCCTCGCGGATCTCCCCGTCCCGGCCTGTCGAGCCGTCAATAGCGAGGCCGAATACGTAGCACGTAAGCGAGTCCCCCTCTGGAACCGAGGCCTCGCTCAGGCTCCGCGCGGTCGCCGGCAACGTGGCCGACGCTTCGAAATCGTCGAGGTAACTCGGATGGTCGAACCCGCGGGAATCTCCCGCTTCCAGGCCGACATGGCAGTTGACGACTACGGCTATTCTCATGGTTTCTCCAGGATGGCGATTCTTAGGAGCGACGGGACCTTCCTCGCCACTCCCGCCGGGTTATTATCGGAGGGCGACGGGTAGCTCAGCATGGCGCGCTCGCCGTCGCCCACGGCGCAAAGCATGGCGGACGCGCCGCCGTCGACGTTGACGAGGAATTCCAGGCCGTCGCCGCGTTCCGCCGCCAGCAGCGACGCTAGCGACGACAGGTCGCCGAATCTCGCCCCGGCCGACAGCGCGCTCCTGCCCGAGACGGCCATGACGATCGCCTGCCCGCCCCTGGTCCATCCGACGCAGCACCGCGGCTGGCGGATATCGGCCTCCAGCTGGGTCTCCTGAGTCTGCGTCGAGAGCGGATTCGTCCAGCCTTCGCGCTCGAGCCGTTCCGCGGCCGCCGTCACCGTGGGGCACAGGTCAACGCCGTCCTCCACGAGGCAATTGAACCCTCCCATCAGCCAGGAGAGCTCTTCCTTCGCGCAGGGCAGGTCGGCCCATTCCACCGACCACGAGAAGCGCCCGGCGCCTGCCAGGGGACTTGCCGACGCGACGACGACGCCGAAAGGAGGCACCTCGACGGGTCCCGGCCTGGAGTCCCACGGCTCGTCGTGGATGAAGCTGGTGCAATGGAGGCCGGCCCCCACCCTGCGGGGGCCCTTTCCCGGAAGGAAGAGCCCCGGCGCGTCGGGGTCCGCGGGATCCAGGGCCTCGCCCGAGAACCGTCCGACCACGTCGCCCCGGCCGTCGCGAAGCGTAACGGAGGAAAACGAATAGGCTCCGGCCACGAGCCGCCCGGAGGAGGTACAGCCCAAGAGAGTCTTCCTATAAAGTGGCGGCGACTCGAAGCCCGCGGCCTCGCCTGTAACGTACACGTAGTCCAGGGGGAATCGACGCCAAGCGATAGGGCGGCGATCGTTTTCCGAGTACCATTCCAGGAGATTGTCGGTCATGTAGTAATTGAAGCTGCAGTAGAGCGCCTTCTCGCCGGTGACGGGCGGGGGGCTCATCGAGTCGAAGAATACGGGCTCGATGCGTACCGACGAAGGCTCGAGGCTCGCGAACGAGACGTGGACCGCGCCTTCCCCCGGCCCGGGCCTTCGTTCCCACCCGCCGCCCACGGCCGGGCCGAAGAAACGCGCTTCCGCGTCGACGCCGAGCTCGCCGTCGGCGGCCCACGCCGGGATACCGGCGTCGCGGTGGCGAATCGGCAGCATGCCCGAGCGCTCTTCCTCGGAGCGGGCCTCGTTCCAGAACCGGAAGCGGTATCCGGAGCGCTCGGCCCAGGCCTTAGTCAGCAATCCTGAGAACCCGCTCGCCGCGGGGACGGCGATGCCGTCGTCGTCGTCGTCCCTGTTCTGCCCGTGCAGGGCGGCTGAGTACCAGTCCGAGCAGTCGAGGAGGCTTACGAAAGGTAGGCCGAGAGCGACGAACCCGAAGGCGTATCGAGGGTCGGCGCAGGCCACGGCCGCTCCGCCTTCGTAGAGCGACTCGAGGTCGCTCGCCTCCAGCTCCCAATAGCCGGGAAGCCTCGGCGCGCTCCCTTCCGAGAGCGTCCTCGGCCAAGGCGTCACGCTGGGGCCGAGGGCGATATCAACGGGCACGCCGACGCCCAGCGAATCGCGGAACGTTCGCGCGCAGGCCTCGGCCAGCGAAGTCCTATCGCAGTCGGCGACCAGGATCAGGCGACTAGCCCCGGCGAGGTAGCCGGCCAACCCGTCCGAGCCGAGAGGGTCGATCCACGCGGCCGACGGGTCGCGCTTAGGCGCTAGGCACGACCAGTCAATCTCCGTCGGCTCGAAGAGGGACGACTTAAGACGCCGCAGCTCGCGGAGCGTCGCGAAGGGGCCCGTCGCGTCCCATTCGCCGTCGGGGGCCGAGAACGCCGCCCGTATCCCCTCGCGGTAGTCAGCGAGCCTGGGATCCGTCCTGGGGACGGAATCGAGGCTGCGGTCCCGGATCGACTCCCGGGCGGAGCCGGAATCGAGCATGACCGCGTACTCAGCGGTCACGAGTCGCTTATACCACTTGGTACCCCTGTAGGCCCGCATGGGGCACGGAAGGACGAGGCTCATTCCTTGAGCCCCCCCGAGGTAAGGCCCGAGATGATCCGCTTCTGGAGCGCGAGCACCATGGCTATCAGCGGCACGACGATCACGGTAGAGGCGGCCATGATCGTGCCCCAGGGGATGTAGTTATCGGACTCGTACATCTTGAGGCCGACCGTCACGAGCTTGACCCTGACCGGGTTCATCACGAGGGCGAACAGGTACTCGTTCCAGACCTGTATGAAGGCCAGGATGCCTACCGTGAAGACGCCCGGGGCGACGAGCGGCATTATTATCCTGGAATAGCATATCCAGGGCCCGGCCCCGTCGATCTCGGCCGCCTCCTCGAGCTCCGCCGGGATGGAATGCATGTAAGGCACGAGGAACCAGATCGTGAGCGTCAGGGTGAAGAGCGTATTGACTATCACGAGGCCGGTCCGGGTATTAAGGAGGCCCATGCCCCGTATCAGCGCGTAGATAGGATTCACTATGACGACGGGCGGGAGGAGCGACACGGAGAGGACCACGATGAGTATGAGGCCCGTGCCCCGTATACGGGTCCTGGCCAGCGCGTACGCGGCCATGCTCCCCAGAGCCATCGACGCCAGGGTCGCGAAGACCGACACCGCGATGCTGTTGCCCATGTACTCCATCAGGGGCCTCGACTGGAAGGCCTTGCGATAGTTGGCTAGCGTATACGCGTCGGGGAACCAGGTAAGGGAGAAGATATCCTTCTCGAGCTTGAAGGAGTTGAGGACCTGCCAGAAGAACGGAAAGCCTATGGTCGCTACGAAGAACGCTGCGAACGCGTAGAAGAGCGCCTTATCCCAGGTCTTGCGGCTCATCTGGCGCGCCCTTTCCTGCCCGCCTCGACCTTGTCGCGGATGACGTCGAGGAAGCACACGGCGATTCCGCACGTGACTATCATGGTGAAGCTCGCGAGGGCCGAGCCGTAGCCGTAGTTGCCGGCGTCGAAATAGGTACGCAGGGTATAGAGCGTCAGCGACTCGGTAGCGTTGCCCGGCCCGCCGTTCGTCAGCGCGACGATGACGGTATATACCTTGAACGACTGTATGAGCCTGAAGAGCACCGCGGTTGCCAGGACCGGCTTGAGTAGCGGCAGCGTTATCCGGAAGTACCGGACGATAGGACCGGCCCCGTCTATGTCGGCGGCCTCCAGGAGGCTCCGCGGGATGCCCTGCAGGCCGGCCAGGACCATGAGCGAGACGTACGGCGCGGTCTTCCAAATATCAGCGAGGATGAGTATCGCCTTGGCCCCGATATCCCTGCTTAGCCACGGCACGTAATCTCGAATCAAGCCGACGGATCGCAGCATCTGGTTGATGACGCCGTACTGGTCGTGGACCATGAACTTCCACATGAAGCCCGAGACTATGGTCGGGATGGCCCAGGGGATGAGGACGACGACGCGCAGGAGGCCCCTGCCGGGATAGTCCTTGTTCATGGCCTGCGCGAACGCGAGGCCGAGCAGGACCTCGAAGCCGACGGTGAGCGCCGTGAAGGCCATGGTAAAACCGAAGGCGTTCCAGAAGCGCTCGTTCGTGAGCATGTTGACGTAATGCTTAAGGCCCACGAACGTCATGGTCTCGCCGAACTGCAGCCTATACTCGAAGAAGCTCAGGTATAGGGTGCGGACGACCGGGTAGACCGCGAATAGTCCGAACATGATTATCGTCGGGCTTATCAATAGATACCCGAATTGGCGCTTCGTCATAGTCTGTTGCCGGCTCCTTAAGGCGAAGAGGAAGGCCGCGGCGTCTCCGCCGCGGCCTTCCCGTAGGATACTCTGGAACGGTAGCGGGAACGAGCCTAGCGGCCTACTTTCTCCATCGCGGCCTGGGCGTCCGCCAGGGCGCGGGCCGCGGTCTTGCTACCCTTCATGGCGTTCTGGACCTCGGTGGATAGTATGCCGGATATCTCGGCGTAGAACGGCGACTGGGGCCTCGGGGCGGCGGTCTTGAAGACGTCGAGGAACATGCCGTAGAACGGGTAGGCGGACAGGATGTCCTTGTCGGAGTAGAGGCTCTTCCTCGCCGGGAGGAAGGTGTCCTTGAGGGCGTGTAGTTTCTGCGCGTACTCGCCCGCGTAGAACTCCATGAATTTCGCGGCGGCGGCCTTGTTCCTCGAATTCTTGTTCAGGAACAGCTGCCAGCCTCCGAGCACGCTTATCCCCTGGCGTCCCTGCGGCCCCCTGGGCAGGGGAGCGACGCCGAGCTTGCCAACCACGGTCGAATTCTTGGGATCCTGGGACATGGCGTACGCCTTGGGCCAGGCGCGCATGAATACCTGCTTGCCCTGGAACATGGAGGCCCTCGCGTCGCCGCTACCGTACGAGAGCACGCCTTCGGGCATGAGCTTCTTCTGGTAGGCCGATACCATCGCCTCGAGGATCTGCGCGTTCTGGGCGGAGTCGATCACTATCGCGCCGTTCGGGGCTATGACCGCGCCGCCGTTCGAGTAGAACCACTCGACCGCGTTGCACGTGAGCCCCTCGCCGTTGGCCAGCGAGCCGACGAGGGCGTACATGCCGCCGCCTTCCTTGGCGTTAATCTCCTCGGCGGTCTTGAAAAGCTCGTCGTACGTCGAGGGCACGGCCTTGCCGTACTTCTTGAGGAGGTCGCTCCTATAATAGAGGACGCCCGCGTCGGTCCGGAACGGGATGCCCCATATCTTCCCGCCGTAGCTGGCCGCCTCGATAGTCCCCGGAAGGAAATCGGCGCGCTTCGAGACGGGGAAATACTCGTCCAAGGGCTCGATAAGCCCGGAGGAAGCGAAGGTCGCCGTCCAGGTGACGTCGGCGTTGAAGAAGTCGATGGAGCTATCGCCGCTACGGAGCGCTATCAGGAGCGCCTGAAGCTTGTCGCTCGTCGCCTCGGGGAGCTCGACGACGTTGACCCTAATATCCGGGTAGGATCTGTTGAACTCGGCTACGATCTCGGACTGGGTGTTGCTGAGCGTAGCCGCGTGCGCGTACCAGTTCAGCGTTACCGGGCCCTCGGGCGCCTTATCCTTGCCGCCCATCGCGTTAACGGAGAACACCATGCTAATTAGGATCATGGCTAAACAAAGCTTGAACTTCATGTCGCTACTCCTTTTATGAAACTTCAAGCATATACGCAATATATTGCGTTTCTGCTTGACTATAAGCACATTTTATTGTATATACTCATATATTGCAAGCATTCATTTGCGTATTCATAGATATTTAATACTAGTAAGAGGGGGCTCCATGGAGGAAGCGCAAAGATCGATAGCCGAGTTCATAAAATCGATACGAGTAGAGCGCGGATACTCTCAGTCGTATATAGCCGATTCGTTAGGAATACCGCTCCGTACGTATCAGAGCTGGGAGAAATCGTATCTATCGAGCGCGCCCAACCTGTTCGCCCTCGCCGCCTTCTACTCGATTCCCGCGGAGCGCTTCTTCGTCGGCCTAGACAGGGCCATGCAGGGTCTCGAGCCGACGCCGCTCAGAGAGCCTAGCCTGGACCTCGCCAGGATGGCGGCTAACGGCGCTAGCGCCGAAGAGCTGGCGACTCGGTTCCCGGAGCTCGTCGCGGCCGACGATCCCCTCGAGGATATCAATACCGCCATACTCGACGCTTATTTCAGCCAAGGATCGCGGCTCGTCGAGGCCGAGAGGAAACCCGCTCTCGAGGAAGCCCTGAGCCGTTCCCTGGGACTCAGCCGCGCCCGCGTCGTCGTCGTCGACACCGGGAAGCTCAGCTTCCAGACGCTCAAGGAGATAGCGCTCGCCGATTACGGGGCCAGGCTGATCCAGGGTTGGGGCTCCGGGAAGCCTCTCTTCAGGCTAGGGATCAGCAACGGCTACGCTATCGCGCGGATACTCGATAGCCTTCCGAGGAAGAAGGCCGAGAACCTGAGCCTCTTCCCGCTCAATTTCACCCAGACCCCGGCCGACTTCCCCGTCTCCACGACATCGCTCATCTCGTCGTTCCAGTATCGCCACGAGGGCCGATGCGCGGAGTATCGCCACATGAACGAGGACGAGGTCTATGGCGCCATGATGCTAGCGGACGCCGCCATACTCGGAATAGGCACGTTCAAGCGGCGGGGCCTGTATTCGCGGATGATAAGCGCCGCCCTCGGAGGAGCCTACCTGGAGAAGGTCGTGTCGGCCGGGGCGGTTGGGGACTTCAACTATTACCCCATCGGCGAGGAAGGCCGGCTCCTGGATTTCCCCGAGCTCGTGGCTCCCCTCGGATCCGCCGGGAGCGCCGCCCTGGTCAAGTCGATAGGCCTCGAGCTCCTGGCGAAGAAGGCCGACAGGGATTGCCCCGTAGCGGTAGCGGCGGCCGGCCAGCATAAGGCGGAGCTGGTCCGCATCGTATCGCGCAAGGGCTACGTCAACACGGTGCTCGTCGATTCCTCGCTCGCGGAGGCGCTGGCCTAGGAGGCGCTGGCCTAGGAGGCGCTGGCCTAGGAGGCGCTGGCCTAGGAGGCGCTCGGCTAGCAAACGCCCGGTCGCGGAGGCTCTCGCCCAGGCGGCCGCGCGGCGGCTATTGCCTATGCATGCCCTGGTCGACGTCGGAGCGTTCCGCCTCGATCCTCGCGCGCACGCGCCCGTAGCGCGATTCCACGGAGACCGAGAACTCCACGAGTCCGATGGCGGCCCGAGCCTCCGACTCCTCCCCCTCAGGCCAGGAGAACGATACGGTTCGGCTCTCGCCGTCCAGCCAGGCGGTAAGAGCGGCCCGCCCCGCCCCGCCCGGTTCGGCAGGCGCGAAGAGCTCCAGGGCGATCCGGCCTTCCCTAGGAGTCCCGGCCCTATCCTCGAACGAGATCGGGTATTCGGCGAAGAACCTCCCGGCGGCGTCGAAGGCGACCTTCGGGTCCTCTGATACGAGGCGCTTGAGCCTATAGAGGACGTCGTTGAAGTGGGTGCTAGGGTCTACCACCGTCTCCCGCTTGCCGGAACGCACGAGCACGTAGGCCTTCCAGGGGCTGAAGCTCACTTCCGGAAGCTTGACGACGCCGAAATCGCGGCCGAGGTCGGTCGAGACCTCGTGCGTCCCCGGCTCCAGCCCCTCGAGGAGGAGCGGCACGCGCCTGTCGCCCTTGGTATAGCCTATGAAGGCGCCGTCCAGGAACACCTGCGCGTCGACGAGAGGCGAGAACAGGGCGATCGAGCCGGGCGTCTCGTCCCGGAGCGACAGGATGGAGCGGCTGCGGCCTTCCTCGACCAGAACGGGGCGCTTCCCGCTTAGCCGCTCCACGACGCCCTCGGCGAGCGCGTGGACGAGGTTCTCGGTGGACCCCGAGTCGGAGAACGTGACGACGCGGGAGCTGGCGACGTCTATGAGCTTGAGCGTAAGGCGCAGCTCGCTCCCGAGCAGCAGGTACTCCCCGGCCAGGACGTAGTCGGCGCTCGAGATGCCCTCGAAGCCGCCGGCCGGAGAAGCGGCGATGGCGGACAGCGATAGTTCCCGCTCCTTTAGGAGGGCGTCTATGGCCCCCCTATCCAGGAGCTCGACCGCCCCGCTCGAGGAGAGGTCGTAGAGGAGCAGGCCCTGGGCTATGCCCCCGACGTAGTCGTACCGGGGGTCGCCGGAACGGTTCTCCAGCGCTAGCACGGCGACGCGGGGGGCGGCCGCGGCGAGGAGCGGGCACAGCGCGCCTAATAGGAACGCGAGAACAGCCGCCCCGGCGGCCGCGGGCCTTCGGACGATACGAACCATGGGAGCCTCCATACCGTCCGCGCCGCTTCTCAGGTCTTCTTGATGTACTTCTTGGCGTCCAGGGCGACGGCGGCTACGATTATCACGCCTTTTATGATGTATTGGAAGTACTGGTCCATGCCTATGAACGTCATCCCGTAGCTGATCACCGTGAACATGAGGACGCCGGCCACGGCGCCGGACACCTTTCCTATGCCCCCCGAGAACGAAATGCCGCCCACCACGCAGGCGGCTATCGCGTCCAGCTCGTAGCCGTAGCCGGTACCGTTGTTGGCGCTCCCTATCCGGGCCGCCTCGAGGTAGCCGCCTATGCCGTAGAGGATCCCGGCCATGACGTAGACGAGGATGATAGTCTTGCTTACGTTCACTCCGGAGACCTTCGCGGCCTCGGGATTGCCGCCAACGGCGTACAGGTTCTTACCGAAGGTCGTCTTATTCCAAAGCACCCATACGATGACGCTTATAATGGCCGCGTAGATGACGAGGTTGGGGATGCCGAGCGTCGAGCCTATGACGAAATCGGTATATCGCGTGTCGAACCCGCCGATCGGCTGGGGGCCCGGCGCGCCCGAGGCGAAGTAGATGGAGAGCACGCCGTAGAGGGTTATCATCATTCCGAGCGTCGCCAAGAACGGGTGTATCTTGAATTTCGCCACGACCCAGCCGTTGATCGCGCTGAAGAACGCGCTCACCGCACAGGCTATGAGCAGCGGCACGACGAGCGGCAGGGCCGGCATGTCGGGATAGAACCGCGACGCGTAATCGGCGCGCTGAAGGAGCGACCCCGTTATGACGGCGGCGAAGCCCACCGAGCGCCCGAGCGACAGGTCCGTCCCCTGCAGTATGATGATGCCGCCGACCCCGAAGGCCAGGATAAGCCGGACGGCGCTCTGCGTCAGGATGTTCCGGAACACGTTGGCCGACAGGAAGGACGGCTCGCTGATGATGATGAACATGATTATCATGAAGATGACGATATAGATGGCGTTCTTGACGAGCAGTTCCTTCCACTGCTCCTTCGTCATCGATGACAGTCTACGAGTAGCCGTGCCGCTCATACTTCGGCCTCCCTTGAGTTGTTGAGGTATTTCGTCGCCAGGTTGAAAATGTCCGTCTGGGTAGCGGTATCGGTATCGACGATGCCCGCCATGTAGCCGTTGCTCATGACGAGTATGCGGTTGGTGATGCCTATGAGCTCGGGCATCTCCGACGAGACGACTATGACCGACTTGCCGCTGTTCGCCAGGTTGATTATAAGCTGGTAGATCTCGTACTTCGCGCCGACGTCGATGCCGCGCGTCGGCTCGTCGAGCAGGAGGACGTCGGGGTTCGTCAGGAGCCAGCGGCCTATGATCACCTTCTGCTGGTTGCCCCCCGACAGAGAGCGGATAGGCTCGCGCTTGCTGGGGGTCTTGATGCGCATCGCCTTGACCTGCGTATCGGTGTCCTTCTCCATCTTTGAGTTGACGAGGAAGCCCGCCCTGTTCCGGTACGCCTCGATATTGGCTATGGTCGAGTTGAAGGTAATATCGGCCAGGGGGTAGATGCCCGTCTCGCGTCGCTCCT
>Ga0180007_10005340_pt1 | contig 13081 bp, 9 predicted proteins | sample MM_PC_MetaG_FD_121122 | JGI IMG/M metagenome (GOLD analysis project Ga0180007, IMG submission 121122) | Groundwater microbial communities from the Aspo Hard Rock Laboratory (HRL) deep subsurface site, Sweden - MM_PC_MetaG | ecosystem: Environmental > Aquatic > Deep subsurface > Groundwater... | reverse complement strand
CGCTAATGGGAAAAGAATTAAATTATTAGTGTTAATTCGCGTGTATTCGCGGTTAAATATTTCCTTTTCCCCCTATTTCCCCACTTCTCCTTACTTACACTTCAGATGAGTAAAGTGTTACAAAAGGAGTAATGTAATGTTAGCTATCAGAGGCATCTACGAGAATGGTAAAGTCTTTTTGCAAGAAAAAGTAAAGACTCCCAAACCAGTTAATGTTATCGTCACATTCATGGAAAATGTCCAGACACTTATTTCAAATGAACTTGATCTGGCAAGGTTTTCATTTAATAAGACCAGGGAGTTATTGAAAGATTACAAGGGTTGCATATCTGAGGCAGTCATAGAAGAGCGAAGGAGTGCGGTATGAAAACTTCCGACAAACTATTGGAATCACTCTTTAGAGAAGAGAATCTTAATGTTGTTTAAGATGTACACCCGGAACCTCCAGCTTCTTGAGAAGATAGACAGGGAATTAGCCAAGAAAGTCAGAGAAGTTGAGGAAGAGATAGAGCTAATCCCTACTAAAGAAGAGGTGCCTACTCTTAAAATAGGAGGCGTCCTTCTCCATTCTAAGTACAGCCCCAAGAAAGAGGCGGGCCGCCTGATCCAGGGGTTTGGCTTTGCCGGAGCCGGTCCGGTTATTGTTCTTGGCGCAGGTCTTGGTTATCATCTTAAAGAGATCTTAAAAAGGGTTGAAAATGATAGCCTTTTGATTATCATTGAGCCTAATTTGGCTATCTTTAAGGCTGCCCTCAAGAGCCTTGATTTGGAGGATCTCCTTTCTTTTTCCTCCTTAAGACTGGCCATTGGGAAGAACTTAGAGGAATTGGCAGATCTGCTTGGAGGCTGGATCAGGCCAAAAAATATAAAAAAGCCTCTGCTTATCCCGCATCCGGCCTCTCTTGTTCTGGACAGGGAATATTACTTTAAGAGCAAAAAGCTAATTTCTGATGTCATTACTGGAAAGACCCAGGACTTCTTTACCAGGATAAACTTAGAGAATCTCTGGACAAAGAACATCTTTGCCAATCTGCCGGACTTAGCTAAGAGCCAGGGCATAAAGGTGTTATTCTCGAAGTTTAATGACATTCCCTGTTTCTTGGTTGGCGCCGGCCCTTCTCTTTCTAAGAATGGGGCCTTGCTTAAGCAGGTTAAAGGAAAGGGGCTTGTTATCTGTGTGGATACAGCCTTAAAGCCTCTTTTAAGCTTAGGAGTCCGGCCTGACATCTGTGTCAGCTTAGATGCCCAGAGGGAAAATTTTAAGGACTTTGAGGGGATTAAGGCAGAAGATTTTCTCTTGGTAGCCGATGCCACTACTTATCCGGCGATCATCAAAGAATTTAAGGGACCAAAGCTGATAGGTATGGTCGCCAGGGCATATCATAAAGATGGAAAGATTGTTCCGGCCCTGAGTCCTATTCTTCTCTGGCTTCAAGACTACATTGGCTACAAAGGCTATCTTCAGAGCGGAGGAAGTGTCCTGACCAATGCCTTTGATTTGGCCCGGCAGATGGGCTGTTCTCCCTTGATCTTTGTTGGCTGCGACCTCGCTTATTCTAAAGGCAAGAGCCATGCTGACGGAGTCTCTTACATAGATGAATGGCTCTCTTCTCTATGCAAGTTTGATAGCTTAGAGATGAGGTATCGGGACAGGATCAAGGAAGATGAGCTAACCTGGATCTCTTCTTACGGTGGAGAGGGAAAGGTCTTGACCTCCAAAGTTCTCTACTCTTATTTGAGATGGTTAGTTGAGGCCATTCCTAAGGTTGGAATGAGCTGCTTTAATGCTACCGAAGGTGGAGCTGCGATTTTAGGAGCTAAAGAGATAAGACTTGGGGAGGCCATAACCAGGTTTTGCCAGGGGACTAAAGAGGCTGGCAAGACCTTAGATGAAATCCTCCGCCTAACTAAGGAATCTTACCCTGTTGATCTGGCCCGGCTAAGAGAAGGCTTAAGCCAGAAGCTCGGAATGGTTGAAGAGCTTGATGGAATTTGCCGCCATGCCATTAGAACTGCTTCCTTACTTGACCGGGATTGGGCATTAAAGGAGAAGCTGAATCGACTAAGACTTTTAGATAAGGAGATTACAGAGAGGATAAAAGAGATAGGCTTTTTAGACAACACCATCCAGGAGGTTAGTTTTGCCATAATGAGAAGTGCTGTTAGGGATGAATCCCAGGAGAAGCTAATTGGCCAAAGCCTCCTTCTTTATCAGGGCGTCCGGGGAGGATGCAACTATTTAAAGGGGTTGTTGGAAGAGGCATTGCAGAGGATAGAATAAATGGGCAATACACAATTTGAGATATTGGACTGCACCATCAGAGATGGAGGATACCTCAATAACTGGCATTTTGATAAGAAGTTAGTAAGAGAGGTGTACCGGGCCTTATCAAAGTGTGGAGTAGATTTTGTAGAGATAGGATACAAAGGAACAGAGGAGCATTTTAGCCCTGATGAATATGGCCTCTGGAGATTTTCTTATGAGGATGACATCTGTGAGGTGGTTTCTAACATCAAAGGGGCAAGGTTAGCCATAATGGCTGATTATGGCAAGATAAAGGCGGAAGACTTCTGTAGGTGCCAGGATAGCCTGATTGACCTTGTTCGGGTAGCGGCTCATAAAGATGATTTAGAAGAAGCGGTCAGTCTATTAGAGAAGATTAAGGAGAAGGGCTTTTCAGTCGCATTAAATGCCATGGGCTACAGCAACTATTCAAGGGATGAGCAGAGCGCCCTATTAGGCTTGATAAAAGATGCAGAGCTGGACTATTTCTATGTTGTCGATAGCTACGGTTCCCTCTTTCCTCATCAAATAGAGCCGATCTTTGAGCCTCTGCTAAACATAGCCCATATCAAGATGGGCTTTCATCCTCACAACAACTTACAGATGGCTTTTGCCAATACACTTGAGGCCATCCGTTGTGGTGTTCACATCATAGATTCTACCATTTACGGCATGGGAAGGGCTGCCGGCAACCTTCCCACAGAAGTCATCATCGCATATCTTGAGAAGGAGAAGAAGGACAGGTACAACTCCATTCCCCTATTGAACATTATCGATAGATACTTTATTGACTTGCAAAATGAGAATAAATGGGGCTACCAGTTGCCTTACATGTTGAGTGGTATGTTCTGCTGCCATCCAAACTACGCTAAGGGCCTGGTCGATTATCGGGAATATACCATTGAGGATATCTACAAGGCCCTTGATCATATCAGGCAGAAAAACTCCGTAGGCTTTTCAAGGGTACTCTTAGATAATCTTATCGGGGAAGGCATTATTGGCGGGATTTTGGAGGCAGAGACCGGAGGCAAAGCAGATCTTAAGGCCACCGGTGATTTCTCCGAGGTTTCCTACATTAACCGTCACCAGGGCAAAGACTTTCTCATCTTAGCCAATGGACCTACCCTTAAGGAATACAAGCCCAAGATCGAGAAGCTAATAGAGAAGCATGATTTCATCACCCTTGGAGCAAATAATCTGGCTGGTCTATTTAAGCCGGACTACCACGCCTTTAACAATAAGCGCCGATTTGTCTCGTACATCGACACTGTGGCCAAGGAGTCTAAGTTGCTCATTGGCCAATATATATCCGATGAAATGATTGCCGAATATATAGAGAGAGATTATGAAAAGATCTACTATCTGGATCTCTTGAATGCTGACTTTGGAATTGATGAAGGGGTGATTACCACAAATTGCCGCACCATTTCCGTGCTTCTCTTAGGAATAGCTATTGTTATGGGAGCAAAGAGGATATTCTGTGTAGGTATGGATGGTTACAAGGATTTAGAGAAGGGCAGTCTTCTCTTTTATGATGAAAAGGATGAAAAGGAGGATCAGCAGATGATCATTGAGAGACACCGCTGGTGTCAGAGATTTTTGGGGCAGATCGATGAATATCTTCATGCAAAAGGTAAGGAAGGGATTCACATCTTGACTCCAACAAGCTACAAATCTTTTTATAAAGGTATTGAGAATTATATTTAAGATGAGCAGATATGAAGAGTTAAGACAGATTTTTAGAGAGAGACGATGCTTCAAGCTGGTCTGCGGGGCAGGGAATGAGGATGCCCAAGAGGTGGAAAAGCTATCCACTGTCTGGACACTTGCCGGCGCAACGATGCTTGATCTGTCGGCAAATATTGAAGTGGTAAGCGCTGCTGTAAGGGGCGTTGAGATGGCATATAAAAAGGCGCCCCTACTAAATAAAGAGATAAAGATAAGGCCATATCTTAATGTCAGCATCGGCTTAAAGGGCGATCCCCATGTCCGAAAGGCAAGGATAAATAACAACTGCGCTCAATGTGGGGCATGTATTCCGGTATGCGGACAGGAAGCAATCTCAAAAGACTATCAGGTAGCGGAATTTCGATGTATTGGCTGTGGCAGCTGCCAGACAGAGTGCCGCTTTGAGGCCATTAGCTTCATTCATAAAAAGGCTGATTTTGCTAATATACTACCGGAGTGTGTTGGATTAGGGGTGGAGACCTTAGAGCTGCACGCCATTACCGATGATGACGAGGCCACCTTAGCTGACTGGAAGCTGCTAAACGAAATAGTTTGCGACAACTTCTTAAGTATCTGCCTTGACAGGTCTCTTCTCTCAAACAAGCATTTTATGGAAAGGGTGAAGGCGGCCCAGCAGATTACCGGCGAGCGGTTAATAGTCCAGGCAGACGGCGTTCCTATGGGCGGCACAGGAGATGATTATAATATCACCCTTCAGGCCATTGCCTGTGCGGACATTGTCCAGAAGAGTAATATTCCGGCAGTTGTCCTCCTGTCTGGCGGCACCAACAGCAAAACAGGTCTGCTGGCTAAGCAATGCGGGGTAAAGGCAAATGGTGTGGCCATTGGCACCTTTGCCCGAAAGCTTGTCAAGGAGTGGATAAGGCGAGAGGATTTTGACACAAATATATCTGTTCTTAAGGAAGCCGTGGAAAGAGCAGAGGAATTAATCAAGGTAAATATTGAGATGATAGCCGATGAACCTGCGGATAAATAAGGAGAGCATAGAGAATGTCGGTCTTGTCATTTTTGATAAGGACGGGACACTCATCCAGTTGTATAATTATTGGTCAAAGATGGTTGTCTTGCGAGCTTCTCTTGCCCAGGAAAGATTTGGCCTTGATGATGAAAAGAAAAATGAGCTGATCTATGCCCTGGGTGTTGATGTCCAAAGAAAGAGATTAAGTGGTGAAGGGCCGGTAGGGCTAAGAAAGAGGGAAGTTGTCATCCGGACGATGGTAGATTTTTTGAAAGGATGCGGCTTCTCCGCTGCCTATAAAACAGTTGATGAGATATTTAAGGAAGCAGACAGACTAAGCCTTCATTCTTTGCCGGAATTGGTTAAGCCGATCAAGGGGATGTATCAACTTATAGAAGGCTTACGCGAAAGGAACTGCAAGATTGGCGTGGCCACAACCGATAGGACTGAAAGGGCAAGATTGGCCCTGGAATTCCTTGGCATATTGGATAAGGTGACCTCTGTCGTGGGTGAAGATATGGTTAGCAACTGTAAGCCTTCACCTGAAATGGTAGAGATGATCTTAAGGCAGACCGGAATTACAAGGGAAGAGACGGTCATGGTTGGGGATACAAGCACAGATATCCAAATGGGAATAAATGCCGGTCTCAAGGCCTCGATTGGGGTCTGCAGCGGCCTGACATCAAGGGAAAGACTTTTAGAAATGACAAAGTATGTGGTAGATGATATCTCCAAGATAGGTGTTTAGACTGTAGGCTGAAGGCTGTTAGTTCTTACTTCCTCCTACAGCCTAAATACCTTCAGTCTATCTACCTTCAGCCTTCCTATTGGTAGCATGAAGACAATTGGATTAATACCGGCCCGAATGGCCTCATCAAGATTTCCAGGCAAGCCCTTAGCTCTTATAAAAGGGCTTCCCCTAATTATTCATGTCATGAAGCGATCTATGCTTTGTCCGGACTTAGACGAGGTATTCGTTGTTACGGATAGCCCCGAGATTTACGATGTGGTTTGCCAGCATAACGGCCAGGCCATTATGACCTCTAAGAGACACGAGACCGGTACTGACAGAATTGCCGAGGCCATAGAAAAAATTGATTGCGATATCGCGGTAAACATTCAGGGAGATGAGGTTCTGGTCTATCCTGAACATATCTCATCGGTTATCAGGCCGTTGATTGATGATCCCTGCTTGCCTGCGAGCATACTCATTTGCAAGACAGATCATCTTAATGATGCCACAGATTGCAAGGTAACCGTTGATCTTGCCGGGAATATCCTCTATATGTCAAGGGCGGATATCCCCTCCCCTCTACGAGCCAGGCATGCGAATTTCTATAAACTATACTGTGTAGTTGCCTTTAGAAGAGATTTTCTAATAGAATTTGCTAAGTGGGAACAAACACCATTAGAGAAAATAGAGTTCATAGAATATCTAAGGATATTGGAGAAGGGGCACAGAATAAGGGGTGTCTTGGTGGATTTTTCGCCTTATTCCGTTGATATCCCTCTGGACATAGGGATGGCGTCAGACTTGATAGCTACTGACTCATTGTGGCGTAAATATCAGGAGGTAAAAGCATGAAGAAGACTTTAATGATCATTGGGGCTGGAATTATGCAGGTGCCGGTTATTAAGACGGCCTCCCGGATGGGTCTTTATGTAGTGGTCACTGATTACAACTTTGAGGCTGTTGGAATGAACCTGGCTGATTTTGCCATTGTCATGAGCACCAAAGACATTGATGGCTCAGTTAGAGCGGCTAAAGAGTTTAATGAGCGCCAACAGATTGACGGAGTGATAACCGTAGGCACAGACGCCTCAATGACCGTGGCAGCTGTAGCCAATGCCTTAGAGCTTCCGGGAATAAAGTTTGAATCAGCCGAGGCGGCCACAAATAAGTTTAAAATGCGAAAGAAATTTGCTAAATTTGGTGTCCCCTCACCCAAATTTTATCAAGCCTGGGACCTATTGGAGGCTTATGAGGCGGCTTCTAAGATAGGCTATCCTTTGGTCATTAAGCCGGTTGACAATATGGGCGCCCGGGGCATAACCGGAATCGAAAAAGAGGAGGATCTTCGCCAGGCCTTTCATCGGGCCAAGAGCGCCTCTCCCTCCGGCGAGATCGTAATCGAAGAGTTTATGCCAGGGCCCGAACTATCCATTGATGCTCTCATCTATAATAAAGAGATCATTTTTTACGCCATTGCCGATAGGATCATTGAACCTCCGCCTTACTTTGTGGAACTTGGGCACACCCTTCCCTCTAATCTTGCCAGGAAGAAACAGGAGGAGGCGATGGAGGTCATGAGCAAAGGGATCAAGGCCTTAGGAATTAATATGGGAGCAGCCAAGGGAGATGTCAAGATCACTCCTGATGGTCCAAAGATAGTAGAATTAGCCGCCAGGCTATCCGGAGGGTTTATGTCCGGATACACCCTTCCTCTATCCACAGGGGTTAATATTATCAAAGCCGCGATCGAGATTGCCCTGGGGGAAAAACCAATCTTAGATGGAAAAAGATTAAATAGGGTCTCTGTAGAGCGGGCTATTATTCCTGCCCCGGGCAAGGTAATATCCATTAAAGGGGTAGAAGAAGCAAAAGAGATAAAAGGGATAGAAGAGATAATAATCAATACCGCCGTGGGAGAAACCTTAGAGCAGGTTACCTCCAACATAGGCAAGGCCGCCAATGTCATCACCTGCGGTCGAACACGAAAGGAGGCAGAGCGCCTGGCCGAGACGGCCATGAAGATAGTTGAGATAGAGGTGGGCGCTCCTCCCCTGTTAAGCTTAGAAGAGATTAAAAAGAGAGCCAGGAATAAGTTTAAGCAGGCCTGTAGGGTCTGCCCTGTCTGCGACGGCAGGATTTGCGCCGGAAAAGTTCCGGGCATGGGAGGCGCAGGCACCGGATCCTCATTTAAGGCCAATTTAGAAGCCCTGGCAAGATTTAAAATAAATGTCAAGACCATTCATTCCATAACCAGCCCGGACATCTCTTGTGAGATCTTGGGCCTTTCTTTAAGTGTGCCTATCCTGGCGGCGCCAATCATTGGAACAACAACCAATATGGGCGGGGCTATATCCCAGGACGCCTACACAAAATCAGTTGTCGATGGCTGCCGGGCCGCAGGGACGATTGCTATGGTAGGAGATGGAGCCAAAGTTAACCATTATCAGGGAGAATTGGCCAACATCCACAGGGCCAATGGCTGGGGAATTGCCATCTTTAAGCCTCGTCAAGACCAGCGCGAGATATTGGCCCGGATCAAAGCTGCTGAGCAAGTTGGAGCCGTTGCCTGCGGAATAGACATAGATGCTGCCTGTCTGACCACCATGACCACTAAAGGCCAATTGGTGGGCCCTAAGTCTGTCCAGGACTTGAAGGATTTAATCCGAAGCACCTCTCTTCCTTTTATTGTCAAGGGAATAATGACTGCCCCTGATGCAGAGCGGGCGGTAGAGGCCGGAGTTAAAGCCATCGTTGTCTCTAACCACGGAGGCAGGGTGCTCGACTTTATGCCCGGAGCTTTGGATGTCCTGCCCCAGATAGTTAAGGCTGTCGGAAAGGAGATCACTATCTTAGTTGATGGAGGAATAAGAAGCGGTCTTGATGTCTTAAAGTGCCTGGCTCTTGGAGCAAAGGCAGTGCTTGTTGGCCGTCCGATTGCCATTGCGGCTGTAGGTGGAGAAAGGGAAGGGGTAAAGCTTCTTCTTGAAAGCTACAAAGATGAGCTTAAGGAAGCAATGATCTTGACCGGTCAAGCCAAAGTAGGAGAGATAAGCGAAGAGGTTATATTTGGTTGTTAGTTGTTGGTTGTTGGTTTTAACTAAAAACTAACAACTAACAACTATTTTAAGGAGTAGCTAAATGAAGATTGTTGTTGCTAATTCAGTTGGTGTTGATGAAGAGGGTTATTACATTGTCCATTCTCCATCCAGGTGGTCATTTTCGGCTAAGAATTTTAAAGAGCAGTTCACCTATTATCCCTGGGAATTGGCTTACACCTCATCTCTTCTAAAAAGAGAGACTGATCACAGGATCAAATTTTTAGATGGCTGCCTTAACAAGTGGGATTATGCCAGCTATCTTGCCCGCACGGAAGAAGAAAGGCCTGACTGGCTAATAATGGAGTCTTCTTCCCGGACCTTTGACGAGGACTTCCGCCTTGCCTTAGCAGTTCAGGAGAAATTTGGAACTTCCCTTATCTTCTGCGGCCCACACCCAATGACCTATGCAAAGGAGATTATTAAGGATTATCCCGGTGACCCTTCCAAACTGTTTATCTGCCTTGGAGAATATGAATACACAGTCTTAGATATAATCAGCGGTAAAGATCCGGCCAATATCTTAGGGCTTTACCCTAATCTTAGACGGCCTTTATTGGATATAAATTCTCTCCCCTGGCCGGAAGATGAAGATACCCGTCGAATAGAATACTACGATCCACCCTCAGAATATAGAGAGATCCAGATGTATGCCAGCAGAGGATGCCCCTTAAAGTGCACCTTCTGCGTCTGCTCTAATCTTTACTACACCAAACCAAACTGGCGGCCTCGAAATGTAAAAGATGTGGTCAGCGAAATCAAGTATCTACGGAATAAGTATGAAGAGATGGAAGGGGTCTTCTTTGATGAAGAGGTTCACAATACTAAGAAGAGCTTCATCTTAGACTTGACGCGCGCCATTAAGGAAGAGGGCCTGGATGACCTCCACTACGATGCCATGTGCACCTACTCCACCTTAGATGAAGAGATGATGGCAGCTATGAAAGAGGCCGGCTATTACAAGCTTAGAGTTGGCATTGAGACGGCCTCACCTAAAGTGGCCAAAAGCATCGGTCTGGGGAAGAAGTTTAACATCCCCAAGCTTCTTAATGTCCTTAAATTAGCTAAGGAGATTGGCTTAAAAGTCTATGGCACCTTTACTGTTGGTGCCCCAGGGGCAAACAGGATCGAAGATGAAAAGACCACCCGGTTGATTGAGCAGATTGCCGAGGAAGGTCTCCTTAATGACCTTCAGGTCTCGATGTGCACTCCACAGCCAGGCACTCCTTTCTTTAAGTGGGCCGAGGCTAATGGCTGCCTGGTGACTAAGGACTGGAAGAAATATGATGGGGCACAGATGTCTGTGGTCAGTTATCCGGACTACTCAGACAAGGAAATCTACGAAGTCTATCAGCAGACTCTCTCTGCCTACGATCTTGGTCGGGAAGAGAAAAGGAGGGAGTCTTTTCTTGCCACCAGTCAGAGCCAATGGCCCGGTCTTGGCCTTAAGAGGGCAAAGAAGATCTTAGTGATGCGATCCACCCGGATGTGGCATGTCAACCTGAGTCTTTCCGCTCTTTCCTGCCATTTCAAGAATGTTAGGCTCGATGTCTTGGCCCAACCCATTGTCGAAGAGAAACTAAGAGAAAATCCACAGGTAAACGAGATCTACCTTTACCAGGAAGGCTTCTTTGATCTTGAAAAGATAGACAAGGATCTCCTCGGACATCTTAAGCAGGAAGATTACGACTTTGTGGCTGTCCTCTACAATGATTACTGCGGCCGCGGCTATGAAGAGGTAGGAAAGATTGCCAGGGCGATAAGCAAAGATGTTCTTGTCATTAAGCCTGGTGGAGAGATAGAAAAAATATGAAAGAAGTAACTATCTACACCGATGGAGCTTGCTCTGGAAATCCAGGCCCTGGCGGATACGGGGTGGTGCTTCTTTATGAAGGTCACCGAAAGGAACTCTCAGGCGGATTTAAGCAGACAACCAATAACCGAATGGAACTGACAGCCTTGATTAAAGGTTTAGAGTCCATTAAGGAGAGATGCAAGGTAACGGTTTACAGTGATTCAAAATATGTAGTTGACGGTATCGGTAAAGGCTGGGCCATTAAATGGAGAGCAAATAACTGGATGAGGAATAAGAGAGATCCGGCCTTAAATAAAGATCTCTGGGAGAAGCTGCTTGAGTTGATCGAGTCTCATGATGTGGAAATTAAATGGGTCAGGGGGCACTCTGAAAATTCCCTGAATGAACGCTGTGACTACCTGGCTGTTAAGGCTTATAATCAACCTAATTTGCCAGCAGAGAAAAGTTAGCCAAAACCTAAAAAAGAGCTAAAGCAAATTTTAATTTTGCCGATTAGTATAGTAATAGGACAAATAGAACATTTCAAAAACCGAGGGGCTATATTTTCAAAGGGAGAATCTTTGGAGAATAGCCCCTATTTATTGACTAAAACCAACGCCCCGGTCTTTAGTTTGTAAGCTTCAGTCTGATTTTGCTTTAAGCAAGATTTTTATCTTGTCTTTTGACCAGCCTTTTTTGTGTTTTAAGCCTTAAGGTTGGATGCTTATAAAAGTATCTAACCTCAAGTCTTAAAGAGACTTGACAAAGACGGTTTGCCCCGGTCTTTAGCCTATGAGCTAAAAAAAGGGCCAGAAAAGCCAAAATCATAAGGATAATCTTTTAATAACCTTGCCCTCGGTTTTGAAGATTTCTAAAAAAGCTTTTTGTAGCCTCTTTAACACCCTTTTTGTCTTTAGCTCTACCTAGCCCTTTTTGTGTTCTATCACAAAAAAAGGGCTTTGTCAAGAATTTTTTTATTTCACCGTAAAAAAACGCTAAGACCTTAAAACCTAAGAATTTGATGGGCTTACTGTGCCCTTTACCTTTTAGAGGTTCAAACAAAGAAAATAAGGATAATCTTTTAATAACCTTGCCCTCGGTTTTGAAGATTTTCTAAAAAAGCTTTTTTGTAGCCTCGTCAACACCCTTTTTGTCTTTAGCTCTACCTGGCCTTTTTTGTGTTCTATTTAAGGTAGAGCAGCAAAGACAGGGAGAAACCTATTTTTTGGAGTTTAGGCTTTAGCCTTTCATAACATAAATGAAATCCTTTCATGATTAATTCCAGAAAAGTTGCGCAGCCTAATTCAATCTTGGCTAAAGTCAGGCGCGCAAAGAGTGTGCCTTAAGCTTAAAGAGACCCTAAGAATGCAGAGAAGATGAGGATAAATCTCTACTATTCTTAGCGTCTCTTACGGTGAATTAACTTTTTATTTTTATAGGATAGGAGGTGAGAAATCTAAAAAGTTTTCTCTATTTGTAACTACTTTATTTTTAAGGCCGCTTAGGAGACAGAAGACAGAGGCCAGACCTGATCCCGGGGTACCCGCATTTGTGGGTCGCCTGATTTCTGATCGAGCGATATTTTTAGTGGCTTGAAGAATTTATATTTTCTAAGGATAGAATGACCTCCACGGATGGAAAATACAATTATCTTTTGTTCAATTATTAATTGATAATTGTTAATTACTAATTATATTTTAGGAGGTCTAAAATGTTAAAATTATTCAATACCGGTGTTTCAGGAATCAAAGCCCACCAGACATGGCTTGATGTCCTGGGTAATAATGTAGCTAATGTCAATACCTACGGTTTCAAGAGAGACAGGGTAGTCTTTGCTGATGTTCTTTATGACAATATGCGTCATGGCCAGGCGGCTCAAGGTGGACGGGGAGGACTTAATCCCAGCCAGATCGGTAATGGAGTCAAGGTTGGCGCTATTGACCACATGATGAGCCAGGGAAATCTTAAAGAAACCGGCCGAACCTTAGATTTAGCCATTGATGGCAAAGGATACTTTATCTTAAGTGATGGAAAGAGCGCTCAGGAATATTACACTCGGGCTGGAAATTTTGCCTTAGATGTAAATAACAACCTGGTTAGCGGCACTAACGGTTATAAGATGCTTGGCTGGACAACTCACATCGATAAGGTCACTGGAGATTACAGTATTGACACCAGTGAACTTATTGAGTCTGTTCATATTCAGAAAGAGATGGTCCTTCCTGCCGTAGCTACCCGCAATATCAAGCTTAAAGGAAATTTAAATGCCAACAGCTCAAAAGCCATTGACGACATTATGGTCGAGTCAAACGGCTATGTCAGCTCTGACCCTGTAACTTCTTCTCCATCCACCAATATCAATGTTGAAGGAAGTTTTGGCGCGGTTAATACGGCCGGCTTTGACAGTTATGTTGGCTCGGGAGCAGTAGTTATTGTCAATAACGCTAAATTTATCATTGGCGACTAT
>Ga0180007_10005339_pt1 | contig 13081 bp, 5 predicted proteins | sample MM_PC_MetaG_FD_121122 | JGI IMG/M metagenome (GOLD analysis project Ga0180007, IMG submission 121122) | Groundwater microbial communities from the Aspo Hard Rock Laboratory (HRL) deep subsurface site, Sweden - MM_PC_MetaG | ecosystem: Environmental > Aquatic > Deep subsurface > Groundwater... | reverse complement strand
CATTGCTTCTGCAATGGATACCGTCCTGTCACCCAGCATATTGACATAACTTGCCATTTCATTGTCATACCAGCCATAAATAACGGCCTGGGTAACCTGAATGCTGGTAACCTGATCCTTGATCATATCCAGAATATTTTTGTCAATCCCCCGCACATGCTCAAGGTTGATGTTGATCGCCCCCGTGCGGGTATGGGTTTCATGACCTTCGATAACGGCAGCCGCCTTTGGTGTGCCGATGATATCAGAGGAGACATTCTGTTTGTCAGAATAGAGCAGATATCCGTTTGTATTGGTTTTGGCGGCAGTTTCATAAATCGAGTTGATCATGTCCCTTCGAAGGGGCTTTTTATTGAGTTCTTCCTGGAAATTCATCACCAGAATAATCAATGATCCTGTTGCCGTGGGGATGCGGACGGATTCTGCAATAAACCCGATGGTTGACATTTCCGGGATGACCAGCTGCAATGCTTTTGCAGCTCCCGTTGTTGTCAAAATAATATTATTCATGATAGACCTGTTTTTTCTCAAATCCCTGGCACCTGCTTTCGGCAGCCGGTCCAGGACCTGCTGTGAGCCTGTGGCCGCATGTATGGTGGCCATGGAAGCAGAGAGGATTCGGTCAACACCAAAATAATCGATTAACGGCTTGATCATATGGGACAGACATGTGGTTGTGCAGGAGGCATTGGAAATAATACTGTGCCTGACGGGATCATAGTCTCCATCATTGATTCCCATGACGGTGGTAACGGCATCTTCAGGCATTTGTACACCAGGTTTGAGTTTAAACGGGGCTGAAGCAATTACTTTCTGGGCGCCTGCCTCGATATGACCCCTGATAGAGCCTTTGGATGCATCTGCTTCAACGGAGGGATCCAGAAATTGACCCGTTGTATCCACGACGATTCCGGCACCATATTTCGCCCATTCAATATCTTTTGGGTTCCTGTGGTTTCTTAATATCTGTATCTTTAATCCATTCACCCGCAGTGAACCTGCGGCTTCATCCACATCACTGATAACACAGGTTGCCTGATATCCGTTCAGAAAGGATTCCAATCGCCCATAAGTTGTATCGGTTTCAATATAATGGATAATGTCTTGAAAAGAATTGCCCACTTCCCGGCCGATATTGATCACAAGCGTATCAAAATACTTTCTTCCGGCATGATGCCACAAAGACAGTTTTCCGATTCTTCCAAGTCCGTTAATTCCAAGTGTTGTTGAATTTTTTGGGTTCATCCATTACCTCTTTTCAAGATTTTTTTTATTTATTTTGATGGCACCTTTATACACGGATCCTTTTTGGCCATTAATACTGATATAATCACCCGTAAGCATTTTAACCCCATTGAGCATACACTCTTTTTTATGTTCATTGCAAACAAGATTTTCACACCCCACAACACAGGTTTTATTCAGGTTATATGCCACGACGGCTGCATGGGACGTCAGCCCCCCCCTTGCCGTCAGAATTCCATCAGCCGCATCAATTTCCAGGATATCATCCGGTACGGTATCATTTCTCAATAAAATGAGCCTGGTATCAAGGTCTTTCTTCCTGATGGCATCAATTTCTTCCAGGGTAAAAACGATTCTGCCGCTCATGGCACCGCCGCTTACACCAATCCCCTGGCCAAGATATGCCTTATCAAGGATCTCCGGGGTGGCATCAAAAGCGACAATCTTTTTTCTGTCCCGTAAGGACATTTCCCGTGCCTGAAGGATAAACAAATCTTTTTTTGTTTCGCCTTCAAAGGTGAACTCTATTTCCTGGGGGTTCCATCCTTCTCTATAAACCAGTTGATTCATGAGTGTCAGCAGTTGCAGATATATATGGGGAAAACTTTCTTCAAGGCTTATCTTTGAATCCCGTTCTTCCAGCTCCCGCTGTACGATTGAAATGGGAAGGGTTTTTACAAGCCCTGATACAACATCCTCTCCCTGGTTGCCCACGGTGAAATCCCCCCAAAGCCGTATCGTGTCACCCGGGAGTCTGGGGCTGTGGCTGAACACCACACCAGACCCCGACTGCCGGGACAGATTCCCAAACACCATGGATTGAATCGTAACGGCAGTGCCCCAGTCATCGGATATCCCCATAATCCGTCTGTAATCCTTTCCCCTTTTGGATTCCCAGGAGGAAAAAACCTGATCAATGGCCAGAAACAGCTGGTCTATGGGCGATTCAATCAAAGCAATCCCGGAATCCAGCAGCAATTGTTTATAGGCAAGGGCAACTTCCTTCATCTGGAGACCGGAGAAATACCGCTTGAATTCAACTCCATACGCTTGTTTTTTTGAATAAATAATATGGTCAAACTCATCCCTTTTGATTCCAAACGCCATTCCATATCCCTGTATAAATCGTCGGTAACTGTCCCAGGCAAACCATGGATTATTGCTTGTCCTTGCCATATTTTCGGCTATTTGTTCATTTATCCCCACATTTAAAAATGAATCCAGCATTCCTGGCTGTGAAATGGAAGACCCGCTTCTGACGGATAAAAGCAGAGAATTTTTAGAATCACCCAATTTTTTCCGGGTCTGCCGTTCAAGATGGGTGACCATTTTTGTCACATAGTTCTTGAAATTAATGTTGGCTGGTTTGTAATGATTGATGATTTCACGGCATTTAAAGACTTCTGTGGTGATAATAAACCCTTCCGGCACTGCAGCACCCAGCTTTTTTAACTTGGCAAGGTTTAATCCCTTATTGCCCAGGAAGATAATATTATTGCCAATGGGATCTGAGCTGCCGATTTCAATGACAGCGCATTTGGGATCATAATTCAGCAGTCGGCTTAAATGGATTTGCGACAATTTTTCAGACTGCTGAAACAGGGTGTGTAATATTCTGTTTAAGAACACATCCATCTGCTGAAGGCCAAGGGAGGTTGCGATCCGATCCCTGAAAAAAATCTCGGCAACCCGCTGGTCTATTTTGGCTTTCTGTTTTTTAGAGCCATTGGGCAGATATTTTTTAAGAATCCGTTCCGCTCCTATCCTGGCTTCTATCTGGGATAAATTGCTGGAATGGATATTATTGAAATGATCATTGATGATATCGGCAACGGCCCGTATAAATCCTTTAAAAATATCCAGGTACTGGGTAAAGGTGCAGGTTCTGATGTTCATGGAAAATTTTAAGAACTCCATCTGGACATTCAGCTGGTTTGATGAAATACCATCCAGGTCCAGCGCCGTCCTGAAAAGGTTCAGGATATCGTAAATCCGTTCAAACGTAGACTTGGTTATGACCTGGAGGTCAATGCTGTTGATCAACTCTTCAAAAAAAACGTTCAGGATATTTTCAACTCTCAGGGTCAGGCCCAGGGCATCAAATTTTGCCTCATTATAACTTCCGTACATGGAAGGAATATCAACGGCAAAATGACGTTTATGATAAATGGCTTCATTGGCCTCATACACCTTGTCTGAAAGGATGATCGTTTTAAGCGCTGCCATATAGGTCAGAAGAGAGCGGATTTTATTTTCAAGGCGTTTCTCTTCAAGGGCCAAAACAAGTTGCTTTGTATCTGGCAGATTTTCACAATTCAGGCAGGACAGGTAATTTTTCAGTTCCAGGTTGTCCAGCCGGTATTTCTGGTTTAAGAGCCTGTAGAATTCAAAGATCATTTTCATCCTTGACCGATCCAGGTCTGTTACCCCTTTGCTGTCTATGCTGTCAATCAGCCGGTTAATGGCCTCCTGAGTGTATATGAAATAGTCTTTTGGAAGTGATATACCCTTTGATTCAATAGATGCGAGAATGATTTTTGGTCCGTCAATAAAGGGTCCTGATGTTTCAATGTCTTCATAAATGGATGGCGGCAGAAAAGGCGAAAGCTCTTTTTTATTCCCCGTCTTCCAGAAGACAATCACCTCTTTTATAAAATCAACGATCCGGCTTGAGCTTTCAACATGGCATTGTTTTCTTAAAAAATGGATTAGCTGGTCCCTTCGCTGACAGGATTCATCCAGCTGGGTGGAAATATCTCTGAGTTGTCCTTCTGCTCCGATTTCGTTGAAAAATGCCGGTAATAATCGCGACATCTGTTTGACCAGATTGTAAACGGGCGCAATATCTGAGTTTAAAAATTTTGTAATGTGCCTTGGGAACAGATCCGTATCTTTGATAAAGACACCACCGATGGCCAGAGAGATGATCAACGCAGATAAGAGCCGTCTTGATTTTTTGGGATGCTGGCCGATCAGATCCAGGAAGATACGGATATTTTTAACATGGGCTGAATCGCTCTTTACCTGCCAGTCTTCACCCGTACCCGCAACCATTGGAAATTGAAACCCGTGATCAACGGCCCGGTCTATAAAATGATTGATAAGGTCAATTTTAGAGGTTCTGTAAACCGCATCCCCGATTTTATGGATGCAATCCAGAACGGTTTCAGGGTATTTGCCCTTGTGTTCTTTGAGCAGGGAAAATGCCTGGTTGACAATATTCATATCTTTTTTAAAATCTTCATCACCGATCAGATGGGTAAGGGTAGCGTTAATATCCCGCAGGGCCTGAACATGGATCGTGTATAGTCCTGGAATATGAATAATATAAAACAGAAAGGTCAGCTTCAGGTGAAAGCCTTTTATATCATCACCATTTTCCATCATTATCTTTTGAGGCACGGCCCAGATCCGGCTGACATAATCCTGGTACCCTACAAGGTGTATTAATTTCTGAGTTGCAAGTCGGGGATCCTGATTCAGGGTTTGAATGATGTCCTCAAGCATCTTTCGCCATGTGACGATACGTTTATGGGACACCTGTGTTAAGATATTCCGCACCCTGTCATCCAGTTGATTTACATCAATACTCTTGCCAATCCAGGAAATCGGGTCCTCTTGAGTCAACCAGTAATTAAATGAAACGTCATAAAATTTTACCAGGAACCGGTTTAATGAGTTAAAAATTTTTTCATTGGTCTTAATGCAGGTTAACAGGTTTGTTGCAATTTTATCCGGCTGGTAATAAGACCGTACAAAAAAATAGAAATCATTGTCCTCATAGGATTCAATTTTTTGCAACACTTTTTCAATAACGGGCAGAAACCCATAAATCGCCTGATCAGATTCTTTAACAATATGCTGTAAACATATCATTAAATTATCAGCTGCATCTGTTTTTACCTTTACGCCCGGGTCAGACTCAAATGATTCCAGAAAAATATCAAGCAAAAGGGTCAAGGCTTGATCACCTTTTGGATGACGTTTGTACACATAATAATATTGAAGTGCAAAATGCCTGGCTTCAGAGACGATAAATCCCCAGTTCTTGTAGGGATGGGATAACTCTTTTAAAAAAATAGTCATCCTGTTTAAGATACCGAGATAGGATGAAAAAATATCCAGAAAAGCCTGATATTTTGGGTCAATGATCACATCTACTTTTGTATCGGATAAATTTACCTCAAGGGCCGTGGATTTCACAACGCATCCTTTCTTGATTTACAAGCTGCCTTAGGAATCGCTTTACTCATGATTTGAGATTTTAGCACTTTGATTGCGATTTTTAAATATGTTCATGAAAATTCTCCCAAAAAAACTTTTTTTAAATTTCATACACTTTAATTTGATTTTTTTTCATGGGGATAATTGAATTTTGGTTTTAACGTTAAATTTGTCTTGAATCATAATCTATTGTGGTGTAATTTTTTGAGAAATTTTTGAATATTCAGGGCATTCTGCAGGTCTCATGGTTTAACCAGTGTGTGGAACATGGCAGAAATTCTCTTCTTTGAGGGATCACGTTTATGTTGACATTAAAAGAGATTTTATATGGCAGAAGAACCCAGTTATGAAGAACTGGAAAATTGTTCAGTGTTTTGTTCAACGGCCTTGTCTATGAAATTGAATGATCTTCAAACAGATGAAAAAAAGGTATTTGGGCTCCACCTGCTGTATTCAATCATCGAAGGGGTATTGTTTGGCGTTATGGTTCTTAACGAGTTTGTGTTCGTTAAAAGCCTTAAGGGTAGCCAGATGCATCTTGCTATTCTTTTTCAGGCCAGCGTGATTGTATTTGTCTTTTCTGTTGTTATCCATGAATTATTGAAAAGATATAAAAAAAAAACCATCCTCAGGTTGACCGCTCTTGCTACCCGGTTACCATTGCTTTTGATGATGTTTTTTCCCCGTAAATTGCTTTGTGCAAATGACATGCTTTTCTATCATTATTTTTTTCTGGTTATTTTTCTTTTCTACTATCTGGCCATGCCTGTTGTTTATCCAATCATTAATAGTATCCTTAAAAACAATTATGCCAGTTCACATTTTGGGGCACTTTATAGTTATGCTGCCATGACGAATAAAATTGTGATGATGATCACAACGTTTGTCTTTGGCTGGATGCTTGATATCGATCCATTTTCATTTGTGTATGTTTACCCTGTTCTAGGGGTTTTAGGGATTGTTTCCCTGTTTTTGCTCTCTTTTGCGGTTAAGGTGGACTACTGGCAGACCAGAGAGGAAATTCTTTCGATGAAAGAATCCCTTTGCAAGTCATTCCAGGATATGAAGGCGATTATCATGTTCAACAAACCCTATCGGGATTTTGAGTTGGGATTTATGCTTTACGGATTCTCGTTTATGCTCACCAGTGCCATTATCACGCTTTTTTTAGTTGAGAAACTTCATCTGAACTACACCAGTATTGCGTTTTATAAAAATTCGTATAACCTTATCGCTATTTCATTGCTGCCGTTTTTTGGTAATCTTATTGATCGGATCGACCCTCGAAAATTTGCTGCCTTTACTTTTTTGACCTTGCTCATGCACTTGTTCTTTATGGGACTCACTGAGTATCACCCCTACTATTTTGATATGGGTGCTTACCGATTTTATTATCTGGTCGTTATCTCTTTTGCATGGAATGGATTGTTTGCTGCAACCATGTCACTTTTGTGGAATATCGGTTCAGCCTATTTTTGCAGGAACGAGGATGCCGGCGCATACCAGTCCGTACATCTCAGCATGGTTGGTATCCGGGCATTGATTGCACCTCTCTTTGGCATCTGGTTATACCGATACACAGGGTTTAGTGTTGTTTTTGGTCTGGGAGTCGTTTTGCTCAGTTTATCTATTGCTGTTATGTTCTGGTCGTTAAGACGTGATCGATTGATTGTTTGATCCGTAGAAATTTCCAGACAATCCTTGTTTGTTTTTTGCAGTCATGATTACATGCAAACAAACACAACATGGAAAAAGGGGGATCATGAGTTCAGATATTAAATATGTTCTTGCCATTGATCTTGGTACCTCAGGTCCGAAAGTGGCCCTTGTCTCTGTCCTTGGAGAGGTTCTCGACCATGAATTTGAACGGACAGGCACCCTTATTTTAGCCCATGGCGGGGTTGAAGAAGATCCAGATGAATGGTGGCAGGCCATTGTCACTGCAGCTAAAAGGCTTTTATCCAAGAACCCGGTTCCCAAAGCGGATATCATCGCAATCTGCTGTACCAGCCAGTGGTCAGGGACGGTGGCCGTGGACAAGAACGGAAATCACCTGATGAACGCCATCACCTGGATGGATTCAAGGGGAGCGGCTCATGTACGGAAGATCACCAATGGTCTGATAAAAATTGAAGGGTATGGCATTTTAAAACTGTATAAATGGCTCAGGCTGACGGGAGGTGTTCCCCTAAGATCAGGCAAAGATCCCATAGCCCATATCCTTTTTATTCAAAAAGAGTTTCCCGACATCTATCAGAATACCTATAAATTCCTGGAACCCAAAGATTATTTAAACCTGAAACTCACGGGAAAATGTTATGCATCCCACGAGTCCATTACCCTGCACTGGGTTACGGACAACAGGGATATCAACAATATCTGCTATCACGATGATCTGATAAAAATGGCTGGTATTTCACGAGAAAAACTGCCTGAATTGAAAAAATCCACGGATATTATCGGTCCTGTGACAAAAGAGGTTGCCCGGGAACTGGGCCTGAGTGAAGGAACCCAGGTGGTCATGGGAACCCCTGATATCCATTCCGCTGCCCTTGGTTCCGGTGCCATTGATGATTTTGCAGGCCATTTTTACGTGGGTACGTCTGGCTGGCTTTTGTGCCACCTGCCCTACAGGAAAACAGATCTGTTTCATAATATGGGGGCGTTACCCTCGGCCATCCCGGGCAAATATCTGCTGATCAATGAACAGGATATAGCAGGGGAGGCACTGAATTTTTTAAGGGACAACCTTGTCTACCCGGACGATGAACTGACACCTGCCATACAGGTCAAAGATGTGCACCAGGCATTCAACACAATGGCGGCCAAAATTCCTCCGGGTTGTGACAACCTTATCTTCACTCCCTGGCTGAATGGAGAAAGATCCCCCGTTGAAGACTGCTATACACGGTCCGGATTTCATAACATCTCTTTAACCACCACAAGGGCCCATATGGTCCGGGCCGTGTTCGAAGGGGTTGCCTTTAATGCCAAATGGCTGCTCAAATATGTTGAAAAATTGATCCAACAGAAAATGACAGTCATTAATATCATTGGCGGGGGAGCCAAATCTGATCTCTGGTGCCAGATTCATGCCGATATCATGAATAGGACCATCAGACGGGTAAAAAATCCGATACAGGCCAATGTACGGGGGGCAGGGCTTCTCGGCTCCGTTGCCCTGGGATATATAAAATTTGATGAAATACCTGAACGAACGGAATATGACGCAATTTTTAAACCAGATCCTGGAAATCGCCTGCTCTATAAAAAATTATTTGAACAATACCAGGTCATTTATCATCAAAACAAACAAATACATAAACGGTTAAACAAATCAAAATGATTGACACACTGCTTCATCTTATTCCCTGGAAACTGGGTGGTTTTCTTGAACGCCGCCTGAAAAAAATACCTTTTGTCAAAAAAAGGATCGACACTGAAATCAACAAGGTTGTCAAAGATATTGAAACCTCTCTAAAGCCATATAAAGACAGTTTCCAATCCTTTACAACCCTTCCGGAACAAGGGCTTAAGACGGATGATATCCTGGCCCAGATCCTTGAAATGAATACCCTGGAGGAAGATAAGTGGAAACAGGGATTTGTGTCCGGAGCCGTATACCATGGCAACCCGGATCATATTGAATTTTTAAACAAGGTCTATGCCATCACATCCCAGACAAATCCATTACATTCTGATCTGTGGCCCAGTGCTGCAAAGTTTGAAGCGGAAATCATTTCAATGACCTCGGCCATGCTCTCGTCCAAAAAGACGGATGATTCCATCTGCGGTACGGTCACATCCGGTGGAACAGAGAGCATTCTGCTTGCCATGAAAACCTATCGGGATCATGCCCGGGCAAAACAAAACATTACCAGGCCGGAACTCATTGTTCCCGTGACAGCCCATGCCGCCTTTGACAAGGCCTGCCAGTATTTTAACATCAAAATGCGGCATATCCCCGTGAATGAATATTTTCAGGCAGATATCAGCCAGGTCAAAAAAGCCGTCAATAAAAACACCATTGCCATTGTGGGTTCTGCCCCCTCTTTTCCCCATGGGACCATTGATCCCATAGAAGAAATGTCAGGCATTGCCCTGGAAAATGGTATCGGCTTTCACACGGATGCATGTCTTGGCGGCTTTGTGCTGCCCTTTGCTGAAAAACTGGGCTTTGATGTGCCCTTGTTTGATTTCAGGCTCAAGGGAGTCACCTCCATATCAGCAGATACGCATAAATATGGATACGCTGCCAAGGGAACTTCTGTTATCATGTATCGCCGTGAGGAACTCAGACATTTCCAATACTACACAGCCACGGACTGGCCAGGGGGCCTTTATTTTTCCCCCACCTTTGCCGGAAGCAGACCTGGCGCATTGAGTGCTGCCTGCTGGGCATCATTGTTATCCATCGGTGAAAAAGGATATCTTGATGCCACCCAAAAAATAATGGACACAGCCGATACGATCAAACAGGGAATCAGCCGGATCCCGGAACTGTATATTCTGGGAAAACCCCTGTGGGTGATTGCGTTTGGTTCAAAAAAACTGAATATCTACAGGGTGCTTGACGAAATGACCCAAAAAGGATGGAGCTTAAACGGTCTTCACAAGCCTTCCTGTGTTCATATCGCCATTACCCTTCTGCATACCAGGCAAGGGGTTTGCCAACGATTTGTTGACGATCTGAAACAGGCTGTTGAACGGGTCAAAACAACTCCGGCCACCAAAAAAGGCATGGCCCCTGTTTATGGCATGGCAGCAACCCTTCCGGCCAGGGGCGTTGTCAGTGACATCCTTAAAAAATATCTGGATACCTATTATAAGGCAGAATAAAGGCCATCATTTAAACAAAGAACCCTTCAAAAATAGGACACAGATTAACGCTGATTTTTAGAATTGCTAATCTGCGATTATCTGCGTCCATAAAAGCCTTGATTTTCCCTTTCTTCTGGAGGAATTTATCAAATCAAAGGGATCCATTGAAGACGGGCTGTTGCAGGTCTCAGGCAAACGCGCTGGTACCCTTTCTGTGGGACATGGACGGGGATAAAAAGATCGGACTGGCAGGGGCCCAACCGTCCTTTGATCTATATCAAAAGAATTTCTTGCACAATCCATATCTATCAGGCATAAAATATATTTTCATCACCCAATTGGGGCGTCTTTGGGCAGAGAGGGAAAATGCAATTTGAGGGAATTATGAATTTGGAAACGCTTTTGTGCTGAAACAGAGGAAATCGAAAATACAATTGCGAGGGCTCAGACTCCGTTTTACAGCGGAACGGCGGAGACGTCAGGCCCTGGAAAAAAACGTTGCAGAGCGTGACGAATATTATAGCCTGCTGATCGAATCCGCACCATTGGCAATAGCCATCTATAACGATAACCAGTTTCTTTTTTCCAATAAAGCCCACCGGAAAATCATGGGGGCTACTCATCCTGCTGAAATTATCGGCCGGGACGTGCTGGATGTCATCATGGAAGAGTGTCATGAATTATTTATGCAGCGCCAGAAAGAGGTCCTGGAGAAAAATATGGAAACACCTCTGGTCACATATCGTTGCCGCAGATTGGATGGTGCTGTAATCGAGGTGGAGACCATTGCCATTCCTTTTATTTATAATGGAAAAAAGGCGATCATGGGGTTGGCCAGGGATGTGACACAGCAGAAAATGGCGGAAAAGGAATCGAAACGCCAGAGGGATCAGCTGATTCAAGCCGATAAACTCGCGTCTTTAGGTATTGTGACTTCAGGTGTCGCCCATGAAATAAACAATCCTAACCATTTAATCATGATGAATGCCTTTATGCTATCCCGAATCTGGGATGATTTGCTCCCTGTCCTTGATGCCGTTCAACAGGAAAAAGGGGATTTCAGCATTGGCCGAATGACATTCTGTCAGGTTCGGGACAAACTGAAGGACCTTTGTACGGGTATCCAGGAAGGTTCGGAGAGGATCAGAAAAATCGTTAAGGAACTCAAGGAGTTTTCCCGGCCGGAAGTGCCTAAGGTAGATGAAGTCGTGGATCTGAACGAGGTGGTTAAAGCGGCTATGCGACTTTTGGCTAACCTGATAAAAAAATCAACACAGGCTTTTTCCTTTGACCCTGGTCAAGGGATTCCTTGTGTGAGAGGAAATTTTCAGCGCCTTGAGCAAGTCATTGTCAATCTCATCGTGAATGCCTGCCAGGCGTTGGAAAATAAATCCGGGGCCATTGCGATCGAGACGAGGTATGATTCTGCTGCAAGACAAGTTGTCCTTACGGTTCGAGATGAAGGAATCGGTATCCCTGCCGAGATTTTGTCACGCATCACGGATCCCTTTTTTACGACCAAGCGGGATTTGGGAGGTACGGGACTTGGGCTTTCCGTGTCTTCCAGAATCATTGCCGATCACGGCGCGCAACTGACGTATCGCTCCGAACCTGGCGTGGAAACGGTTGCGACAATTGCATTACCTGTTTTTCAAAACAAAGCACCGTTGTCGGCGCAACTGTTTTGTAAAGGAACTCAGCCATTATGATAGAAGCCTGTTATCCCTTACAACCCCTGGTTATTGTTGATGATGAACCCGAAATTCTCACCAGCTATGACACGATTCTTCGCTATGGGGGATTTGATCATATCATCACGTATACGGACGGCCGGAAAGTGTTATCCCTCTTGGCCGAAAAAGAGATCGAGCTTTTGGTTCTGGATCTGAGCATGCCGCACAAGAACGGAGAGGAACTGCTCAGAGAGGTGAACCACAATTTTCCACAGATCCCGGTCATTATCGTTACGGGCACGGATGAAGTGGAAACGGCCGTGAGATGTATGAAAATGGGTGCTTTTGAATATCTGGTCAAACCCATCAACGGTGATCGCTTGATTATTACGGTATCCCGGGCCATTGCATATCGAGAATTAGAAAGAGAGAATCGATCCCTTAAAAAAAAACTGCTTGCCCGGGTGGTTGAAAATCCTGAGGCCTTTTCTGATATCATCACTCAGGACCCCATCATAAAGGGCATTTTCCAGTATATTGAAGCCATTGCCACAAGTCCCAAACCGGTCCTGATAACGGGTGAGACGGGTGTGGGAAAGGAACTTTTTGCCCGAACCATCCATGCATTGTCGGGTCGACGTGGCCCCTTTGTGGCAACCAATGTTGCAGGGTTGGACGACACCCTTTTTACGGATACCCTGTTTGGGCACACCAAGGGGGCCTATACTGGAGCGGAAAGCCGACGAAGCGGCCTGGTCGAAAAAGCATCCGGCGGGACGTTTCTTCTGGATGAAATCGGTGACCTGAGCCCTGCATCCCAAATAAAATTGTTGCGTCTCCTTCAGGAGTGTGAATATTTTCCCATCGGAGAGGACCTGCCCCGTCAGGCAGATACCCGAATTCTGGCAACCACCAACAGAGACATCTTGCCACTAAAGGAAAAAGGCCTGTTCAGAAATGATCTGTTTTATCGTTTTTGTACGCATCGAATCGTAATCCCACCGCTTCGGGAGAGGCCCTGCGACCTGCCGCTGCTGCTTGAACATTTTCTCGAAAAAGCTGCCCGACTGCTCGGGAAAAAGAAACCTGCCACACCGCCCGAGTTAATCGTGTTATTG
>Ga0180007_10005338_pt1 | contig 13084 bp, 23 predicted proteins | sample MM_PC_MetaG_FD_121122 | JGI IMG/M metagenome (GOLD analysis project Ga0180007, IMG submission 121122) | Groundwater microbial communities from the Aspo Hard Rock Laboratory (HRL) deep subsurface site, Sweden - MM_PC_MetaG | ecosystem: Environmental > Aquatic > Deep subsurface > Groundwater... | reverse complement strand
TGCAACTTATACTAACAATACTATTTATGGTAATGCTGGTAGGGGTTATTATATTTATGATGCGTCAGGATCAGTTACCTTAAAGAATTCATCTTTCCTTGGAACTCAAGACCCTGCATTGCGGGTTTATCTCGCAACCATGACTCATACCTATAACAACATTTACAATGCGACTAATTGTTACACAGGAACTACTCAGGGCGAAGGTGAGAATTGTAATACACTTAATCCTTCCTATGATACCACTACCTATGGTAAAGGTGCTTATCTCATAGTTCCTACTGCTTTGCAAGGACAAGGTGAATCAGGCAGTGATATAGGAGCAAAAGTACTCTATCGATATGTTGATGGTTCACTAACATCCGATCCTCTCTGGCCGTGGCCTATGGAAGATAGAATCTACAACGAAATAGGCATCTCCGTAACCTACGAATTAAACGGAGGAATATGGAAAACCCTATCGGGTATCTATGATTCTCCTCCAGCAACCTCACATGGCAAGATATCAGGAGGAGCAAAACTATCAGGGGGAGCAAAACTACAATGACAATTGCAGACATAATCGAATGGCTCAAAAAGAAAAAGGAAAATGCTATCAGCGTTGCTGATTCATGTGAAATAGAAGTAATTAAGAAAGATGACAAGAAGGAGGATAAAGAGGATGAAAAATAAAATACTCAATAGTAGCGTAAAAATACTCAATAGTCTCTTAATAATCCTGTTACTTACAGGATTTGGCTGTGCTTCTCTGGATACACAGAAGATTGACATCAAGGATAATGTCAGTATCGATAAGGTATCGGTAACCGAGCCGAGGTTAATCGGGCATGTCTACTTGACACACTATGATGCTCAGGGACAGATTAAAGACCAGAGAGAATACCACAACCTCGTTGTATCAGCAGGTAAGGCTGGCGTTGCAAGCAGAATCAACGGAGCGGGCTCAGAGGCAGCATTCACTTATATCGGTATTGGAATCGGTACGACCGCGGCAGCCGCAGGCAATACAACCCTTGAAAGTGAAATAGTTACTGCTGGTGGAGAGAGGGCAGCAGGTACCCCTACCAGAATTACTACCAACGTGACTGATGATACTGCACAATTACAGGTGACCTTCTCATTCACAGGATCATTTGCCGTCACGGAATCGGGAGTACTGAATGCTGCATCGACCGGTACGCTCCTTGCCAGACGGACATTCTCAGCCATCAATGTAGTCTCCGGTGACAGTATTCAGACTACCTGGAAATTCGTCTGTCAGTAAAAAGGTAATCCATGCCGACAGAAACCATTCGTCCGACAGATGCCTATAATCCTAATATCTGGACTAATAAGGCAAACGGATACGATACAAGCGAAACAACCTATACCAGTAAGATCAATCCGAGTTCAGAACCATCGATATCATTCGGTGGGGGAACTGCGGAAACAACAAACTCTTGGCAAGCTAAGGCAAACGACTGGTATAAGGTTTACTGTAAGATCGTATTCTCCAAGACCGCTGCAATTGATGATAAAGTCTCTATCACTATCACTGATAAGAATGGTGTCTCTAAACATACAGTACTTGCTCTGACTTCAGCAGCAGTTACGAAGCAGACCTATTCTCAACTGCTCAATATGTCCGATTGGGGTACCAGTTTCGCCAATATCGCAGATCTTAGGGTAAGGGTCAATGGTTATATCTTCGGATCCGGACAGGACGGAGCTACGTCCTATGTCTATGATGTTCGCCTGGAAGGTGATTATCTTACATTACAGGAATCCATTGCTCTGCAGGATACCCTGAAGTTCCTTGCCGGGAAATCCTTAATAGAGAATATCTCCCTGACCGATATACTCAATATGCTGATCACCCAAACCAACCCAGATGAGACACTCACTATCTCCGATGCCATAGAGAATATTTTTGTAACTCTACTTGATGAATCAGAACAACTTAATGTCGGTGACTTCCTGACCTTGCTCTATGGGAAGGGAATATCCGAAGATGTTACCGTCGCTGATGCCCTGACATTTCTCGCTTCGATTGTTAAGTCTGAGGATATCACACTGGCTGAAACGCTGGAATTATTCACAACAGTAGCAAAGGCTGAAAATATTACGGTAGCTGACGCAATCTCCAATGTATTCGGGAAAACATTTACAGAAGGCTTAACGGTTGCTGACGCAATCGATAGTTATATCTTCATCCCGAATAATCCACTGAAACGCTACGGAACACGGATGCTTGTAGATATCGCATTTGATTCGGGGGCACTGCATTATAGCACTGAGGATATTAATTTGGAGGGTGCATAAATGCCACTCGGAGAAAACATATTCGGTACCACAACCCTCGGTGATGTCCAGAAGACATTAACCGAAGTGCTGACTACCACAGCGACATCTCTCGCCTCAGCTCTCGATGTCCAGACCTTTAAGGAAGCAATTACTACAGTCCTGACTTCCGAGGCATCCGAGACAGATAAACAGACATTCTACGAGACCATCCTATCAACTATTCAATCGAGCTCATCTGTTAGCGATATCTCATCCTTCGCGGAGAATCTCCTGACGATTATCACTTCCGACATCTCAATCAGCGATATGATCGGGGAGACTATCAATCTCCAGACAACTGCTCAGGCGATTGCTACAGTCACATCTCCGATGGTTTATTATAAAAAAGGCATTCTAAATGAAGTCGACTTCTCTCAGCAACTCAAGGATATCTATTGGGGTAGGGTAGATCCAAGTGATCTCACGCTAGAATTATCCGATGCAGACGGGACCTTCTCCGCACTCATTACCGCCGGTGAGGAATTCCGAAATAGGGGTATGAAGTTCCGGATATACGAACCACTTGAGACTCCACAGCTTAAGTTCCTTGTTTATGGGAAAGTCGTAGATTACAGTCTATCCCCAGGGAAGATATCTTTTACGCTTGCCCTACAAAATATCGAGGAACAGGATGCCTCGATCCCGAAGAAGTTATACGAGACAACTGACTGGACTGAGACCCCTACAAATATCATCAATCCCCCACAGGATCTCGGGAAACCATATAATATAGTCTTCGGCCATGCCAAGAAAGTCCCCCTGATCTGTGTTCATTCCAATTACGATAGTGATTACTATGATTTCATAATTGGCTACGGAACCATCCACAGCAATCATAATAATAAAGCAACAACGGCAAACATCTACAGAAACAAGGTCTTAGTCCCATCAAACGAATACTATATCCATGGTGGGGAGGCTACTATTCAGTATACCGGCAGTTCCTTCGGGTTAACCGCTGACGCTTCCAATCCTTATCATCTGACTATCAATTCACAGACTGTTTACTTCGCTTTTGTCCGCTTCTTAAAGGAACAAATCGATTTCTCGGGTAACCCCTACGAACTGACAGCCGACCTCTGGGGTCTAAAACTCTCCGGTAGCACTGTAGAACGCAACTTTGTCAGATGCATTCAATATCTCTTATCAAATACAGCTTGGGGACTTGGCTTAACAGTCGAGACAACCTACTTTGATCAAGTCGCTCCCCTTATGGCTGACAGATATTGTGACGGTTTTATCGGTGCTTCACAGTTCAATGCCATGGATATTATCGAAGAGCTCTTATTTGCCTGCCAGGGCAGACTATTCTATACAGCCGATGGGAAGATCGGGATTGATGTGGAAGTCTACGATCCTAAAGTCAAAGGAATCTTTGGCTGGAAAGACGGCAAGGAAGAGAACATTGTCTCCATCGATGAGTATCGCAAAACAGCCGTGAGGGAGGCTATAAAGACATTCACCCTGCAATATGGATACAATGCCTGGGAAGGCAGTTATATCTATCAAAACAAGCGTACTGTAATGGCATTTGGGGAAGAACAGACCATGGAGTCAAGGTTTATCCGCGACCATACAACAGCCGACAAGATCACCTGTTTCCACAAAAACCGCATGACCTACGGAGATACGAAGTTATCTATTACCGTCGGCATGGACGGCCGGACTCACGAACTCGGAGATATCCCGAAGATAGTCATCCCGGATTGGTCGATTAACTCAGTGTTTAATATACGGAAAATGAGCCGAACACTGAATACTTTTAAATGGGATCTCACGTCTTACGATGTTGCTATGTTTACCTATATAGTTGGGGATCTCCCGGATGATTCTAATGCTGATGATCTCCCGGATTATTCTAATACTGCATCGACAGCTCCGACATCTCTTCAGAAAACTGGTTCGGGTACTGATCAGGCATCTGATGGTTCGACCATTGCCTACTTCAATGTCAGTGCAATCGCTGCATTGTCACCTAATAAGGTTACACTCGTCAAATTCGGTTATAAAAAGACTGCCGAATCCATTTACACATATGTTGATGGCACACAATCTGGCACAAACTGGTATGCCAAAATCAATGGCTTGATTCCGGGATTATATTATGATCTTATTGCCGTTGCTTACAATGCTTTCAATCTCGCAAGTACTGGTAATCCGACTCTGACATCGCAATTAGCTCCAGGCGATACGACGGCACCCGGTGCTCCTACTGGATTAGTCGCAACCGCAGGTATTGGGATAATTACACTGACATGGACGAAAAATACAGAAAAAGATATCAATCATTATGAAATCTACCGGGGATGGATTAAAATAGCGGATCCCGATACAACCAAATGGGTAGATACAAATCTGACTTATGGTGTTACTTATTCTTATAATATAAAGGCAGTTGATAATACCGGGAATGCCAGCAGTTTTTCTTCATCTGCAAATGCTACTCCACGCAAAACACAGACTAATGATTTAGATGATGATCAGATAACTTATAGAAAAAGGCAGCAATTGGTAGAGCAAAGTCATCCAATGATGATCGGTGTCTTATCCAGTGAATCACATACTTTTACACATAATTGGGGACGCAGGGCAATGGTAATGTGTTCATGGGTACCACTGGTCGGCATAGAATATCCCACATTGACCATTAAGAATCAGGGCTTAAATAGTTTCGATGTCATAGTGAATAATCCTAGTTATTGGGCAATTAAAGGAGAACTGTTTGTCCATTATTTATAAAAACCGAGCCATTCTAGCCTTCTTTACCGGCTTCCTGCAAATACTCCTGATTGGCATGCAGGTCAAGGTTCTGGCAAGTAACCATATAATCGGCGCCTTCTTTGTCAGCATTTGTATTAGCTCGTTGTGGTGCTTCAATGTCAATACAGTCATCCGAAGTGTAGCCTGCCGCGTTACCTATGTTCTCGGAGCTGGCTGCGGGGCCTCGGCAAGTATTATCTTTTATCGTTTTTTGAGTGAGATTTTATGGTAAAATTTCCCTTCAAGACAATTATCGCGGGCAAGGAATATAAAATCTATCTCGATCGAACAGATGTCGGTGCCTGCTTTGACAGTGAATCCCGGAAGATCGTTGTCACCCCGATTCCACTTATCGAAGAGAATCTACTCCATGAGATACTGGAAGCGATTCTCACGGAGCGATTCCATCGATATGAAGCGATCAACGAGGACTATATTTTCTCATTTGACCATACCGAATTCAGCAATATCGTCAAGGATGTTGTTCTGGCTCTGAAGCCTCTGCTGATCAAACTTAAATAATCTCCTTTCTTTGTTAACCAAATGTTATCCGGTTAACAATCCTATTGCCTCATATTCATAAAAACTATACCAAGTATACAGATTATGAATATCTCCATAGCATCCTCCTTTCTACCATGTTGCGTAATGCTCCGGCCTGATCTCCGAAGTATCATGCGCATAGCGTTCGGTTGTTCTGACATCTTTGTGACGTGCAAACTTCTGAGCTATCCTGATATTCCCGGATATCTGCAGGACCTTCGTGACTGCTGTATGTCTGAGACTATGCGGAGTTATCCGGTGACTATTCTCATCAGTCTTAACCCCGGCTGCCTGCATTATCCCGGAAACTATCCGGCTTAAACTGCCATGACAAATCCTCCCCCCCTTCCTTGATAAGATAAACGGATGATCTGACGGCATCCCCTTTAGGTATTGATTCCGATAATCAAGCATAATATCTAGGAGTCCGTTACAGACTTCCATTTTCTGATCTTTACCCGAGGCTTTCTTCCCCCAAATCCTGAGCCAGTATCGCTGATCCTGCTGGTAGAAGTCCCCAACGTCTATTCGCTTGATCTCGCATTCTCTGAGTCCAAGGTTAAGCATTAAGTGAATTATCAGTCGGTCACGGAGACTGCAAGTTTTATCTGAAAAATCCAATAGCCGGATCGCCTCCGAATCTCCGAGTGCATCCTTGAGAAAACCCGACGGGACGGACGGTGATTTCAGTATCCGTGATGTTTCGATCCCGACGTGGCGATATAGTTCCCGGAGTACGCTGATGTGGTTTATTATCGTTGTCTGAGCATACCCCTGAGCCTCGAGCCAGATCCGATAGTCTTTCATGTCGTAAGGGTTACCAGGAAGCCCGTCAAGCCCATGATTGTCAAGGTATGCTCTGAGTACCTTGTATCTATTGTCAGTTCCCTCAAGCGGTGCAGGCTTGAGTGTTGGCTGTATCTGTGTTAATTCCATACTTTCCCCTTCCTATCTATTTCTGTGGTTATAAAAACTTTTCCCCACACTTTTCTTGATCTGTTTTCCTTGGCTGATTTCACGGCTTCATCTTTATCCTTATGCCATGATTTGAATAATTTGCCTGTTTGCTTGTGAGTACAATTAACAACATAGATGATATTATTATTCATCTTTTTTCTATCCTTCCCTTCCTATCCATACTAACCCCTTAATCCCGGTGAGATATGCTGTTACAGCGCATCTCACGGAGCCTAATAAGTTAGCAAGAGATTAAATTGTTAGTAAAAGCTGTTTAACTATAACCTTTTGCTTATTGCTTCGGTATCCCTGCAAGACCACAATAGCCACCGGGAACAAATCTCTTCCCTGCCTCTCCGTGATATACGGGGACCTCGACCTCGCCCCCATATCTCCACATCATACAATCAGAGGCATAACAATAAATTACACCTTCCCGTGACCCTGCCTCGGTATGAATTATAAACTTGCTTGGAATTATTGGGCATATTTTTGTTTTTGCTTGTTTTTCTGTGTACACTTTATTCACCCCCTTCCAAATTATTCTTAATTTGTTTACCTACATTTGCCACTACTGCACCGCACTTGACATTACGTTACGTATACCATACCCTCACGATACCTTACCTCGCCCTACCATACAGGACCGTACCATTACGATATCTTACCTTACAACACTCTACCCTCACTGAACCTGATACTCCATTATTTCGAACCTGCCATAGCTGCCATTTCTGAACTGTCCTAAACCAGAAAGTTTACCATACTCAAAAATCTCCCTGATAATTTCAGTATTAATCTCTTTGTTATCAACAATTTGAAGTTCAAATTCAATCTCCTTTCCCTCTTTAATATAATCACTCCGAGCAAGAGTAACTCTTGGACCTTGCATAGTCATAGCTCTCAGGGGTCTTTCAAGGAATCCATCAGGTTTTTGCTGATTGAAATATATTCTCCGAGGGAATACAAAAACGCAATTGTCAATTTTACTTTTTACGTTTTTGAGTTTCAGGGAATCTTTTAAGATATTCCCGGCATTTTTCAGGAAGCCTCGGATCATATAATCATAAAAGAATAAACCATTTTCATCTCTGTGAAATCCAGTCCAACCTTTTTGTTCAATCTTGTCCACTGTAAGATATTCATCCTCACCGTTGAAAATTTCCGGTTTTTTCGATTCAATATAGGTTTTGTAAACATCAGGGTCTTTTGTTACTGTTCCTAAAAAATCAGTAATCAGTTTAATTTTTACTTTTACTGTGGTCATGTTATTTCTCCTTTTCAATATAATGAGGATTGTTAATTCCCCACCCACACCACCAGTACCAGGTACCATCCCCGTTGATATGCATAATCATTTCCTGATGACATACTGGACATATCGGTGTTTCTTTATTTAGCATCTTATTCACCCCCTTCGGCTTTTGATATGGAATTTTCCATAAAATCAATTTCACTTTGAGGGAAGGCATTTGGATTCTCTTTGAGGTAATCTTGCATATGCAAAAGTCCGATTATACAAGCCTCTAATAGTTCCGGCGCTGCCGCGATAAGATAAGCATTGGCATTATAATTCAATGATCTGCCTGATGTTTTGTCGGTTGTAGGTCTGATTTCGCAGATCCTTTCACTTATGCTTTTGTTGATGGTAATAATCGATCCTTTCGGAGAATAATTACCATCTAAAATCTTCCATGGTCCCGGCGTATGCTTGCTATTGTCTTTCATTGTTGACCTCACTTTCTTTGAAGTTTAACTTCTTGATTGCTTAGCTTTCATCTCTTTATTCACGATTTTGTCTAAATCGCTATAAATTTCAGAAAGCTTTTTTGCAAATTGAGTATAGGGATGTAATGTACTTATTCTTTCAGCTACAATCCCCCTTAAAATTTCATTATTGCTTTTTTCCCGCAAATCTTGAATTGTCCATCGAAATTTCATTTTTCTACCTCCAATTTAAAGTGGTTAGGGTTTAACTTCAATTTAATTATAGTTAAACTATAATTTTAACTACATTTTCACGATTGCTGTGATCCCGATAATCATGATTATCATGATTAACCAGATCAGCTTGAAAAGTTCGATTAAACCTGATACACTATCCATGCTTTCTCCTTTCTTCGCGGTTAGGGGTTAGTAAAGAGGGGACTTTTGATAGTCCCCTCAATGGATATATAACATTGTTCTATCGGATGGTTTTCTGAATCAGCTATCCCTGAATATCCACAATCTATTCTGCCGTCTGCTGTTTGTTCGGGGATCCAATACCAATATAGCCATATTTCGCCTTGTATTTTTTTAGTTATGATATTTACAAGGCTTCTTATCATCGGCATATCTTGATAATCATAATGATATTTTCCACCTTGTCTTATCACATTTGCCTTAATGCCCTTCACATTCTTGCCGATCAAATCCATTAATTTTACTTTTTCCAATTCATACCCCCTTTTATCCCTGATAATTCAGGATTGTATTTAAAACGTCATCGGCTTTACTGGTTCCCGGAGTGCTCTTTGTAACGGTCCGGGTTGTCTGCTGTTTTGTATAATCAAAACAATCAATCTTACGCGCCCGGCGGGTGTGATATGATGTCGCCTGATTAAAAAGGTTATATAGCCCGCACGTTTCATTTTTCCTCCTATTTTGCGAGAGTTTTCTGTAATAGCATCAACTGTTCTATGCTGAGTTTTGATGCTGCCTGTTTTGCCTGTTTTAATAGTTTTCTCATGGTATCACCCTTATTTTTTCCCGCGAAATCGTATGTTTTCCCAAAACAAAAAAGGTGATGGTATCCCTTCATCATCCTTTGCGTATGCAGGAAGTTTCCTTGCTGCCTTTGCAATCTTTTTCGCAAGCGCGATATCTCCATTGGCTATTTTTCTGGCCGCCTCTACTGCTTCTTCTTGCCAATCGTAGTTCGCGAAATTATCCGCTACTGCCTCTTCAGCAATCCTTACAACATCCTTCACTTTCATGTTCTCCTCCTTGTTGGCTCGATTAATCCTAACTTCTTATCCTTCCCCTACCTCCATGTGAACCTGCATTTCCATTATCTTGCAGTATTCACAACTATGTGAATACGGGCAAGGAAAGCCGGTACTTTCCTTCGTCCTGCGCCATAAATCCTTTTCAGGATTTTTTTCGCAGTCCCACCCTTCTCTGGATAGTCCTGTGTATTCATACATCCCTTCTTTTTCTTCTCTCATTTTCTCCTCCTTATATCCGCGGTTAACTATGAATAAATTGTTATTACGGTATTTCCACAGTTCAGGCAATGGTCATACTGTAGATATTCTGCTGTAATAGGGCATCCATTACCGCACCGGGCAATGATGCCATTGAGGAGATCCCATTGCTGTGATGTGAGCTTATCGCCGAGTATGCGCTCAAGCGTACCGCGGAGCGTCCCGGTATACTCGTAGATTTTCTGGCCGTCGAAAGACACCGCCCACCGGCTGGCCGTAGCTCCGCCAACCTTCGACCCGGAGCGAATATATCCTTCCGGGTAATGATCGGCAAAGATTTCCCTGACTTCTGATAGTTTCACTCTAATCACCTCCTCTCATATAATAGTCTTACCAATAGTCTACAAAATCACTTGTCATCTGTCAAGCATAATCGTACATAAATACCTCATTAATAACCCCTATAAGAAAATACAATAATAGTCTATATGCAAACATCATACCACATTAAATAACTACTTAATAACAAACAATAAACAGACACCCGGTGTCCAGTCAATAACTGTGCCAATATAAACTTATACCCGTAAATTATCAACCGTCAACAAATAATTCTTGACAGCTATTAAACCAATAATGTAAAAAAGAAGTAAGATAAGAATAAAAAGAAAAACAATAAAATGATTAAGAATATCTCTTAACTGGTATGATCCTTGCCTGGAGTAAACAATATACCAGAATAACAATAAAGAGAATAAACAAGTAAAAATAATATGAATAGAGATAAGAGAGCTCTAAAGAATAAGATCATCAAACAAAGATATAATACCTTGATACCGGGATATCAACTAAAGAAGGCATACTATCAAGGGAAGGGTATAAACAAATGAAAAGGATTATTAGCTTAAGTGAATTAGCCAAACTGTTAAACGTAACCAGGGAATATATCAGGCAGTTAGTCAGAGACAAAAGGATTAAGCCGGATTATACTGCAGGCCCGGGACTCTATTACTGGAATAGGAAGAGTGCTGAAAGGTTAGTCGAGATACACAACCGGGATAAAGACCTGCCTCGGCGGTATCGGCGCTCCTGGGTTATCCGGTCGGGCAATGATCATGAGTGATACTGTTATGATCTGCAGTTATAGGCTGAAGGTATCGCAAGCGCGCCGCGTCTTTTTTAGAAATATGGAGATCGATAGACATTATGAGCATATGCTCAAAACTACCAGGGGACGGATTGCCTATCCCAAAGGTGTGTCATAAGTGATACACCTTATGAATGAGAACAATATACCTAACTATAGCATTCGAGCTATTCCTGGAGCATCCGGATCATCAAAAAGACATACCCACCCGTATGAATACCTGGGAAGTAAAATCCCCGCGCGTAAGAGACTCAACTCTGCCACATATCAGATTTCACAAACGAAGCATGTTGACGGGAACCAGCCATGGAAGCCAGCTTGCGGGATGCTATTGAAACAGTCTATAGGTGGTATAGATAGATTGAATAGGTATAATATTCATGATAAGGAGGGTTTTATTTATGCCTAAAATTGCAGTTGGTGATAAAGTTTGGTATGCAAAATGTCAATGGGAACCGATAAGACAAACCTGTCCAACATGCTTTGGGAAAAAAGAAGTTACACTGATTCTCGGCAATGGTGAAAATGTTCTTTTGCCTTGTAGTGGCTGTGCCTCTGGCTTCAACCCGCCAATTGGTTACATCCATGAACATGGCTATGTTGTAAAACCTGAACAGATAGTTATAACCGGGATGGACATCGAAATTAACGGCGGGAAAGAAAGCGTGAGGTATCGGCACGGTAGTTACTGCTTTGATGATATAGACATTTTCCCGACTGAGGAAGAGGCAATGATAAGAGCTGAAGCAAAAAAGAAAAAACTGGATGAAGAACAGAGAACACGAGCTGAATACATAAAGCAGGACGTCCACAAGAGTTTTTCGTGGAACGCATACTACCACATGAGAGAAGCGAAGAGGCACAGGAAAGATGCCTTACGCCACGATGAAAAAGCCAAGCTGTGCAGTGAGCAGAACAAAGAATTAACCCGCTTGGCGGGTTGAATGGGTGGTTAGGAGGAAGAATTGAATATTATTGCAGCCTTAAAAGAATATCATGGACAAGATATTAGATTGTTGTTTCAAGACAAATGGTTAATTTGGGATGGTGAAATGTGGGTTGTTTACCAAAGGTATTTATCAAAAACAGAAGTACTTTGTAGAACAGAAAATAATGACCATGCCATTAATGTGCTTTGTGGATTGGATTAACAAGGAGTTAAGCAGTTAACTGACTAATATACTTGATTTGTATATTAGTCATAAAAAAAGGATCGGAAGTTATGGATATTAGTTTACTTAAAGATAAGTTCCCTGAGAGTTTGACGGAGGTATAAATAATGGACACAACACCTGAATATATCAAGATGTGTGAGATGGCTAAGGAGATACAGAACCTAAGAAAAGATATAAGTGATAAAAAATTCGTTACAACACTTTACGAAACAGGGGACTGGTTTTGTTATACCGACCCATATTCTATAACTATACGAATGACCGGGGGTAATCAAAACCCGACTGAATTAGTTAAGGGTATTTATGTAGTAGGAAGTAGTTCGATACAATCATCAAGTATCCCTGACAGAAAAGAAAAATTAGAATTTATTAATGGATATAAGGAAGTTAAAAATATTATCTGGCTCCCTAGGCAAGATCAGTTGCAGGAGATTGTAAGCCCTTCATTTTTAAAAGAAGACAAATTTATGATTATAGATAAATTCCTTAGCTTTATTGATTACGCTGATAGAGAATGGTCATTTGAGCAACTCTGGCTCGCCTTTGTAATGAAAGAGAAGTTTAACAAAATCTGGGATGGGGAAGAATGGAAGGAGACAGACAAATAAATGGACTTCAACACAGAATATGCCTTAGAAGAATACAGGAAGGAAGAGAAGGACTTATTCGACGAAGAGGGTAATCCGTATACCGGCACCCAGATATCCTTCCGGCAAATGAAGATGATGCGGGACCTGATTAATATGCTGGTAACGGAGATAGAATGTCAGAATTCAATCAGCCCAGCAAGGGATGGGTAACCATGAAATATTGGACACATAGCATCACATTAGTTGAAGGCTGTTCTCCAGTCAGTGAGGGATGCGAATATTGTTGGAGTGCGGGTTATTATCATAGGTTTCGAGCTCAAAAGGTTTATGATTTTATATCTGAGAGTGATTTAACTATAAACGATACTCCCGATGGTAATCCGAGATTTAATGGCATAATCC
>Ga0180007_10005337_pt1 | contig 13090 bp, 17 predicted proteins | sample MM_PC_MetaG_FD_121122 | JGI IMG/M metagenome (GOLD analysis project Ga0180007, IMG submission 121122) | Groundwater microbial communities from the Aspo Hard Rock Laboratory (HRL) deep subsurface site, Sweden - MM_PC_MetaG | ecosystem: Environmental > Aquatic > Deep subsurface > Groundwater... | reverse complement strand
ATCTCCATGAAGATTACCAAAAGCACCACTTGTAGGCGAACCAGTATAAGCATTCTCCGCATGACGAGCGGCAGTTCCGGCAGATAATGCCGATGACCTATTCAGGTTTCCCATAGTAGTTTGTAGCGAAGGAAACTTCATTTGAAATTCATTATAATATTTTTTCCAATCAGCCATATATCACCTCACCTTCGGAGTTTCCGTTATCAATAAATTTAAGCTATTACTATCATTACTGTGTGTACTGGCTATCAATACCTTTGAACCTGTTTTCTTCGTAACCTTATATGACGCTAACAATGGCGCACTTTTACCATCATTAGAATCAAGAACTACCTGATAATCATCAACACTATCAAATGCGGGATACCCATAATCAGCAAAATCAAACTCCGTTTCTCTTCCTATCATTGTCGCTTTAACTCCACGTAATTTAATCCGCTTAGAAAACTGTTCTCCTTCATATCCTAACACCATATCCTGATGGTTATCAAGAACCCGAACCTTGTCTTTCAAGTCTAATAGTTCTTTACGTAACTTTACTATTTCTAATTCTAAATCATTTTGGTTCAAAACCTAAATACTCCAATTCAAATCCACGACCGGAATAATGAGTTACTTCTATCGCAATGCTTTGACAATGAACATCTATGTCCTTATTTATCCACTTAGTTACATTAATTTCCGTTACGTTAATATTTTCTCGTAAATCTTTCACGATTTTATCAGAATTGTCGAGATAAATCCTTATCCCTATCTGAACTATTTCGGGATTATCATCACTAACAAAAAAATTCCCATTAAGCCTAAATCCAATCGTTATAAGATTAACACCCTTGAGAACCGTCCCTTTAGAATCAATCTCACTAATAAACGCCGTTCGTCTAATCAGTTGACAGGTATCGTTCAAATCCCCGGTAGAATCACCATAACCAAACATCGGTTTATTCGGATCAAGATTACTCATAAATAAACTATCAAAATTCCATGTGACAATAGTATCAATCTCTGGGGTTTCCCCAGGTATAATTGCCGGATGTTTAACTTCTGCACACATTAAGTCTCTCCAGCATACTGTTCCTCAATCTCCTCGATTGGCGCATACACCGTTTCCTCCGAATGAGTTAATTGCATATTAGGATAAAGAAAACGTCTTACTGAAATATCTCTCGTTGACCATTGAAAACCCTTTGTCAATGAACATACATAAACCTTTCCATAGTTAGTTACTCGATATTCATTGCTAACTATCGTAGCATCAAACGGTCGGTTACCGGGTCCGTTCGGCTCAATTCTAATCTTAGGTGTCCCATCGTCCGATAAATACCTTACGGTATCACCGGTAATTACTTTCGGATAACCATTGGAATCCACAAATAATACCATGTCTTTCCAAACCTGCGCAGTATTATCATTGGGAACATTGATGCTATGACGATATAATCCGGTATTGTGAATCCTATAGGGCTTAATAGCGTTCATTTCATAAATAGAATTACCATGCCATATCCAAATATCCATATCAGTGAAAATAATAAGAGCATTTTTAAGAGATACTAATTGACAACCATAACCAAAGGTATCAAGGTCAATCTTGGATGACGGGATAAACGACCGATGTTTATTGGTCAATGACCAGCGAAGACGATTCTTATACATCACAAATAATCGTCCCTGATGAATACAACCGCAATCCGCACCCTCTTCTATACCATTCCATATAAATGCATCTGGATGTAATCCACCATTGAAATACGCATCCATAGTTTCATGTAACATTAAAGTACTATCGTGTGTATTATCGTCATAAGTATAACTTTCCCGATCCCTCATAATGTCTATTGAACCAATAAAATAATAATTATTATTTTGTTGGGTAACATAGGGAGTTCCACGACTATGTTCAGATTTATTTGTTCTAAATATGTAGATCTTTTTACCTATGCGATGAAATCTTCTTATGCCACTTATATTTATACGGATACCACTATTATCATTCGCAGGTCGAAATTCACCAGCAAGATAATATGTTTTATTCTCCAGAAAACAACCCTGTATGTTTCCCTGTATATCTTCAAATAAAAAATAATATGAATAATGTCCTGTTTGCATACCATAACCACCCGGATCATATTCTTCATAAGTAATATATGACGCATGAAGGTTTTGTAAAATCAATGGATAAACCGAAACCCTGCCCCCCGGTGATATGCTTTCTTCAATTTGAAGATTAAGATACATTGTCGGATTATTATAACGCTTATTATAACCCCAAATTAAATAGAAAAACGAAATTGTGGAATCCCCCCCCTTTTTTCTTTTATATAAAGTCGGATTGTAAATTATTGATTTTGCAGTATGATTCCATAATAAATTATTATCCATACCTAAATCAACACGACCCCAATCCGTAAATGGGGATTCACAATAATATAATCGTGCGTCCTCCCATACTTTATAAAAATCAGAATAACGACCATAAATTAAATAATATATCCGCTCATTCGCCTCATCGGTCTTATGATATAAATGTGCATAATAACAGTTTTCCGTTGGGTGTAATACTTCTGAAATCCTATATGTCGGCTTCCGCTTCCTTACACATCCCGTCCGCGCATTCTCAAAATCAGCATTCAGAAGCACCGTAGCATCAATCAACGAAACTAATTCATTGTTCGTCTCGGTATTTAATCCCCCCACCGGATATATCTTGACTTGTTTCGATAAATCAGGTCTCATTTAATTCAAATATTGTAATGTTAACCTTTTTGTCCAAGTTGCACTTGATGTTGCCGTCAATGGAGTTAAACTTGTTGAAGTTTGCATCCATATTCTAACAAATTTCGGTATTGCCGTTATAGGTCGAATATATTGATAGACCGTATCCGCTCCCGTTGTCATATCTACTACACCCTCTATTGGCATAGTTAAAAAATAAGTCTGGTTTGTATCTGCATGAACAAATATCGAATCCTTCCAATCGTTCCCATCGAAAAAATGTCCCAACCGACACTTCCACGCATTTCTATCAGTATAACCAATATTATTGCTTCCTTCTACCCAAACCAATAATGTACAAGTTGCATTACTGGCACTCATTAAATCTAATTGCCAAAATAGATTCTGTGGATAACCATAGGTTGATAAATCTATCCAGCCCAGAGTATCAATACAACCTAAATTAACTTTGCTATATCCATAACCACCACTACCACTTATCGCAAGCGGATCGGGTTTTTTCAGAACAAAGATTACAATGATAGCCGTTAAAAGAACCGCTAAAAGAAACGCATTACTTATTATTCTTCTTGTCTTACTCATCTTTCTAAACTCCTATTCATCAGGATTATATAATCTCCAGCTTATGTATTTTCCTATTACAGAATCCGTTGCAGGATTCGCCGAATTCATATCCATTGTAAATAATACACTATCACAAACGGGGACATTTAGCGTATCAAAAAAATAAGTGATAGTATCTGTGTGCATAAAGGTCGTTACATCCCCCAACATCCAAACAGCACTATCACCATAAAAGGGTTTTGTTAGCATTTTTAAAGTATCACCGGCAATGGGACTACTGCCATGATTAACTATTCTTAACCACCCATAAATCGCCATTTGTCGATAAGTCTGTCTCCCGTCCATTGTCGTTACGGGAATTACTAACAGAGTATCACCAACAGTAGCACCCATTCTATCGGAATTAGAATAATAACCGGTAACTCTTAAATAATTCCTATCTACCCCGGAATTAAAAAACGATATTCCCATTACTGTTATTGCGATTAAAAGAAATATTAACATTTTACTCATAGAATATCCGCCTTAGTTGATACTGATGTTGCCGAACTATTTACCGTCCTAAACCACGAATTAGTTTTGCGCATTCTACCTTTACTACAAACCTCTGGAGTCCAAAGACTATTTACCAATTCTTCATATTCCATTGGAGATGCTTGACCAAAATATACATCTAACGCCTTATAAATCGCGGGTTCGTGTGAGTTTGGTAAGTTTGTGGTGGCGATTGTTGATGATGTCACAGGTTTTTGCCCCCAAACACTAAATGAAAGTCCGGAGGTCGGAGGTTGATAGGGATATACGAGACCACCGCTAACAGCATATTCGGTTGGAGTTGCACTCGTTGTCGAACTCTTTTTTACCCTATCCTGATATTGCTCATAAGGAATTAAATCTAATGTACCTACCGTAGAAAGCGAAACTCCATCAATAGAAAGTAATGCCGAAGGAGTTAGATAAACCGCACTGGTAGAAGCAACCGTCTCTGTACTATTAAGATAATTCCATTTACGCTTCTGAGCATGAGTCATTAATATCGGGATTAGAACACTAACTACACGCCTTAAATCTTCTTCACTATCTAACCATCCCTTTATCCGACTATAATTAAGAGCTATGTCAGCTAACGTCAATGCCATATTTCTGTCCCCACCAATCTACTATCGGTTTTGCTCCAAGTCTCAAACATTGTTGTTTATATTTACTAAGGTCTGGACTCTTACCAAGTTCATAATCTATTAACTCCACTATAGCAGCCTCTTGACCGCTCGGCATTGCAATCGTATTTTGATAAGCATCCAATAATCCCGTTACTAATATCGTTGAAGCCGCCGTCCCGGCGGGATAAGGATATATTTTACCACCAGCATTCCCGAAAATAATCATATCTATCGTTGCTGTTCTGGTTGCTATTTCACGCAAAGCATCAATTATACTTAATGGAACCGGCTCAGACGGAACCAGCACCGTTCTCTCGGTATTATTATTCCTAAGACTTGTTACAACCGCCATCTTTATCCCCGTCGCCCAATAATCAAAATATCCCGATGACCCTGAAATAATTATAGATACATCCCTTGTCTCCATAAATTGCCAATGCCATTGTCCTTGATGCAATTCCCATATCTTGTTTAAAATACGGTCAACTGCCCGTAGAACCTTAACCCCTTCTTCACTACTCGCTACCCCTCGTTGAGTAATATAATACTCAACTACGTCAGCTTTAGTTATCGCCATATTTCTTTTCCCATATATCTAAAAGTGTATGTCCGGATAATAATTTAACTTGAGTTTCATAAGCTCCCCATAAAGAAGCCCTATCAACTTTATTTGTAAGATGATAATCAATTAAAGCGTGCATTGCCATCATGTGTGAATAAGGAATCGTAATAGTATTTGCAGGACTATTATCGGGATGTAAAATGCCTGAAACAGTAATTATCCCATCAGTCGCTACAGGAGGATAAGTATATATCTTATCTTGATACTTTGCTATTAAACGATATGAATTAGCAGCAGTAATTGATGGCAATGCATCTATTACTTTTTTCAACACCGGAATTATCACAGGTTTACTCTCTAACCCCGCTGTCGTATTCGTAATCGCCTGAACTACCGCTATGCCCGATGGTATAAGGTCAAAATATGCCCCACCCGCAGCCTTAGCAATCGCCACGTCCACAGATTGAGTAAACGACCAATCCCAAGAAATAATATGAAGATTTAGAAGTGCCGAATACATAGCATTAAGTTGCTCCCTGAGATTAACCTCAGAAGTATCACCTATAACACCCCTTAACTTTACATATAAATCAATACATGCACCTGGCGTAAGAGCATTAACTGTGGTTGTCATCTACATTTTTCTCCGCTGCAGGACATTTTAACATATCCTTATCCCAATACTTTTTAGCTTGCGATTCCGTCATATTCATCGTCTCTAACAGTTTACGTTGACTGAATACTCCGCCATCTTCCATAATCCGCAACGCTTTCCTTCTTTTGTCTCCAAGAGTATGACGATTCCTAATTATAATATTTGCCATCGTTTATCATGGGGGGGGATTTAATCCCCCCCTACTCCTTTTTATGATTCGTCAGACATACCAACAAGATTGATTCCTCTAAAACCTATCGGTATCTGCGCACCGAAATATCCGGTCGCATTGATATAAGCATAGGTATTAGAAACATCAGACTTGTCGCCATCCATATATACCTTAACAGTTATTGCTCCGGGCATATTCCCTGATTGACCGCTTAAATGAGCTACTCTCATAAAGTCCAATCCCACCATCGGAAAATAATGAGCAACACCCGTAGAAGAGTATGCCGCATCGGTAGTCGCACCATCAGCCGTACTCCTGAACCCATTGTCCATCATGGCTATGTTGATTCCCATCCAACTGTTTCTCGCGGTAGCTGGATTCTTGAAGAAATCACCGGTATTTCCAATAATCGACAAAAACAACGGATCAGAACAAAGTTGTTTCCATCCATATTCCGTTAAGAATAACCGGAAATCAACACTGCCATCTTCGGTCAATGTCGGAGCCTTGAATCTCTCCTTCAATATGAACCGAGCAGTCATTAAGGCTGTTGAGGTCAATAAAGCACTCTGCCCTAAGTTCTTTAAAGAAGCAGCATGAGTAACAGAAATAGGAATTGTACCAGATGATGCCTTAGTCCCGTAAGTAAGTGCCGCAGCATAAGTATCTTCTACACCAGTAATTGTCGTAGAAAGAAGTGTTGAGGTCGTACTGTCTTGTATCGCCCTCGCCTGTCCTATCCCACTTCCGGTAACTACACATGCCTGTCCCCCAAGAAAAGTATCGTCGGGATAACCAGCCAAGTCGGTCGAGGTAACAATCGTAGTGGTGCTTCCATCTGTCGTGGATGTAAAAAACCCCTGATAATCCGAATTAAAATCAAGACGGATTAACGGCATTCCCCAACGACAGGCACGGGTTAAATAATCATGAACCCAATTTTGAGACCAACGATTCATTTCATCAGTTACCCTGTCCCAAAATGTTTCATTTACCTCAAGCAAGTTCTCACTTATTTCCTTTGCGGTATCCGAAAATCTTACCCTGCGGGTTCTTGTTCCCGAAGTGTAAATATCATGGGCTGTAGGATTACTTCCTTTTGCCGTCTCTGATGTCGAACGGGTAAAGGGGATTATAATCGGCCAGATAACATGGTCTCCATCGTAAGCTAAATCGGTTTCCACCTTAGCATACTTCATTAATGGATGCCTATCATACGTAGCCGTTAATATTTTCGACTTTAGTGAATCCTGCACTAAAGATGCTATAGTTGTCATTGACATTTTTTATTTTCTCCTATGACTAATCCCTGCCCCAAGAGTTTCCTTTGTCCTACGAGCAGCTTCCTTTGAAACCGCATCCTGATATGCTTTATGTACCTCTTTGGGTGCATTAGCAGGCGGTACTCCACCACTAAATACATTCGTTTTCTTCGGCGGTGTGACCCCACCAGCCATTCCTTCAATTTTGTTCATTATACGCCTTTTTGTCTCAAGTTTCTCTGCCTCATTTAATTCTATCCGTTGTGCCTCCACTTCGGCAGAATTATCTTTACCATGAGTAGCTATGGCAGGATAATAGGGATTCCGCGCCGTACCATCGTGATTCTTTAAATGAAAAAATGCAGGATATTCTTTTACCAGTTTTGTCAATTCATGCCTATTTTTTTCATGATAAACACGAACCTTTTCAGGTAAATTCTCCCAATGCTCCGGTAAAGTCGAAACATTCAAACGATCCGACAATAAACCCAACGCCTGATAAAGCGGTGCAACCATTTCCTTGAAATCGTTCGCCTGAGCCTTATGACGCTGTATTTCAAAATCCCTCCGTTCCTCAAAATCAGGATACGCCGGATCATAAGATTCTAATCTACCAGCATCATATTGCATCTTTGAACGCTCATCTTGCCGCTTATATCTCTCACCAAGTTCATCTAACCACTTCGTCAGAGAATTGCTCGGTATATCACCGGCGGGTTCATTAGATATGTTCCCCACCGCCGATACTATCTCTTGCGAACCTAACCACGTAATAAAAGATTCACGGTCTAAGCCAACCTTTTTCGCAACCTTATCTATTTCTGCAAAAGTACGTTGCGCTACATTTAATTCTTCACGTCTGCTCTTTTCACGATTGAGTATTTCATCAAAACTCTTAGCATCAGTTATCCCGTGCGATTGTAAATAAGCCATCTCTTTCGCTGTAAAATCATCAGATTCTTTCGTCTCTGCTTGACCTTCAACATCTTTACCTATCTCAATCTCTTCACCACTCCAAAATTTATCTCTATCTTCTGGAGAAGCATCCTCAACCTTCTTGTAAACATCGGGCGTAGGAATGGCCTTATCAGCAACTTCCTTAGAACTGCCGTCTGTAGAAACCTCCGGGACGGGGGTTACTTTTTCTTCTATGTTTTCCATTAACTTCCCTTCATGTAATCATCCTGTAGAGGACATTGCTTGCAGGGGAGATTACAATCTGTTTTTGATAACCATTCATCCCACAGAGGACATTGCTTGTGGGGGAGAACAGATTCTTTATTTCTTAAATAAATTCTTCGCCGCTTCATTTTGTATCTTCTGTTGGACGGTTTTAGTAACCGCTTCTCTCTTTAAATCCTTAACATTTCGCGCCGTATATACTAAATCGTGATATATCCTTGCCTTTAACAAAGACTCAACGGCTAACTTTGGATTTGAATCAGCACTTTGCATCGCCATACTTAACTGTTGCGCTAAATCACGTAAATACTGTTCTTTTACCTCTTGCCATTCAATAGAATCCGTATCATTCAACTTAATCAACGCATCATAATATATAATCTGATTCGGAACTAAATCACCGGGCTTCCCACCAAAACGTGAACCGATAAATTGTAATATCTCCTTGAGAATATCTATCATTTTGCGAATACTACCCTAAAATGTGCATATTTCAAAGAGTCTCCCGTTGTAGCCGCCCACTGTCGAAGTCTCAATTCAGTTACTAATGGCGGAATCCATATAGTCCCCATACAAGCAAATACGGAATCCTGAGCATTTATAATTATGGGGACATCTAACCTAAACCAGTATTTGGTTTTCTCTGGACCCGTTGTAGTATAACTACGTGGTCTCCACTTCGCCTGATGATTCGGTAATTCAATAAGCCGGGTACTATCCTCCGGTTGCATCCAACCTCCACCAGCAGCAGGCATGTATCTGCCCTCTACAGCCAAAGAACAAGCAACGTCATTCTTAGTTCCTCCGGCACTATCCGATACCATCTTATATATAAGACTCATCGCTGTCGGACGCTTCGCAAAATCATTAAGATTCCACACCGGCCCCCATATCGTACTATCAGCAGCTTCACCGGCAGACCCCGGATTAGTAAAATGTATATCCCACGCCGTACCAGCCGGATAACCCGCCACCTGTTTGATAGATGTCGGTCTCCTTACCGTTGTCGTCCCAAAAACAACGGTAGAAAATGCAAATAAAACCAAAAACAAAATCAAATATTTCTTCACTTTATCGCCTCACTTTTCTCCAATGTAACCCAAATTACGGTATTAGTAGAATCATTATTAGTTACTCCGTTCCTAACAAACATCAACTCATCCAGTCCCGGATTAATAATATATGGAATCTTACTGTTATTCTCAGCAAAACGAATTTTATATAAAAGACTCTCCGCCTTTGCAGTTAATCCAGCCTCAGCAGTAGTTAATGTCCCAATACCTATCCACGTATTCGGATTAAATAACTTGTCTGCCGTCCGTCCAAAAAGATTCCACGATACCTTAACCGTATCACCAGTACTTATAAGGGTATCATACCATGCCGCACTTATCTTCGTAAAATAATACGGCGACCACGAGGGCTTTGTCTTGAAAGAACTATCAGGCCAGATATAAGCCCATATTGAATCACCAGTAGTTACACCCCCACTTGTTACCACCGAATCCGCATTCATATATGTCGTGTCATCACCAGTACTATAAAGCACCGAATCCGCACTCCAAAAATAGGTTATCATGTTCGGTGGTAAATTCTCATATACCCCCATACGCCTATTCCGGCTGGCAATACTAACCGATACCGCCATCAAAAGTATTATCAAAAGCAATATGTATTTCTTCATGCCTTCACCTCATATATCCCCATATTATGCGTCTTTACCATCCCTACCCATGCCCGTATCGAAATTCGACTCGGATAAGCAGTCCACTTCTCTTGCCCCACTTCATTTAAACCATTGCTTATAAAACTAACAGTCGGAGACTTATCGGGTGATGCACTCAATGCACTTTGCTCAGGTGGTAATTCATTCAACGAAATCACCTTAATTAAATTGGCAAATTGGGTCTTATGTCCCTTATCGTCCATAAGATATACCCACTTCCCGTTTGCCTCCTTATATCCATAACACTGCCCATTATGCGGCATTGTCTCCGGCGTTAATCCTAACTCCTTATACAGTGGCTCGGGAGATGGATTCTTTATCATCACCGCCAATGGATTCACCACCCGCATATCCATTTGATTCCCAAATCCGGCGGCTTGCGCACTCACCATCCCGGATACAGCCATTAACTTATCCGTTAATTCCTTTACCTGTTTTTCAAGCGCATCTTGGCGTATAGCCGCATCCTCTGCCTTGTTTACTTGATTCTTATCCAACATTCTGTACTCCCATATTATTATTTTGTGTTTGCTCTTCTAATATATCAAAATATTGATCCGGATTATCTATGTCCGCCGCCTCATATACTAACTTCATTAACGATGCCATCCCCTTCGGATTCATATTCGGAAACATCGGCATCGCCCTTAATGTGAAATCTACTATCGCCGCTATCTTCCCAAATTTGTCCTCATCCTGCAATGCCATCTTCGCCGATGGTAAACTCAACTGTACATGCGTCTTTAAATCAATATGAGTTAATTCACCAAGCTCCGGCGATACCAATTCTAACTGCCTCTCATTTAACTTAAACCATTCATCCCCCATCTTCTTATCAGCTAAACCAACTAAACTCGTAATCCCCTCTAAATGCCGTGACGCTATCCTCGCTAACCTTAACTGCTGTATCTTTTCCCGCATTGACGATTGTCCCAATGTCTCCGTCTTTTTATCAGGAAACCGCTTCTGACCCGATACCATCCCCACACCACCACCAGAACCCGTTAACGCCTGTATCCTCTGCTCAAACAACCCTCCAAACAAAATTAAATTGCTCGGATCATCAGATTCATATACCGACCCATACGCCTGCTGCACACTGCTTATCCCAGCTTCCCCGAAATCTATCTCCCATAACGCCCCCGGTTGCTCCAATAATGCACTCTTCCACCCCCGAGACGATATTATCCTCGGCGCATACGTATTCTTTCGACTCTTATCCATAGCCATATTGAAAGACTCACACCCCATATCCTGCAATGACGCACTTAAATCAATATCACTTAATCCCGCTACCTCACCAGGTAGTAAATAATTCGCCGATACGAAAAATGACGACTTGTGATCCTCTAATACCTCTTCCTTTATTATCGCATATTCGTCCCCAACATCCTCAACCCACCATAAAACCCTTACTTCTTCCCGTCCCCTGTCTTCATTAAACATCCGAATCAATGACCTTATTAATCTATACCCCGGACTACTTAACGCATCTTGAATATTCTGTGTTGCATGATAAGTCGAACCCCTGTCCGCTACCTTTTTGTTCGATACTGTCGGTAAATATTCCTCAATTAGTTTCCTTACGTTCTTTTCATCCCCACTATTCGTCTTTACCCATGATTGCAACATATCCGGCGACATATCTTTCCATGAAAAAAAATACCTCCATGAACCATTCCCACGCCTTAAATCTACCCTACACTCCCACGGCATTAATGCCCTAAATTCAGGATATACCGTCCATAAACCATCTTCCTCTACCTTCCGATACCTCTTATATTTAGTCAACATCCCCGCTTCATCTAATACCGGCTCCGTTATCGTATCCACCCATAAATTATCATAACAATATTGAGTATTCATCTCCATTATGGCATACGGAAACGCACACGCAGCCGCAAAAAAATCCTCTGTCGCATTCGCCAGTTTTCCATAATCATACGACACCGCCCTGTTTATATACCGCTCCCGTTTGTTCGCCGATAATGTCAACGCACTACGTACTTCAGGCTCCGCATTCAACGGTACATACGCCTCCACCTTTATTAACGGATCAGGCGACCTCACTATGTCCATTAATATATCTACCACCGAATCAACCGAAGGTCGTATCATCGGTATATAGAAATTTGACATCGGCTCACCCGATAACGATGAATACGCCGTCCGCTTGTCTATTAAATCCGACCTTAACTCCATGTGACCCATATTCGTAGCAATCCGGTTCACGAAACCATCATACATCTTGTTCGCTTCACTAAAATATTCCCGCACAAACTTTAACGGATCATCTTTATATCGCTGATATACTGTTACCGGGTCATTCATTACCAAACTAATTCCACTTTACGATTCAACTGCCATACATCACAACCACTATCTTTGTTCACGGGCTTATTCTCCCCCATACTCTTAATCGCTATTCTTAAAGTAAATATCCCACGATCCGTTAACCACTTCTTGACCATCTGCGCACGCTTTAACGCTAATTTGTAATTATAATCCTCTCCCCCACGCTCATCCGCATATCCAATAACATGAATCTCCAGATTCTTGCAGTCTTCCATATATTCACGTATGCCACCCAATAACTGATTATACTCCGGTAAAATGTCCGCCCTATCTGTCTCAAAATATATCGCCGGATTCTTGTCATTACCAAAATAACACGGATCAGCAAAGTAACGGGGAATCTCAACCTCGACTTCATACGGAACATATATCGAATCCGTCAATACGGGAATTACGCTCTCATGCCGCGCCACAGACTTACATCCAAACCCCAACCACGCTATGAATATTATCCCAACAATCACGGTTATCAGTGCCGTTATAGACCATTTTTCAGTTGTCATCATCAACCTCTTTTATTAGTTTCTTAATCATATCCGCAAATCCTAATAAATCTTCCCTATGCACCAAAACATCATAACTTATTTGCCTAAGAGTATCATTAATGTAAAACTTAACAAAATCAGGAGTGAATTGATTAATTTCTAATGATAACATTAATTTTTCACTCCCCCCCAAATCCCATTGACAATTTTCCCTGTATAGTGTATATT
>Ga0180007_10005336_pt1 | contig 13098 bp, 10 predicted proteins | sample MM_PC_MetaG_FD_121122 | JGI IMG/M metagenome (GOLD analysis project Ga0180007, IMG submission 121122) | Groundwater microbial communities from the Aspo Hard Rock Laboratory (HRL) deep subsurface site, Sweden - MM_PC_MetaG | ecosystem: Environmental > Aquatic > Deep subsurface > Groundwater... | reverse complement strand
TATTGGCCTGTCCCTTTTTTTCCCTATATTTCTCTTTCGGATTATATTATTTTTTGTTATATTTATAGGACATTAAGCAACTTACCCGTTCGCCGGACAAACACAGGCACCCATAAATCTATGCATAGAATCCATCTCGAAAAAAAAAATTTGGCTCAAAACCATGGCAGGTCGAGATTTAAACCCCGGGCTGTTTCGTTTTTAAAACGTGCGCCCATACCCCTTTCCATGGCAATACTCCTGTTTCTCATGGGTTTTCTCTCTGCCTGTTCATCACAAAAAGCAACAATTGAACTCGATCATTACATGAACAGTGTGGGAATGGATTTTGTCCTGGTTCCTTCCGGCAGTTTTACCATGGGAGAAGCCACACGTTCCCAATGCACGACATGCAATGCAAAAGCCGATGAAACACCCAGGCACCCGGTTGTCATTTCACGATCCTTTTATATCAGCACCCACGAAGTCACCCAGAGTGAATTCATGGCGATTATGAATGACAACCCCAGCCGTTTTAAAGGTAAAAACCTTCCCGTGGATTCTGTGTCATGGAGCAATGCGAAACTTTATATAGAAGGGCTCAACGCCTTAGAAAAAACGCAAGCCTACCGACTCCCCACCGAAGCGGAATGGGAATATGCCGCCAGGGCCGGATCGGAGACAGCTTATTGTTTTGGGGATTCTCCCGGTCAATTGACACACTATGCCTGGATTGTCGTTAATTCAGGTGCCAAAACCCATGGGGTGGGCAAAAAAAATCCCAACCCCTGGGGAATTTATGACATGTACGGCAATGTTTTCGAGTGGTGCGAAGACTGGTACTTGGAGACCTTTTATGGAATTAGCCCTAAAGACGATCCAACAGGACCGAATTACGGGGTATCCAAAGTCAAACGCGGGGGAAGCATGGACAGGAGCGCCCGCTCCTGCCGGTCATCGTCCCGGGCCTGGGCTGATCCCCAGACCCGAAGCGACAACACGGGATTCCGAATCGTTAAAGAACCCTGAAGCGCATGAAGAGCACAATGCGGCATAGCCACAAACAAAAAACCTCGTCTCTCACGGAGGCACAAAGATCACAGAAATAAGGCAAAAAGCTTGGTAATGATAGTTTTTCTTTGTGCTCTTCGTGTTCTTGAACGACCAAAGGGAATGGGTAGTTAAACTATTTAATCATTTTTCTTCATGACCTTGTAAGATTAACTTCATGGTAAAATTGCTTTTTGTTTCAATCCCAGGCAACGCCTGGGATTGAAACGTTGTTTTCTTTTTTTATCCACCACCCGTTCGCGAAGCTCACTGAAGGACACGAAGAGCACGAAGAAGGGCAAAAGATTATCCCTGCCGGGGGCTCCAAACATGAATTTTGGGATGAGTAAAATGTCCTCTGTCGAGATACAAGCATGGGCACGAAGCATCGTGCCCCTACCCTCCGTGCGATGATCTCACTTTGTGTTCTTTGTGCCTCCGTGAGAGACCAGTTTTTTGGTTGTGGCTTTGCCGCGCTGTGCTCTTCGTGTGCTTCAGCGACCAACGGGAGCGGGTGGTTTGCAAACAATGCATGCATCCCAAGCCGGAGTCCGGAAACGAGTGGAGCTTACTTATTTATTGGCCCTCTTCCTTGGCCTTGAGGACCATATAATCCAAATACCATTTCGTGGACAGGTTGGATTCATTGGGTCCATAAAGCTCATAGGTATGAAACCACCCTTCGGCCTCATGCTGAGCCTGGACCTCACCTGAAAGGACTGTTTCAAAGGAATTATCCCCATCAAGCTGGGTTTTTAGAAAAGCCACGCTGTACTCAATTGTTTTCGCCATATTCTCATTCATGTCACCATACATCTCAAAATGAGTCATGCCTTCAAAATTTGCGTATACGACCCGGTCATGGGGACCTTCAAGCACCGATTCTTTCATGTTAAACACCGTGTATGGCCATGCCAGAATATCGTTTGTACCGGCAATGATCATCACGGGGTTTGACACCTTATTGAATGAGGTTGCCGTGGCTGCAGGATAAAAAGGACAGATTGCAACCGTTGCCTTGATATCTCCGGGATTTGACTGGGCATTCAGCAAAACAGCTCCCCCACCCATGGAAAACCCCACCTGTCCCATGCGGTCCGTATCAATTTTATTGTAGATTACACTGTCCGGATCTGCGTTCAGGACTTTGAGTTTATCATAGGCTGCGTTATGGGCTTTTTGAAAATTGGTATGGTCCAATGTATAGTTCCCCTTGGGGGTGGCTCCGATCACGATAATCCCCTCAGCCACAAAGGCTTCAGCCTGGTTTTGCATCTGCTCTTTTGTATTCGTGAAGCCGCCGGTAAGAGAGACCGCCGGGTAGAGACCTTCCCCCATGTCACAGGGATAACACACCACCGCCGATTGATAATCATCTGATTCAAGACCCACATCAGATGTGCACATAATGGTGCTTTCTTCTTCGCAGGATGATAAGATAAGCACTGCGGACACACTGATTAAAAAACAAACAAACCCTTTCCATTTCTTTGTTTTCATCGTAATTTTTCCTTTCATTAAACATATCATGGTTAATGGTTTAAAGATGTCATGCGTGGCAGCATGACCAACCACAGTAAACCTACAACATGAAATTTCAACCATGCTTACGTTGATTTAATACATGTGTGTTGAGGGAACGTTGACAACTCAATGTTCTTTTATGGAATCCATTCAAATATGTCAACAATGTTTTCAATAGTATATATATTTTTCTGTGTGAACATTGTTTTAAGGATTAAAATTTCGAATGAACTACGAGTGTTTGGGCTCGAAAAAAATACCGCGAATTGTAAGGGTAAACGGCTCGGTGAGAGGGACTTCAGGACCCAAGGAAACTTTTAATATATCACGGTCTCCATGGTTCAATTTATTTTTTATGGGGCAGACAATCCCAAATAATACCGGAAAACAGACCGGCAAAAAAATTACCTTGCCCCATAGATCGATTCATCAATTCACGAACGACTACTTTTTAAGAATTCGTTCAATCTCACCCGAGGCAGTTAATTCTTTCAGTGCCTTATCAATTTTTTTCATGACATCGGGGGCATCCGGGTGGACTCGTGAAAACAAAACAAACATATCGGATGTTCTTATCGGTTCAGATGAATGTGTAAATTTATTGAAATCATCAGGAAAAACCATTTTAATCTCATGGGGTGCAACAAGTTCGTTTTCGATATAGGCATCTTTCCGCCCGGCATGGATCATTTTCAAGGCACTTTCTCCGTTTGAAACCAAATGCATATCTAAGCCCATTTCTTTTGCTGGTTTATCATACCAGTATGATAAAATCCCAACCAGTTTATAAGGCTTGAGATCTTCCAGTTTTGTTGCCATTATTCCATTTGGGAATGCGTCTTTAAGATAGTAGACATAATCCTTACTGACCATAATCGGTGTTTCAGGGCAAAAAATCTCTGCAGCACGCTCTGCATTGCACGACCAGGGGAAGGTCCCCACAGCCGTGCCATTTTTTACCATAAGATAGGCTCTGCTCCATGGCATATACTGATAGTCGGGTTTAAGACCTGTTTTTTTGCAGGCAAGGGATATAATTTCAGCTGTTGGTCCCGCATTCTCCATCTTCTCACCCACAAAAGGAGCCCATTCACCAATGGCAAAAACAACGGCCTGCTCAGCCCATGAATAGTGAACACCAATAATACCGCTAGCAAAAATCACCAAAATAATAGATTGAATTGATCGTTTCATAAACCCTCCATGAATTGTTACTATTTCCACGGTTAAAAAAATAACCAACGTTAAGATATGTCGTCTTAAACATGTCCGGATGACATGTTAAAATAGAATAACACGATAGGTAAGCTATAAGGCCGTCACATGTCACGTGATGGTGGGAATTGGAATATGATATAAAACTCGGTTGAGATTATGACTATATATAGTTTAAAACAATAACTTTTTTTTAAACTTTAATCAAATAATTATTCAATAAAAACAGGCCATTCATACTAAACTAAAAAATTCATGATTTCACTTAATCAAACAGTTATCACGTCATATTTGCCATCGTTAATGATATTTTATGCCATCTCAATCCGAACTTTTTCAGGAATCAGACCCAGGACGTAAAGACCATCAAAAAAGGTTGATAATCCCTTCAGGTGAAGGGGGCCGAAATCACAGTTCAGGTGCTGAAAATAGTCCCGGCATCGTTCTTTAGTCAACCCGGTTTTAAGGCTGGCATGTAAAACGATCTCGTCCTTATGTTCATCCCCAAGGCGTTTGGATTCGAGAAAAAGGTCTTTCAAAAGAGAAAGGGTCCTAGGGCATGATTGGGCGTAATCCCTGCGGATGGCCCAGACCGCATAAACAAAGGGAAGACCGGTCATGTCATTCCAAATTTCCCCCAGGTCAAAGACGTGCTCAAATGAATCCTGCCAGTTTTCTGTAAGGGCGGCATCACCGATGACCAGCACGGCATCTGCCTGATCTGCCATATTAACCGGCGTGGTGATTTTCCGGGTTTCAATGTGAGGGAAAACCTTTCGCCGGGCCAGAATATACCGAACCAGATTAGCTGCAGTGGCCGATTCTTCTGTGAAAATAATCGGGCGCCCATGGAGGTCATCCAGCGAATAGTGGCTTGCCAGGATCACACTCATGACCTTTCCGAAACTGGAAATGGATACATCGGGGATGAGCAGCCATGAATCATGGTTTTTCGCATAGGCGGCTGACGAGACAGGACTCATGACGATGTTGTTCTGCTCCAGCATCCTGTTGAGCACAGCCGGGGGCTCAGTGACCATGGACAACCAGGCTGGCTTGGTGTTCCTGTCCAGCCCGTAATATACCGGGGAGACGTTAATGTAACTGATACGACCGATATTCACGGTCCCTGGAGGGGTCTCTTGGTCAATCATGATAAATACTTTCTAAAATATCCTGTTTATGGTTGGCCTGGATCCGGACATGGATCAAGGCACCTGACATGCCGGGTTCAAGACGTCCAAAGGTTTCCCCAAGACCCAGTGCCCTGGCACCATTTTCCGTGGCCATACGAAAGATGTCCTTGGGTTCAATTCCGGAAACATGATGAGCAATAAATTTCATTTCATCGCGGATACTCAAACTCGGCGTGCTGGCCAGACTGTCTGTCCCCAGACAGAGAAGCAAACCGTTTGCCTGCATTTTTTCAACGGAAGCAAGGGTATTATGGAGAAGATGGTTACTCCGAGGGCAGAGGCACACCGGCGACTTGGTCTGGCTGAGAAGATGGATGTCGTCGTCATCGGCATGGATCACATGGACGCAAAGGGTCTTTTCATCCAGAAGGCCCAGTTGGGCAAGATGCTTTACAGGACTTTGGCAGGGGATGCCCCAGGATGAAAAATCAATGCCCCGGTATGTCAAAAAGTCAGCCCAGCTCCCTTTGCCTGTGGTGATAAATTCCATTTCTTCCCGGGACTCACCCAGGTGGATTGAAAAAGGCAAACCCCTTTTTCTGCACCGGTTTTTCAATGATTTAAGCAGTTCCGGGGAACTTGTATGGGGGGCATGACCGGCCAAGGCCACAACAAAACCCCCGTTTATTTCATCCATCGGGATCTCGGGAATGATATTACCCAGATATTCTCTGAAAACAATTCCCGATAGCACACTTTCTCCGAGGATCGTGTCCCCGATTCCCATGGCTGAAATGTCACCCACGACCAGGGTCCCCGAATCTGTCAATTCACGAATTCCCTGATTAAATCCCTCTAACAGACCATCTCGTCCTGTTTTTTCCCTGAGGGAAAGAAGGTCCTTGACCCAGACTTCAAACCCCTTATCAAGAGTCAGTCTTCCTTTGAGGGCACTCAATTCAAGATGGGTGTGGGCATTGACCAGGGGCGGCATCAATACACCGGGACCATGGTCATGGATGATCCCCTCTAATCCGGGACGAAAAACACCGGCGTGGATGATGCGTCCCTTTTGCACCTGGACACACCCGTTTTCAATCAGGGTATCCGCATCCATGGCAAGCCATCCGGCCCTGTGGATGACAGGTCCCTGGCTTTGGGGGATAATGGGGGTGATCGTCATGGGCCTAATACTCTCGGACTGTCGCGTAAAAACAATCCCGCTGCCTGGGAATATATCCTGCGGTTTGGATCAGGCGTATGAGTTCTTCTTTGGGAAGCATGTAATCCACACCGGCTGCGGCCACCACATTTTCCTCGATCATGGTACTGCCCAGATCATTGGCTCCAAATGCAAGGGCTGTCTGGGCGATCTTGTCCCCTTGGGTCACCCAGGAAGCCTGGACATTATCCACATTGTCAAGAAAGATGCGCGATAGAGCCAGAACCCTTAAGTATTCAACGCCTGTTTTGGGCATTAGGGAGATACCTGTGTTTCCCGGCTGGAAGGTCCAGGGAATAAAGGCAGTGAACCCCTGGGTTTCATCCTGAAGATCCCGGATTCTTTGTAAATGCTCAATGATATGGCCAGGTTTTTCAAGGTGTCCGAACATCATGGTGGCTGTTGTACGAAGGCCCAAGGTATGTGCCGTTCGCATCACCTCAAGCCAGGTGCCTGCACTGCATTTATTGGGAGAGACTGTCTGCCTCACCTCATCCACCAGAATCTCTGCACCACCGCCGGGAATGGAACCAAGCCCTGCATCCATTAGGGTTTTAATCAATTCTTCCAGGGGCAGACCGCATCGTTGTGCGATATAATGAATTTCCGTGGGTGAAAATCCGTGGATGTGAATGGGAAAATTGTCTTTGATATACCGGAGCATTCCCAGGTAAAAATCGAGATCAAGATCCGGATTCATACCACCCTGAAGAAGAATCTGGGTTCCACCCAGCTCCAGCGTCTCTTCAATTTTTTTCTTCAGGTCGTCCCGGGTGATCACATATCCGTTTCCGCTTCCTGCTTTACAATAAAAAGCGCAGAACCGGCACTCGGAGACACAGATATCCGTGTAATTGATATTCCGGTCAATCACAAAGGTCACGACCTTTTCCGGATGTTTTTTCTGACGTATCCTGCCTGCGAGATGGCCCAGCATCAGAAAATCACCATGGACAAACACATCCAGGGCTTCCCGTGAGTCTATGCGGATTCCCTGATCTATTTTTTCATATATCGCGTCCATCACGCCTCTCCTTTTAGGTCACGAACATCATTGTAAAAGGAATCCCGTTCCACGGGTTCGAGCCCGGCGGATGTAATCAGATGTTCCATACTTTTCCGGGAAAGCCCTTTGGCTGATTTGGCTCCTGCCGTATGGGTGATACGCTCCTCAATAATGGTGCCATCCAGATCATCGGCTCCGAAAAAAAGGGCTGTCTGGGCCAGTTTTTCACCGATCATGACCCAATAGGCTTTGATATGGGGAATGTTATCCAGAATCAATCTTGAAATGGCGATGGTTTTCAGGTCATCAAAGGCGTTGGTGGTCGGAATATGAGATAATTTCGTATTCTGTGAATGAAAGGCCAGGGGGATAAAGGCTGAAAACCCCGATGTCCGATCCTGGAGTGTTCGCAGACTCAACAGGTGATTGACCCGTTCATCCAGGGTTTCGATATGACCGTAAAGCATGGTGGCATTGGTCTTTAGCCCTGTCCGGTGAACCGCTTCGGTGACCTCCAGCCAGCGATCTTTTCCGATCTTTTTTGGAAACAGATTGTCATGAACCCTGTCGCTCATCACTTCAGCCCCGCCCCCGGGCATCATCATCAGTCCGGCCTGCTTCAAGGTCAACACGGTATCTTCCAGAGAGGCCCCTGAAAGAGCCGAAAGATAATCAATCTCAACAGCGGTAAATGCCTTGATGGTTGCCGTGGGCCGGATTTGCCTTATCATGGCGAGCATGTCCGTAAAATAACTGAAGGGCAAAGACCGATTCAGCCCCCCCACGATGTGGAGTTCCCGGATGGGCTCCTCGATTCTATCCATGATGCGTTGTTTGATCTGATCCACGGACCAGGTATAGGCCTTTTCGCTATTCTCTTCTTCTGCATAGGCGCAGAACGAACACATATTCGAGCAGACATTGGTGTAGTTGATATGCTGGTTGTATATAAAATACGCCGTGTTGCCGTAACGTTTCTTCCTTACCTGGTTAGCCATATTGCCAATGCTGATCAGATCCTGGCTCAGGTACAAGGCTTTCCCGTCTTCAAAACTCAGCCTCTCACCGGCCTCGACCTTCTTGGCAATGGGTATCAAGGTCGTGTCATTACATGTTATTTTCATGCTCATTTCCCATATATGATGTCCATTTATATGAATTGTGACCACCCGGTCATTTATAACCGGTCCAGATTCAGGAAATCAAGCGTTTTATCCATGACATGGGGAAAATTATGTTGAAGCAAGCGGATTTAAACGATATGGTGATCAGAATCTTCCCTTCGGGGCATCACTCAAGGGTGGGCTATTACAGGCCAACCCGTGATTATTTGGAAACACCATCAGACACATGAGGCGATATGACCATTAAAACGCACCACAAAATCAATCAATCGTTATGTGGGACACCGGTCCTCGTGGAAGAGGGCCACTGCATCATTGAATTCACAGCCATTGAAGCCATGGCTGCCGACGACACAGGTCTGGTCCACGGTGGGTTTGTATTCGGACTGGCTGACTATGGAGCCATGCTGGCCATCAATCATCCCAATGTGGTTCTTGGCAGTTCCACCGTCAAATTCCTGAAACCTGTGAAAGTTGGAGAAGCCCTTGTTGCTGAGGCCAATGTCATCGACATCCAGGGAAAAAAGCATCAGGTCTCCGTGATGGTCACTCGGGACAATGAGCCTGTGTTTCAAGGAGATCTCACCTGTTTTATTCCCCCAAAACATGTGCTTGCCGAGTCATAAATAAAAATTTATGCCTAATGGCGGCGCCGCCTGACAAGACGTTTCTTCTTCGGTTGGCCCTGCCCGTCAGAGACGGATGACGCAGGTGAGGCTGGCGTTGGAATGGAGGGCTGGCCGGGTATCCCTATGCCATTCTGGGTATATGCACAGGTGGCCAGGGGGCATTTCAACCCCAATGTGCCATCGGGTTTACGGAACTCCAGAAGATAAGGATTTCGGCACTGGGGACAGGAAAAGGGATGGGGCTTGTCCCAGCTGATAAACTTGCACGATTTGCTGGTACACTTAAAATAGATTTTATTGCTTTCGGTGGATTCTTGAAGGATCTTGCCCTGGTGGCATAAGGGGCAGGTGGTGGCCTGTGCCATTTCAAAGGAAGCGATCTGCTCTTCAATGGAAAGTTCGTGTTCAACCTGCTCTTTTTTCAGACGTTCTTGTTCCGAAATTTCCTGTTCCAGGTTTGCCTGGGCCTCCTGCTCAGCCCGTTGTTTTTCTTTTTCCTCAAGTGCCTTGTCACGTTCCTTTTGTTCGCGGTCCTGGCGTTCCTGCTCAAGACGTTCTCTTTCTTTCTGCTCCGTGTCAAGGCGTTCGATTTCCAGGCGTTGACGTTCTAATTCCTGCCGATCCAGCTCAAGCCGTTCCCGCTCCTGCCGGTCTTTTTCCATGCGTTCACGCTCTTGGGCCTCTTTGATTTTATGGGGCGAAATTTCCTTGATCTGAATATCATCTGCTCCCATGGCTCGTTTTGTCACCACCACCGGTTCTTCTTTTGTTTTGAGAAGCGACTCCCTGAGTCTGGCTATCTTTTCACTGTAAATGATTTTAAGCTTGTCCGAGGCTTTGCGTGACGCTTCCCTTTCCTGGGCGATCTTGATCCGATCCAGTGCTTTTTCTTTTTCTGTTTTCTTTACAGTTTTCAAATGGACAAAGGTCAAGGGCTTACCCCGGGACATCAGGGCCTTGTCAAACTGGTCAAGCCCTTTATTAAGATCCTTTCTACCCGAAAGAATCTCTTCCATGGTCTGTATCACATAGGCAACCAGATTCATCCCGGGCATGCCCGGAAACATCATATTGATATTATTGACCACTTCTTTTGCAACGTTCTGGGCATGATAGCACCCTTCCGCATCGGTGGTCACATAGTTTTGTTCAAGGATAATCTTGATTTTCTCCATCAAGTCATCGTCAATCTCAAACCCGATATCCGTCAAATCATTTAAAAACGATTTTCTGTTATATCGACTTTTTTTGGTGTGTTCATCCTCTTCGATCTCACTTTCGCGTTCGGTAAACAGATGAAGTGCGGCCACCGTGACCATACCCAGCTGTATGGCTTGACCCAGAAAATTTATCTGATCAAGCTTTCTGATATTCTTCACAAGAATGGCATCCAGTTGTTCTTTGACTATTTTACTCTCAGAGTTTAAAATCGTCTCATTTTCCATAGAATACCCTTTTCGTTTTGTTCATGGTTATGACATCCAGGATGGGAAGACCAATCAGCCGTTTACACTGTTGTTCAGAAAGGAATAACGCGACTGTGATAATTTAAAAAATAGCCCCTGACACCGCTACAGGAAAAGATGCAAAAAATACATAACATTCTATATAGTTATTAATATATCATTTCATTTTTATATAATCAAGGGATCAGGGGCAGATGAAAAAGAATCTTTTTTCAATCATGACGCACAGGAATCAGGAATAACGTGCTGTAAACCCTTATGAACTCATAAAAAGTCGACGGATGGCTATGGGGAAAGGTCCATAGGAAGGCATAGTGTTTGACCGGGCGTAAAGGTAGACTATGGTATGTCGAACGTCCGGTCAAACACTATAACACAGCATATGGGACTTTTTACGACTCCATCAACCCTGCCTCAATCATTAATTTCATTTATTATATCGGCGATATGCGAAACAACTTCCTGATTCTTTCTAAGGGTTTGACGCAAAGGAGGGCTGGGAACAGGGGATGGATCAGACACCTCGATTTCAGTTTCAGGTGATCTACCGTCTTCCTGATTCGCTGTTGTCATATCAAGAATATCTTCCTCACCCTGGGATCCTGAGGCTTTTATATCGAAACATTCCCCATCGCGGCCCACAAGAAGGGACAGGGTGACCCTTACATCAAAATTAAGTTTATAAGCGATCTTTTTCCCGTGAACGATAATATCACCGGAGGTGTATTCCACATCATCGTGAAGCTTGAGATTGTACTTTTCCTTTAGAATAGACTCTATCACCTGCCAGTCAAGCTCACCGATCAACCCGTCAATCAATTCAGTTTCACTGTTTTTGATGGTATCCGAATCCGTAATTTTCACTTAAGCTCGCCTCTGGAATGATTATTTTCCACGTTCATTTCTTGTTTCACGATACAAAAACTCAAAGGACAAATCAAGAAAAGCCTCGGAGTAGTCTGATTTTATATCAACCAGACAGGAGGGCGCCGTTGCCCCGTCCACCTCAGGATCCAATGGTTTTCCAGGAATGGTCACAGAGCAGATGGCATGTTTAAAATCCTTATGCTCATTTTTTTGGTAATAATTATCCACATCCTGAAGACTATTGCAATCCATAAATAAAATGCCGGCTATTTTAAGCGGCTCGTCAATCTTTTTTCTCACGTCGCTGGCAAAGCCGAGAAGTGAGTATAAACCGTCCAAGGTCCTGGGTCCGAGGAGCGCCGGGATCATAAGGCTGTCACATGATACGAGAGCACTTATGGTCATAAGATTCTTCTGGCCAGGCGTATCAAAAATAATGTAATCGTACCGTTCCTTGAATGTCGAAAGAACGATAGATAGGACTTTTTCTTTATCGGGATTCTGGGCAAGCTTTTTTTCCATCTCATTGAGTGAGTGGCCTGGGGGTATGATGTCCAGAAAGTCCATGGCTGTTTGTCTGACCACGGCGCGCCCCCCCACAATGCCAGACAATAGATCATCCAGGCCAAAGTCATAGGCATGGGACAGGATCCCAAGACAGAACGACGCTTGTCCATTGGCATCACAATCGACAAGAAGAACCTTTTTTTCAAGAAGGGCCAGGGACGCAGCAAAGTTTACAGCCGTAGACGTCCGCCCTGTCTTTTCCTGAAGATTTGCCACACAAATTACATTGCACATAAGATGATCCAGATCCTTGATAATGTCGACTTATTACGAGTTCATCAATGTTTTCACAATTTACCATAGTTTTATCCATTTGTGAAGATATGCCTTGCCTGATCATTTTCCCAAAATAACTCACCTATCCATACATTTTGTTGAGATCAGTTTGATTTTATTGTAATATCTTATAAGAAAACAAAAATAACGAAAAATCCTTTCCCATGGTATTCACATCAAAAAACATTTCTTATCAAACCGGGAGCCATAGTGAGTCCAGATATTTCCCTGTCACGCATCAGCGGTTCCATCACCCTCGAAGGCATTGAGCAAGCTGTTTTTCAATTAAACTACACCAACCCCGGTGCGCTGAAATACAAATATCTTCAGGCGGTAAAACATCACTACCCTTCCCATGAAGCCCTGTTGACACTGACCCATATTGATCAGGATCTTCTGATCCGTGAAATCTGGGGAATAGGCGACAATCATGAGGCTGTGAGAGCCAAAAGAAAAAATCTGAGCTCCATCCGATCCACTGTGAATTCGGATTTGAACAAACTTTACCACTCCGGCAACAATCCCGAAGGGATAACCATTAACACCGATCATATCTTCGTCATGTCCGACGATGCAAAAAATGAACGGCTCAATGCCTTTTCCCATTCCATCAGCTCAGAATCCTCTGTTGACCTGAATAAAATTTCCGAGGTTCTGAATTTGATCAATGATTTTTTATCAAAACATGACGGTTTTCAAAATGGCTCAGACTCAAACCAAACGTTGGAGAACATCAAAAAAATTATCAAAACGATCAGTAGTCTGGCCATTGAAGATCCGGGTAAAGAGAACATAGATCGAATCAAGGAAGAAGACCTCAAAAAAATTGACAAAGATAAAACTGAACTCATCGACGATGAAGACCTCGAAGTAGTTGACGAGGACGAAACCGAGATTGTCGATGATGAAGACCGCGAAGAAATTGACGAGGACGAAACAGAGATTGTCGATGATGAGGACCTCGAAGAAATTGACGAGGACGAAACAGTGATTGTCGATGATGAGGACCTCGAAGAAATTGACGAGGACGAAACAGT
>Ga0180007_10005335_pt1 | contig 13099 bp, 12 predicted proteins | sample MM_PC_MetaG_FD_121122 | JGI IMG/M metagenome (GOLD analysis project Ga0180007, IMG submission 121122) | Groundwater microbial communities from the Aspo Hard Rock Laboratory (HRL) deep subsurface site, Sweden - MM_PC_MetaG | ecosystem: Environmental > Aquatic > Deep subsurface > Groundwater... | reverse complement strand
TAAGGGGGTACCCCACCCAGGTAGTACCCCCGGTGGGCTCGACTCTAATGAATGGCTTTCCCCCCAAAGTTTCACACAATTCCGTGATTGGATTATCCGACCGATTTAGTCCACGATTAGCACTTCGTCGATTTCACAATTTCGCCAAATTATTGTTTTTTTCTCAAATTTTCTCAGAGAAGAGGGTTATTGAAGATACTGGTTGGGGTGTGGGGGGTTATATATATAATATATATAGTTCCAACATGAAACCCTTAATGTATATTATATTATATTAGTGTTAAGCGTGTCAAGTATAAAAATAAATAAATCGTATAAGAGAGTGGGTTTCAGGAAGTTAAACCTAGGTATAGATTATCCACGTATATGGCAGAATTTGGCGAAGGTGGACTTTCGTTATCTATATTGTGAAGGTGCATCTATGTAGTCGATGTTGGGAGGAAAGGTGGATGTTTGATCGACAAGATGTAGTAGTGATTTTAGGGTAGGTGTTGATGTCGGACGGATACCTGGATCAATTTTTGGCGACGATCAACGAAAATGAAGAAAGTCGCCGTCGTTGGGATAGTTTTTGTCGTATTGCCGATCCTATCTACCAGTGGGCTATGATCTATGTGCCCCACCTGATTACGGTTCCTTTTGCTCCGGTGCACAGTGAGATTTGGGCGGTGCAAAGACAAGTTATCTACAATACACTTCCGGAAGGTATCAAACGAGCAGTTGTCGCTATGCCTCGATATATGGGCAAGACACATAGTACCGGCGTGATCTCATCACTCTATTTCTGCTGTGAGGCGCCATGTCAGAATCCATGCGGTCGGTATCAACCACAAGGATGGAAAGACCATGATTTGCTTTATCTAACGGGCAGTGAGTACCTGGCTAAAAAAACCCTTGAACCCGTCATGCACGAACTGGATACGAATCCCCGAATTCTCTGTGATTACGGTAAACTTATCGATCATACTTCTGAAAAACTTGAGATGTGGCTCAATAACGGCCTCTGGATGGCCTGGCGTGGCATGGGAAACCGTGTAAGGGGACTGCATCCGGCAATTTTGTGGGGTGATGACCTCGAAGATAGAGATAATGTGTCAAATGAAGATACCAGAGCGCGGTTTTGGTCTGATTGGGACGATACCGTCGATTTTATGATGAAACAAGGCCGATCCTCTTTCTATGTCGGCAATTATATCCACTTTTTCTGCTTTCTGAAACGCGTTGGAGCTATGCCGCAATCACTTCAAAAAGTGTTTTCGGCCCTTGTCGATGATGGAAAAGGTGAATATACGTCAATCTGGCCTGAAATGTGGCCTACACAAGAACTTCTCGATGAATGGGACGAAAAAGGCGATACCTTCCTGACTGAGAAAATGAATCAACCCGTTACAGAATCGCAATCACCCGTCAATATGGAAGATATACGATATTATGATCGTCAAATCCTCTGCCCAGCTGCGTGAAGACGTTCAACCGCGCAATGCCTGGTGGTTCAAATCTACGTCTCGTCTCGTAACGGCAATAGATCCGGCAATAGGACAGAAAAGAACCTCCTGCTATACCGGTATGGTTACTGTGGGATGGGATATATCCGTCGAAGAACCCGTAATCTACGTCATTGATGCCCGACAGGGACATTGGAAACCAACCTCGGTACTCGATAATGCCTATACGGTCTTTACTGCCTATGAACCGGACGACGTCATCATTGAAAGTGTCGCGTTTCAATATGTCTTTGTGTCGCTACAGCAGGAACGATCAGCAAACCGTGACTACGGCATGCGATTGCACCCTATCGAACCACAACTCTATGGCAAAACGAAAGGAACAAGACTCGCCAAAACAGCTAAATTCTTTCAACAAAAACGAGTCGCATTCGATAGTAAATCAGTTATGCAACAAAAACTGATCGAGCAAATCGTTACTTTCTCAGATAAGGAAAACAGCCAGACCGACTTGATGGACGCCTTCTGTCTTGCCCTGAATCATCTGTCCACCAAATACAAACCCCGTCGCATAGGTGCAAATACCTCTCAATTTGAGCCGATTCGCAAACATGGACGGGTCATAGGATACCGAAAACTCGGTAGTGGTGCATTATGAAATTAGTTTTGATTGAATGGATGGATTCTCACTCTGGACGTGGGTGGCAATCGCTTGAAAACCTGAAAGAGGATTCGCGTCCTCTGTACTGTCGATCAGTCGGTTGGTTGCTTGCCGAGGATAACGGCTGTAAGGTTATTGTGCCCCACGTGTACGATGAGAAGAACAAGGGGATAATACTGCAAGGCTGTGGAGATATAACCATACCAAAGAAGTCGATTATCAAAATGACAATACTGAGAAAAGGGTAGTGTATCAGTTTGAATTTTCCCGCTTCAGGTTTCGCTTGACATTGATGCTGTTATTAAGAAATATGGTGGCTTTACATCAATCCAACTCAAAGATCTTTCTCACAAGGATGAGAGCCACAAGAAAACTGAGAAGCAGATGAGTATGCTGAATTAAGAAGAGCTACCTTGCTGGAACAAGATAGCTCTAGAATCAAAACCTGTCGAGGTATGGTCTATGTACTCAACAGGCTACAACTTTTTTAAGTTGGCGCGCCCGCCACCATTAGTCAAGAAAAAAGTCTCAGAATTTACGGGAGAATCGTGGACAATGAAGTATTTGCATACCTGCCTCAGATAGTCCTTGACTTTTATAAAACTGAGTATATGCTGTACTTAAAGTGTGTGTCAATTTTGACACACTAAGACGGGTGCCGAGTTTCGAGGTACCAGAAAGGTCTTCGTGCCTAAATCCAAATATAGAAATCTCGATCCACTTACTCATTCAGATGAAGACCTTTTGCGTATTATGGACGATGATTGGTCTCGGTCTAATAGCCATTATCAGGGTCTATTTGAGGATATGACTGATGACTGGAAGCAGTTTCTCGTTATTCAATCAGGATCGTCTGAAGCCACACCCGACGAACAGGGCGATTACGACCCCGAAGAAGGCGGAAGAGCCAATTTCAAGACCGGCCTAATGCGCAAACATCTTTCTACCGCCACTTCACTTATAATGAAAAGCCTGTCTCTTTCCGAGAACAACTATGCCGAATGGTTGATTGCTAAACCGAAGGCTGCTTTCGCCGGTGAAGATATGCAGATAGTGCAAAACGATCTTGAGTTGTATAGACAGTATCGAACACTTATGCTCAGCGCCGAACACATGGGCTTCTATGACAAGTTTGAAGGCTACATCACCCAGGGACTCGTGTTTTACTGGTCATTATTGCTATTGCATTGGCGGCGCGAAGGCCGTTGGGTTCCCGTGACTCCTGATGCTCAAAAACAAATGCTTGAAGATTTCGAAGAGTCTCTGCTCGAACCGTCTAAACGCCCAAAGAAAAAGTACGATATGAATGAAGGTTTCGTATGGGACGACCAATATATCAACCGCCCCGAAGTGACGGTATGGCATACCGCCAATACACGCCCCGATCCTCGTGGTGGCATGAATTTGCTCGATTGTGCTTATGTGATGGATGAAGTGAGGGTGTCGTGGAATCATTTGTATGCTAATGACTTTAATTCCAACACCGGACTCGGCATCTATTTCAATCTCGATAAACTTGCGGAAACAGTGCTTCCCGATGACTCGACGCAAACAAAAGAAGAAGAGATGAGACTTTCACTCGGCGAACAACCAGCCGACGGAACAACTACGTCAGATAAGAACAAAGAAAAAGATTCATTCCGAAATACGGTTCTGTTGCACCGCTATTGGACTCATTTCGGCGTCGTAACCGCCGACCGAGTACATAAAGTTATCATAAGCAAACGTCGCTATACCAAAATGCCGATTTATCCGTTCAGGTATTCGATAGACTGGACAAAATTCGACGCCCAGTCATTCGCCCGATTGCTGCGCGGCGTCGATGAAAACGAAGACATGCTTACCAATTACAGACTCGATAATTTTGGTAAGGGCATTGATGGTATCGTGGCCGTTAATGATAGTGTTTTGTCAGCCGATTCCAAAGGCAAACCACGTCATGCCGCATCCGAAATTCTTTTCGACGGACCCGTGCAGGGCAACTTTGAAATAATACACACCAATGACGTGACGTACGGCGCTCTCGAAGATCGAAAATACAATCAACTGGTTGCAAGCGGCTTGGGCGGCATCACCGAAAACATGTCCGGTCAGATCAATCCGGGAGGGCGCAGACTTGCAACCGAAATACAATCCGTCGAAGCTGGTGGCGCTAATCGAGGAGGACAACTCGTCGACCGGATAGAACAGTCGATACTTACACCGCTTATGAACGATATGACGCTGATCGAGGCCGCCCGTATGAATAGCGTGGTCAATCTGGTAATTCAGGAAAAAGGCGATTACGCCTTTCCTATGATAGACTCTGAATTTATCAGGCGTATGACTAACAAGATCAGGTTTATCGCTAACGGCAGCACGTTCGTCAACCAACGTGAAATCGAAATGGCCGGTATAATTAACTTTGCCAATACGTTTGGTGCTAATCCCATAGCACAGCAATTCCTCGAATGGCCTGCATTATTGTCTATCGCGGCCAAACGCGTCGCAAGATTGCCTGATCCCGACGTGATACTCAGCGATCAGGCCAAGTCCAAAATATCCATACCGCCCGATATGGAATGGATACTTATGCAACATGGTATCGAACCTCAGCCTCAATACAATGACGATGACGAGCACCACCTTCAGATGCATCAGATGCAGTATGAACGCGCACTGTTACAACTTCAGGAGGGTAAGATAGATGAGGTCACGGTGATGAGATTGCAAAAACATATAGCTGCTACTCAACAAAAGATAACACGGAAACAACAGGCTTCAGCCGCACAACCCGGTCCGATGCCTACGGCATTGCCCGGTGAGCGAGGCTCGGAAAATACATCAGGTACGCAAACGGCAAATGTAAGAAATCCACAACCGCCGGGAGTCAGACCCCCGGTGCCACAAGGAGTAACATAGTGAAGAAATTATTCATTGCGCTTGCAGTAGTTTTGCTCATCACGAGTACATCCCATGCATGGGATATGTCCAGACCATTGTATCATGCTTTCGTCGATTCGAATGAGTTCGTTATCCTGGAGGTCGATAGCGCCGATATTGCCGGAGCTAAACTGCACGTCGATACCACTTACTTCCCGAATAAGACGGGTTATCCGTTCGGCTGGTGTGACTATCTTCAAATCAAGTATGGAGTATCAGCTATTGACGGAACACCTTATCCTGAAGGCGCCGGTGAAAGCGACAGCGGTCATAGCGCCTTGTTTGCCGTAGCCGTTGACAGCGCACATATCGGTGTGACGGTACAGACGAGCAGGGATGCCGTTTACTGGTCAACGGTGTTCAAAGATACCACGCTTCGCGCAACGGCGAGTCAACGGAGTACACGTTCGGCTATGCTTGATCTTCAAGCGATGCAAATAGCAGACACGCTTGTTGGCGGTCGATTCCGGTTTCTTTTCGAGGTCTTTCGTGACGTGGATTCGACGGAGACCGACGCCTATAACATTACTGATTCTATCTGGCTCGATCTCTGTGAATTATGGGGTTTTGGTTATAAATAGAAAGTCATAAATGGACTCTGAAAAACTGCAACAGATCAAGGACAACTTTCCCACTACGGTCGGTGCGCAACTCGTGCTCGTACCGTGGATCAATAACGTGTTGGACATGATCGATAACTCATGGCATAACGATGATGCCGTAGAAAGAGAGAGAAAAGCCACTGAAAAGAAACTGTTGAAACGAATGATTGGAGATTTGAAACTTAAACTTAATCCAGATATTCCGCAGCAGGAAACCGGGAGATCGACCGGAGGCGCTGAGCGTCGAAGTGAAGATTCCGAGCCGGGTGCGGGAGTTTGAAGGAGAAAGTCTGATGGCTAAAGACAAACAAACAGAGGTATCAACTGACGACGGATCATGGTGGAATGAGAGTTCCGGTGATTCGAGTGTCGATGCCATAGCGGCTGTCGTTGCCGAATCTGCTAAGGCTGATGACTTAGAGGAAAAATCGAAGGTTGAAAAATCCAAGGTTGCCCCTGACTCAACAACCGAAAAAGAAAAAGCAAGTGAAACGGAAAAGCCTAAACTCAGGTTTGAAACGCTTGAAGATTATGAGACGGCTTACCGTGAGAAACAGTCTGCTGCGGATAAGGCTATTGCCCGCGCTAAAGAGCTTGAAGGTCAACTCACGAGCCAGGAAACACTGGCTGAGTTGATGTCACAGCTTACTGACGTGCTCGGTGACGTGGATAACCCCGATATTCAACTTGCGATACAGAAAGTGAAGGAAGCCGCAGGTCAGACGGTTCTCAATCGAGAACGCGTCGATCATAAGTTGGCTTCCGAGCTTGAAAAACATCTTCAGGCTTACAATGAGAGAATCGCCAGACTTGAGCAAGGTCTGTCCGCGAAGTCTGAAGAGGTTAAAGCTGCCGAAGCGAAAATACAGGCTGCGCAACTTGAATCTGATTATCCATACGCACCGACTATCAAAGCAGATGCCGAAAAACTCCTTGCGCAACATGCCAGTGGTGAATTGGACGTTGACCAGCTTGTCTTGAAACTTGCCGACGTTGGCTACAAAGCCGGTCTGGCAGGTAAGGCTAAAGAGACGGTGGTTGCGGAACGTACGGGTTCCGATGCGGGGGGCATACCGGGCAAAATCGACGATAGCGGCAAGAAACTCTCGGATGCCGAAATTCTTACTCAGGGAATTATCGAAGAACTGAACAGTAGACCGTCATATACATAGTTGATACCCCAAACTAAGGGGTATTAGAAATGCCTACAGTTGCACTGGTTAGAGCAATCAGTGACATCCTTTCCGGTTCCAAAGTCGTCCAGATGGAACGGGCATTGCCTGTTCTTGAAAAGGATTGTTCAAAAGTAGCGACGCGAATTCTTTCCGACAAGATTGGAAGGAAATCCGTTAATGCTACCACGTTCTACCATCGTGAAGATCAGATTTTGCCGTGGGAATTCACCGAGACCGTAGCTGATGCAGCAGGCACAGCCTATATAACCTTCGGGAATGACTACGTGTACATCAACGAAGGTGATCTTCTTCTAAATGAGCGCACGAAAGAGGTTGTGCTTGTCGATGGTTTTACGGCCGGCAATAACGCGACCGTCGACGTTGTTCGTGGTGTTGGCGCTACGGTTGATTCCCTCAATGCCGTCAATGACAAATGGATTCGGATAGGTACGGCGCACGAAGAAGGTAGCGCCGCACCGGACGCACTGATGACGAAAGAAGTCCAATACACTTTCTACATTCCTTTCCAGCGCAAAGTAGTCGAGATGACTACGCAGGCTATGAAAACAGAAGTTTATCATGGCAGCGACATACTGCATCAGGCAGCCAAGAAGATGATCGAATTCAAGCTTGATCTTGAAGCTATGATATTCTGGTCTGCTGCTTCTGCCGATGCGTCAGCTACCGCAGGAACATATCCACAGCTTTCATCTGCCGGATTGTTCGATCACCTGTCTACCAATACGGGTGTTTGCTCCACTCTGACGTTCGCTGAACTGCGTGATTTCTTCGATGCTATGCGCAAATATCATCCGACTGGAAAGTTCGCATGTATCGCCGGAAGTGACGTAATAAACATCATATCCGACTTCGCATACGATTCCATTCGGACGACCACCGATACCAAGACCTTTGGTGTCAATATCACAACGTTGAAGCTCGGCCCCTCCGAGGTATCTCTCATTGAAGAGCCGCTCTGGACGGGTCCGCTTACCGGTTCAACTCTCTTTGGACTGCCCGAACCGCTACCGGATTATTTGAAACTGGTTACGTTCGCAGACGAAGGACTGAAGTGGAAAATCGACGTTGACAAAGAAAATGACAAGTATATCCGCAAGGATTCCCTGACTTCACAAATCGGACTTGAGATTTGGGAAGAAAAGAAAATGGGATACCTTGAAGGTATAGTGTCGGGTTAAGGGGGTGATGTAGATGTCTAATTTCCCAGCTTCACTTAGGACAGTTTCTTGGGCTTATGCCATTGACACTGCTCCACTCTTTACTATCTGGCATGACGGATCTCCAACCGAGGCGGGTGCCGCGGTCACGGCTGCTACGGTTGCCGTTACCGCAGGTACTACACCCGTTGGTATTACACTCACTATCAATGGTGCAGTCGATACTCGTATCGGTGCGTCCGGTGTTATGGATTTGCTTTCTGCAACCTATAATACCGCTGGTGAGTGCTACGACCATATCAACTCGGTACAGGGCTGGAATATGCGGCTTGAGGGAGTGCTCAGGGCAAGTGTATTCTCTGATGGAACTCGTGGTTGTACTATCGCACAGACTGCGACGACTTGCTACAAAAAGCCCGTTACGATTTTGCGTGATACCACTATCACGTCGAAGTCTGCCGGTTGGGAACATGGCGGCGTTATATCTCAACGTACCGCTCCGACGTTTTATGCCAACAAGCCTAAAACTAAAGCCATTGAGTTTGAACATGGATTCAGGAATCAGTTGGACTACCTTTCGTTTACATCAACATACGGATCGGGAACTTCGACGATCTATGTTTATGAAACCGACGGAGTGACTGAGACTCTGGTTTATAGTCAGGCCGGTGGCGCTACTACAGCAGCAGGAACTTATACACCGACCAAACCGATCATAGCAAGACCGGGATGGAGGTTGGTGGTTCTGCTGATTAACTCGGCTGACATGACAGCTATTGCATGTGATTGCAAAGGCAGATCATGGCAAAGAGGTGTTGGCGTACAGGTCAATACCTAACACGACAAACGTGGGAATGGCCTGAGCTTGTCGAAGGCCGTTCCCATACTGAAAGGAAAACACTTGTGCCTTATTTTAGAACAATTATCAGAGGAATCGACGAACAATTCGATCTGAAGACAAGGCAAATTCAGCGAAGGCCGATTCAGGACATGGGAAAACGCATTCAGATTCCGGGACATGAAAAAACACATTTCGTCGAACCCGGAACCGGAAGAAGGATTTTTAAGCCGCTGAACAAGACTGCCGATGGCCCGTTGAAGATGATTTTCGCGTACGGGGTTTGCTATATTCCCGATCCTGAAATTGCGACTGATCCTGAGTTCAGGGCCGCCGGATTCGGCAGTAAGGAAGCTGCAAAAGCTGTTCTTGACTACGCTATGGACAAGGAAAACGGTATTTACGGAATTCAATATGAGATTGATCCGAATGATGGAGATGGTTACTGGAAGAAAGTCGGTGAACTCGTAGAAAATCCAAAAATCGTCAAAGAGTTTATCGGCAAGGAAAAAGCCGCGAAAATGCAGAAAGCTATGAACAGCCTGGAAACTGCCGGAAAAGCGAAATCCAGTGAGGCAGGTTCGGGTGCATCGGAGGCCGTGGCCGAAGTGATTAATTCGTCTAAACGTCCTACTGGCAGACCACAGGTTATAACGGGAGCTAAGGGTGTTAACGATTAAACACTGACGAGGAAACGTATGGCAAGCTTTGAATCAATCATCGAGCAGGTTAGCGGAAAAATACCGATCAAGGAACGTAAGGGATATGAGTCTACTATTAGACTGTGGGTAGAAGCCTCTATCCTCAAGATAGCAAAATACTGGAAGTGGGATTGGCGTAAGTATCTCTACGAGTTCTCGATTACTGCATCCGATCATACCTATGATATGCCGAGTGATTGTGACATGATTTCGGCTGATAATGGTGTGTTGCTTGATTCGAGTGGTAATCCGACGAAGAACGTCCTGATTTTCATGCCTGAAAACAGGTTCAATGAGAAATATATCAGGGATCAAGGCGATACCGAAACTGCGACGACACCGAAATTCTTTGTTCCATTGACCAGTGTTTCGGGGACAGGTTCGATTCGGATTCGCCTTTACCCGATTTCCAATACTACTTACACCGGTCGGATTTACTACTACACGAAACAATCCACAAATGATGCTGCCAACATGCTTGATGATTTGATTCTTAGCGACGTCTACAGCAAAATGCCGACAGTATTTGAACCACAACCCCTTGATTGGGCTAAACGACATGAGTATCTGGTCGATAAGCTCAAACCGCAGGAAAAAAGGGCCGCAGGTATGGTTCCGTTACTGACACAAGACGTGCAACAGCGTAAACATAATATCAGAATGGCAAACAGGCAGGATACAAAATGACAAAACTTGGCAAAGATATTGTAATGGCGACGATTGGCATACTCGCAATACTGTTCATCTTTACGATATTGGGTTTTGTGTTCGGCAAAGTCCATGCCGGGAATCTCAATGGACAGGCTGGATTCGAGTCGGTACTTTACAACCTTCTTCACGCTACAAGTACACACAATGACTGGACAGAAGCAAAGATTGACGAATGTATCAATCTTGGGATTACGTTCGTGGAAGGCGTATCAAAAGCTAATGAAGTTCACGATACACTGACGTTCAATATCAACGAATCTGCTGTTGCGGATACCGGGTTTTGCTATGCTCTGTCTGCTAATGCTCGATCCGGTGGCGTTCTCAACGTGTTCTACGTCAATAGCTATACTTCTGAATTGATAGCCCTGTCCCGGCGAAACATTGAAGACTTCGGCAAGGATGCGGAAGGTGGTAAGTCAACGGCTAAGTTTACCTATATGTTCTCTGAAGCATTCGATACACTGCTGTTCTATCCGATACCTGACGTGGATTATGTTGCCCATGTCATCTCATATAAGGTGTCGAACTGGATGGCCGGAACGGATACGCTTTGTACCTTGCCACTGTTTCACAGGGTTTTAGCCGTTGAAATGGCCTATGCCTATGCGCAACTTATGACGGGGACAGCAGAGGGATTCCAGAGATTTGCCACAATCAAGGATGGTGTACTTCAGGCTATCTATGGTTTGCCGCCTGAACCTGAAAAGCAGATACAATCACTTGGGGTAGAGGGACAATGAAGATATTACTTCTCTGGCTATGCCTGATAGCGGCACTTTCTTTGTCAGTGTCTTCGACTGTAGCCGCTCAAAATCTTGAAGAATACTGGTCTACCGATTTCTCGGGTGGCATCCGTCCCGATCTGTCACCGGCCATGATGCCTGAAAACACTATGATTGAATTGAACAATGCCGTTATCGAGGGTACTTCTATCAAGCTCAGACCGGGATATTCATTGTGGGCACAACGTATTGACAGCCTGACTAACGGTTCAACACCTGCCGTTGTAAGAGGAATTCGTGGACTCTATGAATTCTACAATGACATTACCGGAGAAACTCAGGTGCTTGCCGTTATTCACGATGAAATCTACTGGGCAAACGAGGACTCAACAAACTGGCATCGGATAGGTTTGAGTGCAGGCACCGCTACTGCCACTCTGAATGACAGCATAGTCATAGGTGCGGGCGTTGACTGGTGGCCGCGTATGTTGCCACAGGACGGTAATGATTGGACCTTGCACATAGGCGATTCGGCGGTTGACGTCTACAAGGTTATAGGTAACAAGATATTACTTGAAGAAGATTGGGTTGCGACTACCGCCTCGGGCGCAAAGTACGAACTTACACCGATATTCGATTCGACTAAGAACCTGCATTTTACCACCGTCAACCAGACCTGCTTCATCTCAGATGGGACGCGCCCGGTCGTGCAGTGGTCGAACCATACGATTGATAACGGGTACTTCATTATCGATTCGGCAACGGTAGATACTATCGGAGGCCCGGCAACAAAGTTGCAGGTTGTGAGATTTTCTGTCGGATTGACTCTTGATCTTGTCGATTCGGTTGGTGATTACAGTGCTCTTGTTGGCCGTAATGCGCTGGCGATAGTCGATACTTTGAAAGATTCTACTAAGGTTCATTATTGTCCTATTTCTTACGTTGCTACGAGTTCCAATAAGCAAATAACCGTTATTCTTGCGGATAGAGATACCAACTTTACTCTTGAAGGTAATGTCGCCTATGTAGTCAGACCGGTTAATGAGGGTTGGAACTTTGAGCCTGATACCGTTTACAGTGGCACTATCGATGCTATAAATCAATGGGATGGCGCAGGCAATAAAATACTGTTTGATACGAGTCAGACATGGGGACTTGATGAATTCAATTCGGGGGTCTATGATATTATTGTCTACGATACTAACCACGATGAAAGATTCACATGGGGTCAAACGAAGTTTTATGCCTGTACGAGAGATACAAACTTTGGTGGTGGTAGCAAAACCTATACGGTTTTACAGGTTACGACGGAAAATGCGGCACAAATGTATGAGGTTACCGTGGGCGATTCATACGATATACTGAAGTATACCTATTATCCTCATACTCATTTCACCCAATGGCGTCTTGCTCGAATGTGGTATCTGGCATCACCTCAATATCCGAATGCTCTGTGGTTCTCTGAGCAGTTGGCTGCGGCAGGACTTGAGACAACCAACTACTATGATGACATATCGACTGTCAACTATGAGACCGTAGGCGCGAGTGACGGCGATGAATTGATGGGTCTCTCTCTCATGCAGCAGTGGCTTGTTGCGTATAAGCGGCACCATATCTATGCTATCAGTGGCAACGCACCCGACCCTGAGATATATCTGAAGTCTTCAAACTATGGATTGTGGTCTGACGGCTGGCTAATGCCCTATATGGAAACCGATTTTGGATTGCACAGGCTCGGTGCGTTCGCATTCAACGGCGCACAAGTCATGGATCACAAGCAGGTTAGTGCTGAAGTTTCACCGTTCTTTACCGATTCTTTGAACCTTTCTGAAATGGATATAGTACGAGGGGAACTATATGATGACTACATACTCTTCTCGTTTCCGAGCGGCAGCAACACCAAAAATACCAAGACACTTGTTCTCGATACCAAGAGTGGAGCATGGTCGACGTGGTCATGGGCAGCAGGATCATATCTGACACGTCGAGCACCTGGTAGTCTTGACACGCTGCTATTCGGCAGCCCGGATTCAACTTCGATATTCGTACTTGGCGGCACAAGTGATGCCGGCACTGAAATAGAACTTACCTACAAATCGCCGTTCTTCGACTTCGGAACTACTGCATGGAAAAAGCAACTACGT
>Ga0180007_10005334_pt1 | contig 13100 bp, 5 predicted proteins | sample MM_PC_MetaG_FD_121122 | JGI IMG/M metagenome (GOLD analysis project Ga0180007, IMG submission 121122) | Groundwater microbial communities from the Aspo Hard Rock Laboratory (HRL) deep subsurface site, Sweden - MM_PC_MetaG | ecosystem: Environmental > Aquatic > Deep subsurface > Groundwater... | reverse complement strand
GTCATCGGCGATGAGTGAATCGAGCATACATATGTCGATGAATCTCCCTGTTCCTTCGGGTGGCTCATACTGGGCGCCGGGAACGGCGATTCCACTCAGGGTTGATCTGGCAGAGGAGAAGAACTCACCCATCACAACGGCGAACGTTGAGTTTACGGTCAATGTGCCACTGATCAACATCGGAGACTTCCTGTCGTCAGCCGGGATCACACAGCAGCAGCTTGATCAGATTCCCAAAGAGATAAAAGGAGATCCCCTTGGTATTGAGCAGCGTATGATGATGGCTGTTGAAAGGGAGTTTGGAGAGCTGCCTCAGTTCAGAGAGGACTTGAAAACGATGCCTTTGAGGTTATACGAAAAACCAGGCACCTATTACGAAAGATTTCCCGAAACCAAGATAGAAGGGTATTACCAGTTCACGTCAGTGGCCAGGGGAATTGCCGACTGTGATCCTTTCAGACGGGAGACCGTTCAGGGGTTCGGTGTCGGTATGAAGATCGATGAAAAGAATCCGGAGATTTATATTACTCCGGATGAATCGAAGCCTGACGAAAGTGGGGTGACCGTAACAGTTATTCCGGTGACCGTGGGCGGAGCCCTTGTCGGACCGGGCCACAGTGGCTCCGTGACTGTTTCAGCGGGTGGCTTCCTCAAACCCACATCCACTGTTATCGACAATCTGGATGGAAGTTATTCTCAGACCTTTGTTCCCTCAAGAACAAAGATGGGCAACATCGTCGTCAAATTCGAAGATACACTTCTTGCGCGAATCCCTGTTATGCTGTCAATACCGGCAATTAGCTCAGTCAAGCCAAGAGTCGTCGATGCCGGTCGGGAGCAACAGATCACCATTGGTGTCGACAGAGGTACTCTCGGCGAAGTAACCGAGATAGAGCTCGTGTCGGGTAAGATGAGACTGCCACTGCAGATAGTCCAGTCGGATGTGAGACGTAAATCGATCACTGCTTCTATCCCCAAAGGAACGGCGCCGGGTACCTATGGCGTATATTTTAAGAGTGCAAGGTATCGCGGTTTGGCAAAACAGTCATGCTACGTGCGGATAGTAGACCCCGAGCACAAGATTCCGGTGGCGTCGCGTACCTTTAATGAACGCCTGGCGAAACTGAAGGAGTCGAAATCCCGATCTCAATCCACCAGGCTTATTGGTCTGATGCTGAGAGATCTTCGTGACGCCTATGTGCATCATGAGATTCCCTTAGAAGCATGGAAGGGAAGACAGAAAGGTCTTCTGGCGAGGCTGGTGAACAAGAAAGTCGACATCTTACCTCTTAACTAGGAACAGCCGGTCTGCAATGCAAGCTCCCCATGCATATGTGTGGGGAGTTGCATAAATCCGTAAGGATAAACTCAATTCTGAGACGCAAGACGGGGGGACTAAGTCAACAGGCTGGTATCATAGCTGAAAGCTCTTCAGATGAGCCATTTTTGTGATGTACCTCTTCATTTTCTTTGCTGGCCCAAAGAAAACGAAGCAAAAGAAAGGGCCCCCGTGTCACTGGGTCCTTCGGACTTCCTTGCGCTCCTCGAAGTTGCCGGGAGTTTGAAAACTCGCTTTGCTCAAACAGTTCAAACTCCAAAATCGGCATCTTCTGTGGTGCTCAGCCAGTGCCAATGGGATGAAGTAAAACTCCCCTTCCAGGGGTTATCAAGGCCGGGTCCTCTGGGCCCGGATTTTTACTGATTTCTATTTCATAATGTTCACGACCCCGAGCTAATGGCTGAATCGTAAATACAGTCGGGGATACCTTTTTATAAGCTAAATAGTATTGTTAGCCAGAAGAGGAGGTAATGCAGATGAGATCTGTGAAACTTTTGAAGCCAATGTTTGTGTTGACTATGTTTTTTTCTCTGCTCGCAGCACAGACTGTATTCTGCGATCTTCCCCTTCCCACCTCTTTCCTCTTTGATTTTGACGATCTCAGCCTGGGGGAACACTTCACGCTGACGAATCAGCCTTATGAGGATGCAGACGGATCGGGAAGAGGCATCATCATCACGGCCAGGCCGAACGGTGACCCGACAGTGGTCCTTAACCCCTACGGGAGTTACGTCCTGAAGAATGTGGGAGAAAGTGAATTCGGCAGCAGCGAGTTCTCGAATCTGTATATCGATCTGGTGGGAATGGTCTCTGATCATATTGATGTGGAGGTGGGTCTGCTGGACGCGGATACCTTCCCGGTAACCGCCTATCTCTATGCCTATTATGATGGAATGCTGATAGACAGCGACAGCGTCGATATGGGGAGCGGGCCGACCACATCCATGTCTGTGCTGAGTGTCGAGGCCGGCATCTATCCCATCGACCGCATCATGCTCAGTTATGGGTATACTGGCACCGGTACCAGTAACGCTCAGCAGTCCGAGGTAATCGACGATCTTTACATCAGTGTCTACGAAGAGGAACCACCGCCTCCCCCGGCAGATACTTCGCCGCCCGACATACGTCTCCTCCAGCCCCGTGAGGGAAGCGAGGTGGATGACGGATGGATTTTCGGGGTCATATGGGAGAACAGGGGGCTTTCGAGTGTACACCTGAGTGCCGCCCCGAGTGGAAACGAAATAGTGATCACTGACCCGATTTATGAGGTTGTTGACGGAGAGGGGCGTTACCTCTTCTATGGCTGGCTGCTTCTGGAGGAGGGTGTCAACACCCTGACCGTCTTCGCTGAGGACCTTGCCGGTAATACCAGTACCCGGAGCGTTGAGGTTTACTATCAGGTGCCTGATTACTATCCGCCGCCACCAGTCTGGCCAGCTGACCTTGACTTCTATACCACCGGCATCGAGGTGACCCAGGCCATCGAGTCATGGGAGAACATCAACCTCAACGCCGGGCTTCCTCCGGAAACCGAAGCGGAGCTGGTCTCCGGCAAGCGGACGCTGGTGCGGGTTTATGCCAGCGTTGCCGGTACGCCCGACCCGGTGTCTGAGGTGAATTGCGCCCTGCATGCCTATGGGGTCGGCGGCATTGAGCTGGAAGGCTCTCCGATTGATGTGGCCGAGACCATCACGATTTACCCGGGTGAAACCTGGCGCGATCAGCGCGGTGATCCGGACAGGAGTTTTAATTTCATCCTGCCGCCGGAGTGGACACGGGGGGCAAAGAGTTTCATGGCCACCGTGAATCCCTGGAATGCTATTCCGGAGGCGAACTATGACGGTCTCAACAATGCCTATGCAGACGTCACTTTTACTGACACCGATGAACTGTGCCTTGAGGTGTTCAGAATCGAGTCCGACAACGTGCTTGGCGATCCGACGCCGACATGGACCGAGGTGGACAACAACCTCGAGTATCTCCGGCTCCTGTATGCACTCATGCCGGAACGGTTGGTAGTGATAGATGGTGGTGTTTTCAGCACTAATGCGGATGTCAGTACCAACGATGGGCGGAGTCAGCTGCTGGATGAACTCGAAAAACATATCGACGACTACTACGGGGGAGCTGGTATCCTGGATCCCTGCGATCATAAGACCTTCCTCGGGCTCACGGATGACACCGTCACCCATCGTGGAAGCACTCGCAGTTCGGAGCGGATCTCGCTTTCTGTGGCGGAGGTAACGGATTTTTACCGCATCAAGACCGCCCATGAGGTTGGACATGCCCTATGGTTCCACCACATCGACAGCTATGAACTGGGACAGGGGTGCTGCGACGTTGACTCAAGTGGCGAGCATGAGCCGAAATCGCCTTACGAAACAGATTATCCCACCTATATAGCCCCGGATGGCACATCCTACTTTGAGGCCTCCATCGGTGACTGGGGGGTGAGGATCAACGCCGACAACAGTATCGACCTATGGGATCCCGCTGCGACTGGCGATTACATGTCGTACTGTAACCAACGATGGATCTCGACCTATATGCACGGCCGCCTGTTTGACCTCTTCACTTCTGTGCGAACTGCGAGTCTGGCGCTGGAGGCGGCTGTCGCCCCGGCGGCAGTACCTGTTCCCTATCTGGTTGTGAGCGGACAGATCCAACCCCTAGCCCTCGGCGGCATCAACGACGAAGCAATTCTCGACCCGGCATGGCAGCGCTTGCTGCCGGAAGGCTCTGCCGATCAAACGGGGGTGGGCCGCTACTCGATCAAGCTGGTGGATGCAAAGGGTGAGGTGCTGTTCACGCGCTTCTTTGATCCGGAGCCTCTGGCAGATCTTGAGACCTTCACCAGCTTCTATGAGCTGATGCCTGGGAAAACCGGGACGACGCGCATCGTCCTCGACGGGGGTGATCTTTTGACACCTATGGTCATCGAAGCCGGTGAGACTGCACCTGTTGTGTCCGTCGTTTATCCGAACGGTGGTGAACAGTGGGAGGCGAGCGGAACCCAGACCATTGTCTGGTCTGCCTATGACCTTGATCAGGATCCACTGACCCATGCAGTGTTCTACAGCCATGACAATGGTTCCACCTGGAAGGTGGTGGGGTCCCGGTTGCAGAGCCAATCCCTCGATGTCCGGCTTGAGGACCTGCCCGGATGCACTGCCAGCTGTCTGGTGCGTGTCGCGGTGACCGACGGTATCAACATGAGTGAGGGTGTTTCCGCGGCTCCCTTCAGTAAGGGAAAAATGGCGCCACGGGCCAGCATCCTTGGTCCTGAAAGCGGTTCCTCCTTCTCTGCCGGGGAGGTGATTCTTTTTCAGGGCCTGGCCATGGACCTTGAGGACGTGGAAATCCCAGGGGATCGCCTGACCTGGAACTCAAGCCTCGACGGAGACCTGGGCAGTGGCCACCTGCTGAGTGGCCGGGAACTCTCGGAAGGCCTGCATACGATCTCCTTGACTGTAGAGGACAGCGACGGCATGACGGACCGTGATCAGATCTACATATATATCACTGCCGGGCCGGTAGAGAATGACCAGGACGGAGATGGTACTCCAGATAAGTATGACAACTGTCCGGTAGACGCCAATCCAGATCAGGCAGACAGTGACTGGGACGGTGAGGGTGACGTCTGTGATACAGATGATGACAACGACGGCGTGCCGGACACAAGCGACGAGTGCGAGGGCACCGGGCCCCAGGAAGTGGTAAATGCCGAAGGGTGTTCAGTACATGATCTTTGCCCCTGCGAGGGAGACTGGAAGAATCATGGCGATTACATGCAATGCGTGACGCGCACCTCCATGGAATTCCTGGAAAACGAACTCTTCACCAGGCCTGAGAGGGCTGCCATGGTGGCCGAAGCTGCGATCTCCGATTGCGGCGCTATTGCTCGCCACCGCTGGCGAAAGGCTCAGTGACAGAGATAACGGCACCGACGGTAACCGTGCGGTGGAGGGCGGGCAAGCTATTACCAGGTCATTTAAGGACTGATTTGTGTAGATAAAGGTGTTTTTTTCGCTTAGCAGGCCCTTTGACAAACAGATGTAAATCCGGGGAGATAATACTCATTGCTGAGAGTATTGTCTTCCCGGATTTTTTTTGCCATCTGCTTGATGCGTTTTTCTGTGAAGAACGGTAAGTTGAGGGAAAGTGGTCCTGCTTGCCTGATGAGTGGTGCACTTGGAACTTGAATTTACCTTGAAATTAATGGTTCAGGGTGGATGTATAGTGCTGAAAGACCTCTATATTGAAATTAAGACCAGAGGGTGAAAAGTGTGACTGAACATCTCGGGGGTAAGTATCGATGAATCTTTACGGCAGTAACATACAGAAGCAAACAGTCTTCTTTGTTTTAATTGCTGTTTTTGTATTTCAAGCCGGTTTTGCGGCTGAAATTGACAGCGTAACCCCAAGAAACATCAAACTTGAGAATAGCTGCGCGAGCATTAACACAATTTTTACTCAGCGTATTCAAGAGGGAATTCAAAAAGCCAATGATCATCAAGATGGATTATGTGATGAAGACGTCCTTTATACAGAACTGAGAAAAGCAATTTTTCAATCCTTTACCGCATCCTGGGGACTTAAGGGGTACGATCTGGATAAGCAATTACGCAGGTTGCTGGCCAGGCAAAGTTACTCGTTATCATTAAACGACTCTATTTATCGTGATATAGATTATCTGGAAGGATTCTCTTTAAATATTAAGGAATTGAGTGATGTCGTCAATATCAATGGTCATCTTGTCGGACTGGATAAAATGGGTCATTTTTTTTCTGAAGGATGGAAATATCTTGAACTGACCCAGTATAAGAAATACACAATTGACCAGGCTCTCGAGTGGGGAAAGGAGCAGGAAACTGGAAAATTCGGTTATACAACAACCGGCATTTTTTCTTTTTCCGATCTTGTTGCCAACTTTAATGGCTGGCGGTTTTGGAATAAAGTCTTGCTTAAAGAAAAGGATCCGTTAAAGGGAGTGCTCGCTAATTTCTTTAACAGGCCATACATAACGTGTGAAACTCAAATTGTTGCTTCTCTCAAAAAGAAGAAAATAGTTCAGGCCTGGGAAGAAAACACCCGATTTGACCTGGCAGATTATGTAGATGGAGCTTGGGACGAAGGGAATAACTGTAATAGCTACGAAAGTCCGATTATTGAAGAAAAAGTAACACTACGGATAAAAAATGTTAATTCGGACTTCACCTGTCCTTTCATAGCTGAAGATTGCTTAGCAGCCCGGGAAAAATACGCTTATTATGCAAAATATGTTTTGCATCCCTCCTGTCTTAATGTGACGAAAAAAAGAAATGTCAAAACACCATAAGACGTCTACTCAAATGAGTCGGATCTCAAAAACGCACAATGTCCTGAAATGAAGGTTATTTTACACCTTTTTCCTGGAGATAAGGTCCATACTTTTTATCTATTCCGACAATATGTGATATCCACCAGGTTCGAAGATAAGCATAAAGTTCAGGCACAACTGTGTCAGGTGAGTCGGTTAGCTGTTTTGCAAAGGTGTTCACAGTCTCGGTAAACTGGGCATGATGATCAAGCTGTTCCTGCAGGCCCGGGAAGTTATTATCAAGCAAAAGTTGTTCTTCATCGCCTAGATGCTTCTTGGCATAACTCAGGCATGCATCAACAATTTTAGAGATTTCTTCTTGCCCCCGATGGTCCCTGACGATTGGATAGAGTTGATTGATCAGGTCAAGCAGAGTCTTGTGCTGATTGTCCATTGATGCGACACCCGTTTCATAGCTTTCTCGCCATTTTACAATTTGCATAAATGTTTTCTCCTGTTATTTGCTCTTCCTGGAATCATGCAGCATCAGCAGCAATCTTCTTGTCCTCTGTACTTCGATTTTGTAGACATTGAGCTGACTGACAGATGCTCTCCAATGCTTTGTTATCAGGTGGTTTTATGCTAAGTTCGTTAGGGGGAATACGTTCTTTATTGTGGGTAGAGGAATGAGATGAATTTCTCACAGTCAGCCTACTGCTCATATTACGTTATCATCCGGGGGGCACAACACTCCAGGAAAAAATAGAGAATATGCTCCTGCCTGACAAAGCAATTTCCTGTTGTCATTTGTTTAGCAGAGTGAAATAAGTATACTATAAGTCTCAAAAGGTCGTGAACGTGGAGAAGACATGAGATCAACTCGAGTCTTTTTATTCAGAAGCCTTTGTCCAACAGTAGTCTGTTTAAAAAAAACAATCAATTACCGGGAGGTGTGCAGCCTGCAATTCTACTTTTATCCGGATGTCCGCCTATTTTTCTGAAAAAATTCATACCGGGTATCTGTGGTACAGCAATCGTTGTCTAAACCGAGTGCTTCTTTTTCGGCCCATTATACGGCTTGACAAGCCTGCCAAGCAATTGGGGTGGGTGTGGCATGTTGATAGGGAAATAGCGCTGCAAACAATAACCCACTATTTTTAAAGAGAGGGACTTACCATGAGTATTATGAAAGAGTTTAAGGAGTTTGCCGTAAAAGGAAATGTTATCGATATGGCCGTGGGCATTATTATTGGCGCAGCCTTTGGCAAAATCGTTTCTTCCTTTGTCGGTGATGTGATTATGCCCCCAATAGGAGTACTTATCGGTGGAATCGATTTTTCCAGTCTGGCATTTACTGTCAAAGAGGCTGCGGGAGATGTACCAGCTGTGGTGATCAGTTATGGGAAGTTTATTCAGACAGTTGTCGATTTCACAATTATTGCATTTGCAATTTTTATTGCCGTCAAAGGGATTAATACTCTAAAGCGCAAAGAAGAGGCAGCGCCAAAAGCTCCACCGGAACCCACTGCGCAGGAAATACTCCTTACAGAAATACGTGATTTACTGAAGGAAAAATCATAAGGTTATGTCAGATCTAAGCTGATTCATCGAATGCAGAGTCTGTCTGATACATCATGCATACGCTGTATTTGGAATTTCTTCAGTATCTAAAGAAAATGTTATGGGACCATCTCTAATTGGGGCAACTTGACTGTAAGAAGCTTGGCGACTTCTTTTTTGCACCGGTAGAGCCGTGACAATGTGTGTTCACAATTTTTCAGCTAAAACGCAATACTGTAGACAAGGCCAGGTCTGCAGTATTTTTAAATATCCTCCCTCGTAATCCTCGGGGTGGTCCAGTCCTGGAACCACCCCGCCCTGCAAGGTCCGCGCACCGGCAATCATTAAGTGAAAGGCACCTTCATGGTTGCCGGTGAGCCGATCGAGTTGTCTCCCCAGAATGTACTGCTCTGCGACTTCAACTGCCCTTTTCTCTATTTGCTAAATTTTTTCCATTTGTGATAGGCTTTAAGTGTCTCTTGAGTGGAATCAGCTAAAAACTCCTGAGGTACTGCCCATGCGGAAATGACGAAAGTTTTCTCACAGTAACTTTCTGCAGGGCAGGAATCCAGCTATAGTCGAGAAAAAGACAGCGTTAAGCTGACTTTAAGATAACGGCATCTGGGTAATATGGTGTTGTTAACAGGACAGGATATCTCATGATCGGGAAACAAAAACGTGGCAGCTATTGGCTTTACCTGGGTTTCTGCCTGATATTTTATGTCACGGTTGTGCTGGCCTACACTTCCTGGTCCAACCATCGCCATAAACAAATCATCCTGACTGAGATTGATCAGCAACTGCTGCTGGTTGCCAAGGGGTTGAAATATATGCTCGCCCCGGATTTTCACGACCGGGCCATCGATAAGGACTCCATCTCCTTTGCTGAAGAACTGCGAAATCGTAAAGCCATTACCGGCTATGCCGACGATACAGCTTTCACCTATGTTTATACCCTGATCGAAAAGGACGGAAAATTCTATTTTTCCGCCCCTACTGTAACTGAAGAAGAAGCCAAGGAGAGGAAGTCCTGGTATTTCTATCCTTATGATGATATCCCGGCGGATTTCATCGAAGCCTATCGCCGGAAAAAGACGGTCTTTGTCAATTACTCGGACCAGTGGGGAGATTTCAGATCCATTGCAGTTCCCCAGACCTCACCGGATGGGAAGACATACCTTGCCTGTGCCGATTATCAGATCACGGATATGGCTGCCTTGATTAGGCACGACCTTATGATATCCATCCTCACAGCAGTCTATTTTTGTCTCAGCTCCCTACCGTTTATCATTTTCTTCAGGAACTTTTTCCGTTCATATAATGATGAGCTACAGGAGATGAATTTGGAATTGACGGAATACCAGGAGCATCTCGAGGAAGTCGTTGTTGAACGCACCAGCAAGCTGCAGGCTGCCCATGACCGTTTAGCCGACGAGCTTGATGAACGCAGACGGATAGAAGCTGCGTTGGAGGAAAAAAAGGACAAGCTTGAGACCACCATGGCCCAGGTAAAAACACTGAGTGGCTTTCTACCAATCTGTTCGTCCTGCAAAAAGATCCGCGACGATAAAGGATACTGGAAGCAAATTGAAACCTATGTCAGAGATCATTCAGACGCGGAGTTCAGCCACAGTGTCTGCCCCGACTGCGCTAAAAGACTCTATCCAGATTTAGATCTTGATATCATACATGAGAAAACCACTGCCAATAAATGATCCGACAACCATTAGGGTTTGCTGTGGGATGAATTTTGCAGGGTAAACGGTGGAAATTAACCATGGAGGATTTTGCAGCCTTGGGAAAAAGACCTGGACTCTTTATTTTAACCGTGATTGCGTGCTGTTTTCTTTCCGTTGCTCATGCTGATGTACCTCCCTCAAAGCACAGGCACGTTCTTGTGCTTTATTCCTATCATGACGGTGTGCCCTGGGAGAAACTTGCGGATAAGAGCTTACGCGCAACCTTTGCCTCAATGGCCAAGGAGCCGGTGCAGCTTAGTGTCGAATATATGGATCTCATTCGCTATAAAGATGAAAAATATCTTAGCAAAATAAAGGAGCTGTATCACCTCAAGTATGGAGATAAGCAATTGGATTTGATCATCTCCATGGATGCCGAGGCCATAACCTTTCTGACTACCCATGGGAAGGACCTCTTCCCTGGTATTCCTACCATCTTCGCTTCTGACGAGCAGGATTTTCTCCACAAAGCCGCACAGCAGCCCAACATTACCGGTATTTTCCGTGGTGAGGATTACAGCAGAACCCTTGATCTTGCTGTCAATCTTCTGCCGGATACCAGACATGTCTATGTTCTTTCGGGATCGTCCCTGACAGATCGCCTGGTGGCCAAAAAAGTGAGGGAGGAACTGCAACGCTACGAGGATAGATTGGAAATTCTTTATTGGGATGATTTTGTCCTGGAGAAAATGCTCTCCAAGGTTTCCCAATTACCTGCGAATTCGATCATCTTGTATTTGGTTGTTCTTAAGGACGCTGAAGGCGAACCTCTTATTTCTCGTGATATTCTCACCCTTGTTTCCGAAAAAGCCAATGCCCCGATTTTCAGTTTATGGGATACCTACATGGGATATGGGGTGACTGGCGGTATCATGACCAGTGCTGAATTGGAGGGAAAAAAGGCAGCGGAGCTTGCCCTTCAGATCTTGGCGGGTGAGAATCCAAAAAACATTGAACCAAGCAAAATTGTAAATGTTCCCTTGTTCGATTGGCGACAATTACGGCGCTGGGGTATCAGTGAGGAACAATTACCGGCAGGAAGCCTTGTCAAATTCCGATCGTATTCGTTTTTTGAACTCTACAGGTGGAGAATCCTGGGTGGGGCGCTTATCATAGCGGTTCAATTTGTTTTCATCGTATTTATCGTATTCTTGCTTAGACATAGACGACTGGCAGAGCAGATAATTCAGCAATCGGAAAAAAATGCACTGGAGAATGAACGGAAACACCGGACTCTCCTGGGTAATCTTCAGGGCATGGCATACCGTTGTCTGGATGATCATAACTGGACTATGCTCTTCCTCAGTGAAGGGTGTGAAGAGCTGACCGGTTATTCTCCGGGAGATTTTATTCAGAATAGCAGGATGGGGTATAATGAGCTGATTAATCCTGATGATCAGGAGTCTGTTTGGGATGGGGTGCAGCAGGCTCTTCAGCATAAGCTGCCCTACAAGCTTCATTATCGTATACGAACAGCCTTGGGAGAAGAGAAATGGGTCTATGACCAGGGGGTGAGTGTATCACAGACCGAGGATGGCATTCAGGTGCTGGAGGGTTTTATTGCCGACATAACAAATATGGAGCTGGCCAAAAAAGAACTGACAGAAAAAATGCGCCTTTTGGCTTTAAGTTCTGAGATTGGAACAATCTTATCAAAAGGTGGAGCAATAGCCTCTACTCTGCAGCAATGTTGTGAATCCCTGGTCCGTCATCTTGATGCTGCCCTTGTCCGAATATGGCTGCTCAACTCTGAGGAACAGATTTTGCAGTTACAGGCCAGTGCCGGAATGTATACCCATATCGACGGTAAACATGGTCGTATTCCAATAGGAACAAATATGATCGGTGTCATTGTTGATACTCAACAGCCTTATTTGACTAACTCTGTTGTCGGAGATCCTCTTATCCATGACCAAGAGTGGGTCAAGCGGGAGGAATTGGTCTCCTTTGCCGGACAGCCGTTGATGGTTTCAGGAAAAGTTGTTGGGGTGGTGGCACTCTTTGCACGTCATTGGCTGTCGGAAATTGAGAGTAAGGCCTTGGCTTCAGTGGCTGACGGGATTGCCATGGGAACCGAGCGTAAACGGTATGAGGAAGCACTTTCTTTCAGCGAGGCCCGGTTGAAAACCCTGATCAAAACTATCCCTGATCTGATCTGGTTGAAGGATCCTGAAGGTGTTTATCTGGCGTGTAATTCGAAGTTTGAAAGGTTTTTCGGAGCTAAAGAGTCTGATATTGTCGGGAAGACCGATTACGATTTTCTGAGCAAAGAGCTTGCTGATTTTTTTCGTCAGAATGATCAGAGCGCAATACTCGCCGGGCAGCCTTCCATGAATGAAGAGGAGGTAATATATGCCGATGACGGTCATCGAGAACTTCTGGAAACCATCAAGACTCCCATGATTGATGCTCAAGGCCAGATTGTCGGGGTGCTCGGAATTGCCCGCGATATTACTGAGCGCAAGAACGCCGCAGAAGTAAAGGAAGAACTGAAGAAACAGCTGCTCCAGGCTCAAAAAATGGAAGCCATTGGTACCTTGGCTGGTGGCATTGCCCATGACTTCAATAATATTCTTTCGGCTATCTATGGTTATACTGAACTTGCCATAGATGATATAAAAGAAGAGGACAGCCTGCGGCAAGATCTTGGTGGAATTCTAAAAGGTGCCGAAAGGGCGGAAAACCTGGTGCGGCAAATTCTGACCTTCAGCAGAAAAACAGCGCAGGAAAAAAAGCCTCTACAGGTTTCCCTGGTGATCAAGGAGGCATTAAAGCTGTTACGATCTTCCATTCCAACCACCATTGACATACAACAGGATATGACATCTGAGGCATTCGTATTGGCCGACCCGACTCAGATCCATCAGATCGTTATGAACCTCTGTACCAATGCCTACCATGCCATGCGGGAATCAGGCGGTATCCTTGCTGTTTCTCTGAAAGACATTGAAATATCCGCGTCTGAGGAAATTCCTGAACTGAAACTTGCTGCCGGCAGATATCTGCGACTTGAAATAAGTGATACCGGAACAGGAATGGATGAAACGACACAAGCGAAGATTTTTGAACCATACTTTACCACCAAGGGGCTTGCTGAGGGGACCGGGCTTGGTCTGGCGGTGGTCCATGGAGCGGTGGAGAGCCATGGCGGTCGCATAAATGT
>Ga0180007_10005332_pt1 | contig 13100 bp, 12 predicted proteins | sample MM_PC_MetaG_FD_121122 | JGI IMG/M metagenome (GOLD analysis project Ga0180007, IMG submission 121122) | Groundwater microbial communities from the Aspo Hard Rock Laboratory (HRL) deep subsurface site, Sweden - MM_PC_MetaG | ecosystem: Environmental > Aquatic > Deep subsurface > Groundwater... | reverse complement strand
CTCACGATCATCAGAAAAGGGGGTGAAAATGATGTAATTATGGATTGAAAATTAAGGATATTTTTAGTGTGGATAAACAAAAAAACAGGAGGAATAAAAAATGAAACAAGCTCATTTATTAAACACAATAAGCGGGATGATCAGCCGGTATGTGCCGGGAACAACCGAAGAAAAACAACTCGTGCATTTAATTGACGCCAATCTTTATATGATGAAGCATTCCTGCTCACTTACCGAAGCCTTGCAGGCAACCGCTAAAAAGAATATCGGAACGGTAAGCGAAGGTGATATTCGCCTTGATCATTTAAAGAAGGCTTATGCGTACCGTGAGAAGTTTGAATGCACGTTAACCGACGCTTTAAGAAAAACCGCTCCGTCAAAAGAGATTGATTCAGGCAGTGCCGTAATCGCCAAGCAATTGGATCACGTCTGGCGGGCTCGAAAGTATCAAAGTGAAACGGATTGTCCGTTTGAAGAAGCGTTATCAGTAACAGCCACCAAGGAAAGGAGATAAAACGATGAAACTTAATTTTTTAAACGTGTTAAAAGGAAAAAGCACGCCTGATGAAATCGTCGAGCAGATCGTCGCTCTTGAAGAAAAGCAGAGGCAGTGCGAGAAAGAAAAGCAAGACGCCAAAGAAAGAGCTAAAGAGATCAGAAGCAGGATCATGTGCGGTGAAAAAGTTAATCCAAATGCGGTAAAAGAAGCGGATTCCGCACTTGAAGAATGTAATATCAATCTTGATGTGGTTTCTGAAAGCCTTGAGAAGCTCAAAGAAAAACTTGAGGAGGTTTTTATCGCTCTGAAAGCAGAGGAATCTCAGAAAATTATAGAAATCAGAAAACGCCTTAACCGAGAGCGTGATAAGGCAAAACTCGATCTTTGGAAAGCTAAAGGAAAACTTTTTGGATTGGCTTTTGCTTTACATGGACACCCTGCGGTGACAAAGCGTGATCTGGAATCATATCCGGCATTTAGTCCGAGCTTAGGCACTGAGGCGTACGATGTATTTCATGCTGAAAAAGACAGGGTTATTGCCGGGTTAAACCGTCCTACTGTGGCTGATGTTGAGGAAGAAATCAGAAGCAAAAGCAACTGGGTTTCAAACTTTGATCTTGAGAAAGAAATTCGCCAGATCATGAAAAGATATCGACCTCAACCTGTGGAAGAAAAAGAAGCAATTGTTGAGTAAAACAAATAATGCGGAGAAACTGGATGCGGTGTTTTTTCTAAGGTTATTCCATCGCAGAAAGTCCTGCCAGTTAAAAGCGACTGGTAGAGGGCGTATTCCTTCTCGCCCTTCTCCGCACGCACTTTTAAAGGATGTGAGTTATGGGATGGTACAGATATAAGCGTAAAAAGAAGAAATGGAAGCCGGGCTTCTGGACGTATGTGACGATCAAATCCCCTGATGGTCATGAGGTTAAGCTGAAGTTGAATATAACTCCGGAAGCCATAAAAAGATGGGTCCTTACCATGGGGGTTTGTCGAGGGTCGGGCGAGGCGCAGTCTGTCAGTGACCTTAAAATAAAAAATCGATGTCGTGTCCTATTGTCTGATGATGGCAAAAAGCATAATATTGCGTAAATGCTCGTATTTATGTGTGTTATGGATATTCAGAGCTAATTTTTAGGGCGAAAATAGCCCGAAAAACACGACATTATACGACATGAAAAATGTCGTGTTGTCGTGTTTTGGCGATTACAACTGATGTGAGGATAATTGATCAGGAGCCCATTTCCATCACAAATATTGGAAGGAAGTGATAATAAGAAAATGCCATATTATCATTTACGGGCTTAAATGATAATGCAGGGTTATTTTGGAGCTTTTCAGCATCAAGATACGCCGAAATTGATTAAATTTCCGCAAAAGTCGATTATTTTAAGCCTTCTGCAGGGTGAAATGGTATATCAGGCGGTCGATATTATAAATGTAGTGCATAATTCCGCGTTTCGAATATATCAAAGGCGAATCCCTGATTATCGCAAATTCAGCGCTTATAAGCATTTTGCTTGACTGGAAGACTTTTAAGGACTAAAATATGGACTTGTAAGGACTCACAGGGATTTATTATCTCCATCAAATCAGCAAGAGGTTTAACTATGGAAGATCTTAGAAAATATCTTACTGTGCCCGAAGTGGCAAAAAAACTTGATATCACCGAAGAATGGGTGCGTGATCTTATTGCCCGAAAAGAAATCAAAGCCGTGAAGATCGGGCAGTGGAAAATTCGTCCTGATGACTTACAGGAATTTATCGAAAGCCGGAAAAATATCCGATAGAAATTAAGGAGAGTGTTTTTATGGCACAAAATAATAATGAATTAGAAAAGACTTTATGGGCGGCGGCTGACAAGCTCCGCAATAATATGGACGCGGCTGAATATAAGCACATTACTCTTGGTTTGATCTTCTTGAAATATATTTCAGACGCGTTTAATGATCTTTATGAAAAGCTCAAAGCAGGCGCTGATGAATTCGAAGGAGCGGATCCCGAAGATAAAGACGAGTATCTTGCCCACAACATATTTTTTGTGCCTGAGAAAGCCCGCTGGCAGTTTTTACAGGATAGAGCGAAACAGCCGGAGATTGGGAAACTCCTTGATGATGCAATGGATTCAATTGAAAAAATAAATCCGTCACTAAAAGGAGTTTTACCAAAGATATATGCTGATCCTGAGCTTAATAAACAACGTCTTGGTGAGCTGATAGATTTGATCGGAACAATTGGATTTAATCAAACAGGTCACAAGGCTAAAGATTTGCTGGGGCGTGTGTATGAATACTTTTTGGGGCAATTTGCTGATGCTGAAGGAAAAAAGGGCGGACAGTTTTATACTCCGGCATGTATCGTAAAAATACTTGTTGCCATGCTTGAGCCCTATCAAGGGCGTGTGTATGACGGATGTTGTGGGTCGGGCGGAATGTTTGTGCAGAGCGAACGATTCATAGAGGAGCATGGGGGGCGCATTGGTGACATATCGATATTTGGACAGGAATCGAATGCCACGACTTTGCGCCTTGCCAAGATGAACCTTGCTATTCGGGGCATCGATGCAAAAATCGAATTGGGAGACACATTCTTAAATGATAAGCATCCTGATTTAAAAGCGGATTATATTCTTGCCAATCCCCCTTTTAATGTGAGTGATTGGAGTGGAGAGCGATTGCGTGATGATAAGAGGTGGAAATACGGAACCCCTCCCGTGGGTAACGCGAACTACGCGTGGCTTCAGCATTTTGCGCATAAACTGAGCCCTAGCGGTACCGCGGGAATAGTGCTTGCGAATGGAAGCATGAACTCCAACTCCGGCGGCGAAGGTGAAATTCGTCAGAGCATGATTGAAGCGGGTCTCATTGATTGTATGGTAGCCCTTCCCGCTCAGTTATTCTATAACACCATGATTCCGGCATGTTTGTGGTTTTTGGCACGAAATAAAGCTAATGGCAAATTTCGCAATCGCTCAAATGAAATACTTTTTATTGATGCTCGCAAACTTGGTCGCATGATAAATCGCAGAAATAAAAAATTAACCGATGAAACTGATGATGAAAACAATAATGATATAAAACTTATTGCTGACACATACCATAGCTGGCGCGACAAGAATGGCAATTATGAGGATAAAGCCGGATTTTGCAAATCAGCTACAATTCAGGAAGTCAAAAAGAATAACTACGTTCTTATGCCCGGTCGCTATGTTGGGACTGAAACAGAGGAAGATGACGGTATACCGTTTGAAGAAAAGATGAACACGTTGACGTCTAGGCTAGCCGATCAGTTTTCCAAAGGCAACGAGCTTGAGAAAACGATTCGTGAGAATTTGAAGGGGATTGGGTATGAGTTCTAGTGAATGGAAAGATATCGTATTAGAAGATGCGATTGAATTTAAAAATGGTAAAAAATCTCCCGAACGTCAAGATGAAGGGACTAATCCTGTTTATGGCGGTAATGGCATTATTGGGTATACAGAAGACTCCAACAGCACATCGGAAACTATTATTGTTGGTAGAGTCGGAGCTTACTGTGGAAGCGTCTACTTTTATGAAGGTAGTTGCTGGGTCACTGATAATGCGATTATTGGTAAGATAAAGAAAGATTACGATGGACGGTTTCTGTTTTATTTGCTGAAACTCCTCGATCTTAACAGTCATCGAACAGGTTCCAGTCAACCTCTTGTTAATCAGACGATTCTTAATTCTATTCAAGTCAGGGTTCCTATCGAAAAATCTAAGCAAGCGCAAATTGCTAATATTCTTTCAGCTCTTGATGAAAAGATAGAATTAAACTGCCAGGCGAATCAGACAGTAGAAGTCGTTGCCCAAGCAATTTACAAAGAATGGTTTGTTAATTTCAATTTCCCCGGAGCGACCGGAGAAATGCAAGGCAGTGAACTTGGGCCTATCCCTAAAGGATGGAATATCACAAAACTAGGAGAACATGTAACTTTTGTGAAAGGAAGAAAACCAAAAGAAACTTCTGAAAAATCGACTGATAAATTCTTGCCGCAGATTTTAATTGATACATTTGATACAGGAAATTATGTTTACGCAAATCCAGATAACATGATTATAAGCGAAGAAAACGATTTATTAATGGTTATGGATGGGGCAAGCTCTGGTCGGGTTGAGTTTGGTATACATGGAGTTGTTGGATCTACGCTTGCTATTGTTAAAAAAGTGGATTTTCAGGCCCATCATTATCTCTTTAATTTTTTAAAATCTAAAGAAAAAGATATCAAAGCGAATACAACAGGGTCGTCTATACCACATGCGGATAAACACAAAATTAATGATTATGATTTTGTTATCCCCGATGTATCCATTTTGAGGAATTTTGAAAATATATCCAAGAGTATGTATGAATTGGTTCGCAATAATAAAGAAGAAATAAAAGCGTTATCCAAAATACGAGAAAGCTTATTGCCCAAATTAATGAATGGTGAGATTGAAGTATGAAGTGGACTAGGCAGAACGTAGAGCAGGTTCCAAGCATGTCACCCTTCCTTGAGCATTTAAGTGCAATAGAAGGGAATATCGCTGTTAATCCTACTTTGTGTATTGAGGCTTGTAAGGCATTGATAGAAGGCGTCTGTAAAACGATTTTAACCAACAAGAATGTTCCTTTTTATGAGACATCGACTTGTTCTTTTTTGGTCAAGAGCTCTATTGAAGCTGTTTTGCAATCTGAAGATAGTTATCGATCAGATATTTCTGAGTTGGGTCGCAGAATCGCAGGGGTTGCTCAAAAACTTGAAGAGATACGAAATAATACCACATTTGCTTCTCATGGGATGGATGCGCTTAATCCACGTTTGACTGAGACGGTTGCCATTTTGGGAAGCAAGATAACCGATACCATATGTGGTTTCATCTTGAATTGTTATAACAATAATCGCTTAAGAAGCCCCGACCATCGAATTCATTATGATGATTGCACGCCGTTCAACGAATATTTTGATGAACAAAATCCCTTATTGTTGGGTGTGATACCAATATCAGCATCTGAGGCATTGTTCGGACAAGATTATGAAGCATATAAAGCGGCATATTTTGAATACTTAAGTAATTTGGAATCTGGTGAAATAGTCGATGAGGTAATTAATGAGTAATTCTTTTTATGAATCGGACATTGAGCAACTTGCTCTCGATATTTTAAAAGGGGAGCAGGGTTATGACGTTGTTTTTGGACCTGATATTTCTGAAGGTGAGCAAAAAGAGCGTGAATATACCGAAGTTATATTGCAGGATCGCCTCAAAAAAGCGGTTGACGCTATCAATGAAGATATTCCGGCGGATGCTCGCGAAGAAGCAGTAAAAAAGGTCATGCGGGCATTCTCTGTGAGTTTGATGGATAATAATAAGACCTTTCATCGCCTGCTTACTGAGGGGGTAGATGTAAAGTTTAACGTAGGTGAAGGCAAATCAAGAACGGATAAAGTATGGCTTATTGATTTCGCGAATCCAGAGAGCAACGAATTCTTAGCGGTTAATCAATTCACTGTTATTGAAAATCATAATAACAAACGGCCTGACATTGTGCTGTTTATTAATGGGCTTCCCTTAGTTGTGATTGAACTCAAGAATCCTGTTGATGAGAATGCGGATGTCAAAGCCGCGTTTAATCAGCTTCAGACGTATAAGAAATTAATCCCTTTGCTTTTTTCTTACAGCGCTTTTCTTATTGCCAGTGATGGATGGTTTGCTAAGGTCGGTACGATAACAAGCGATTATTCCCGATTTATGGAGTGGAAAACGTCTGACGGCGAAACCATTGTTGACGCCAAGATAGAGCCTGAGCTTGAACCGATGATAAAAGGGTTATTAGACAAAAAAACATTATTGGATGTTATACGTCATTTTGTTGTTTTTGAAGAATCGAAAGAAAAAACACTCAAAAAGATTGCGGCCTATCATCAATATTACGCTGTTAACAAAGCGATTGAGTCAACGGTTCGCGCTACAGCGCAAACCGCACCGATGGTAAAAGAGAATCCAGAAAATTACGGGTTCCCGAGCGTAAAAGATCAAGCACCGGGAGATAAAAGGGCAGGTGTTATTTGGCATACGCAAGGAAGCGGAAAAAGCCTTTCAATGGTATTTTACGCGGGAAAACTTGTTCTTACAGAAGCTATGAATAACCCGACAATTGTGGTCTTAACCGATCGTAATGATTTAGATCAGCAGTTGTTTGAAACCTTTGCGAGTTGTCAGCAACTTATCCGCCAAACTCCTCAGCAAGCGGGCAATCGGGACGACTTGAAGAAATTACTTAGCGTTTCATCCGGTGGGGTTGTTTTTACAACTATCCAGAAGTTTTTACCAGAGGAAGCTGGCGCGCAATATCCCTTGCTTAGTGATCGTAAAAATATTGTTGTTATCGCGGATGAAGCACATCGCAGTCAGTATGATTTTATTGATGGATTTGCCCGGCATATGAGGGATGCGTTGCCCAATGCTTCTTTTATAGGGTTTACCGGAACACCTATTGAGAAGGAAGATAAAAATACTCAGGCGGTTTTTGGAAATTACATTGATGTTTACGATATACAGCAAGCTGTTGAAGACGGCGCCACTGTTCGGATATTTTATGAGAGTCGGCTGGCAAGGATTGAACTTTCTGATGAAGAACACAAGGTGCTTGACGAAAAAGTTGAAGAAGTTACAGAGGGCGATGAATTATCAGAACAGCAAATTCGTTTTGCAAGGTGGACCAGCAAGGAAGCCGTGGTAGGCAGTGAACAACGGCTTAAGCAGGTAGCGGCCGATATGGTAAATCATTTTGAACAAAGATTATCAGCGGCTGAAGGCAAGGCAATGTTTGTTTGTATGAGCCGCAGAATTTGCATCGCGCTTCATAATGAAATTATCAAGTTGCGTCCGCATTGGTATGATCCCGCTGATGATAAAGGCGCGATCAAAGTTATTATGACTGGATCCGCAAGTGATCCTTTAGATTGGCAGGAACATATTCGCAACAAGCCTCGAAGAATAAAAATCGGAGACAGATTAAAGGATCCCAAAGACCCCCTTAAGATGATAATAGTGCGAGATATGTTACTCACTGGCTATGACGCGCCATGCCTGCATACTCTTTATGTTGATAAGCCTATGAACGGGCATAATTTGATGCAAGCCATCGCTCGGGTAAATCGTGTCTTTGGCGATAAAGAAGGAGGCTTGGTTGTAGATTATATCGGTATAGCTCAGGATCTGAAAAAGGCGCTTGCGATATATACGGAGAACAAAGGCCGGGGCAAACTTGCTTTTGATCAGGAAGAAGCCGTCGCAAAAATGCAGGAGCTGTACGAAATAGTTGTGGATATGTTCCATGGATTTGAGTATCGCAAGTATTTTAGTCTTGAGCCTAGGGAAAAACTGAATTTTATTTTAGACGCGGCAAATTATATTGCTGAGTTGTCCGAAGAAAAAGACGGGCAAAAGTTTCATAATGGGAAGATCCGGTTTAAGGAAAATGTTACAAAATTGCAGAAAGCATTCGGGATTTCAGTTCCCCATCCTAAGGCCATTAGTATTCGCGATGATCTTGCATTTTTCCAAGCGATTAAATCACGGTTTACAAAATTAGACGAACAAACAAAAAAGCGTAGTGACGAAGATATAGAAACAGCTATTCGCCAGATCATTAATGACGCGATTATCTCAAAAGACGTCATCGATGTTTTTGATGCCGCCGGGTTGCAAAAGCCTGATATTTCTATTCTTTCAGAGGAGTTTCTCGCTGAAGTTCAGGGTATGCCCAGAAAAAGCCTTGCGCTTGAGTTGCTAAAACGATTACTCAATGATGAAATAAAAAGCCGTGCAAAAACTAATTTAGTTCAAGGGAAGAAGTTTTCCGAGCTTTTAGCCGAGGCAGTTAAACGCTATCAGAACGGACTTGTTGATTCCGCTCAGGTTATAGAAGAACTTATTAAGTTGGCAAGAGATATTCGTGAAGCTGACAAAAGAGGCGAAAAGCTCAATTTGCGTACAGATGAATTAGCCTTCTATGACGCGCTTGCGGATAACCCTAAAGCTGAAACAGTGTTGGGCGATCAGATTTTAAAAAATATTGCTCATGAATTGGTCGATAGCGTGAGAAAAAACACAAGCATAGATTGGCAGATTAAGGAAAGCGTTCAAGCAAAACTGCGCGTGCTTGTAAAACGAATTTTACGAAAACATAAATATCCGCCAGATGATCCAATAACAGGTGAATATACTACCTCAGTCAAGAAAGTTCTGGATCAAGCTGAATTGCTGGCAGAGTATTGGGTCTCTGATATTTAAATGTTTTGAGTTAAAGTCTTGAGGTGTTTATGGGATATGAAGAAACATTGAAACAGTTGAAGAAAATAAAAGTGGATGCGCTCTACGGCAAGAAAAAGCATTTTAATGCGGCAGACCGCAAGCAGGGGTATCGTCATTTTATCGGGGTGCCTGCGATTTTAATAAACATCGTTGCCGGTTCGGCGCTTTTTAAAATACTCTGCGAACAAGAAGGTTCTGTTTTATGGCCGGCAATTATGGCGTTTGTCGCGGCTATATTAACTGGATTGCAAACGTATTTCGATTTCAACGCGAAAGTTAATGGTCACAGAAATATTGGGAATCGATATCTTGAGGTTTACAAAATATGCGGTCGCATTGGTGCGTATATTTCGGATTCTGTCTTATCACAAGAAAATGATATTGTTGAAAAGATGGAAAGTGTTTCAAAAGAAATAGATTTGATTAACCGTGATGCGGAAGCTTTCCCGACCAGTGCCTCTGATTATAAAAAAGCGCAGGATAGCTTTAAAGACGGAAATGAGTTTTATACCGATGAAGAATTGAATGCCTAAGGGAGTTACATGGCTGATTTATCAAAATTGATCAAGAGATTTGTGCAAGAACATATAGCTCTAAGCCAAAAAGATATTTCAGAGTCGGCTAAAAGCCGAGAATGGTTTTTATCTAAGATAAAATCAAAGGTCGAAGAAAAAACAAATGAGCCATCGTTGTATCAAGACACCCCATTCATCTATTTTGGGAGTTATTTTAAGGGCACAAAAGTTTCAGATGTAGATGAGTATGACGTTTTGGTTGTTATTGATTCAAATACCGGTCAGTTTACGCAAAGTGATACGAAGACGGGTGAAGGGCTTGGCAATGCTAACCCAAATCATAAGTATGACGCGAAATATAAGAAATCTGATGGATCGGGCGTGAGTCCTGCAAAAATGCTCAATTGGCTTAAAAGTATTGTTGAGGAAGTTGCGGAAAGTTTTGGAGGATCTGCGCCGGAGCGATCGGGACAAGCAATAACGGCTACTATTGCAAGTAAAAACGTGAAAATCGATTTAGTGCCTGCGGGAATTTTTAAACATACACAGCGAACGGGAACGCTTTTTTATAACATTCCGAAAGGGGATAAAAATAACGGGTGGATTGTTACAAGTCCTAAACAAGATATGGAATTGTTGTCGGCCTTGGCAAAAGACAGGTCTGACTTCAAGAATGTGATTCGGATTTTGAAATATATTAAGCAAAAGTATAATTTCCTTGTTTCTTCTTTTGCTATTGAATGTTCAGTTGTCCAGTTAGTTCAGTATAATAGCTGGGCAAATGTAATTTCAAAGGATTTGATTTTAGCGATGCAATATGTTGCGAACGCTTTAAAAGAAGGAAAGATTGTAGACAGCTTTGATTCCAACAACAATTTGCTATCAAATGTTGATAATCTAAGCTGGTATGCTGAAAGGTTAGAAAAAATAATCGAAGTCTTAAATAATCAAACAAGTGAATATGATGAGGAAAAAGCATATCAGCGCATTTGTAAAACCTTTAGTAACGAGTAAAAAATATGGGGATATCATCAAAGCCAACTTATGTTGGACACAGATCAAGAATAAAAGAAAAGTATGAAAAATCAGGCTTGCACGGATGGCATGATTATGAGGTGCTTGAACTTTTGTTGGCTTACGCGATTCCTCGGAAAGATACAAAGGCAATAGCAAAGGAATTGCTTGCTGAATTTAAAACACTAAATGGTGTTCTTGATGCTGATAGCAAAGCGTTGCAAAGTATTAAAGGGTTATCGAAACATTCAGCATTGTTTCTGAAACTATTGAAAGATGTGTCCGTGCTTTACATGGAAAAAGGACTACACAAGCGGGACTTGCTTTCAGATCCACAAGCTGTGTGTGCTTATTTGAAGGTTGCTCTTAAAGGTTTGTCTGATGAAGTGTTTTGCATGATCTTTTTGGACGGGCGAAACCAATTGATCGAGAGCGAAACCTTAAAAACCGGGACAGTAAACCGGGCGGTGGTATTTCCCCGGAAGATTGTTGAGCGCGCATTATATCATCACGCGGTGAGTGTTATTGTCGCCCATAATCATCCATCGGGAGCGCTGGAGCCTTCACAAGAGGATCGGGATATTACAAGAGCGATAAAAGAAGCACTCAAGACGGTGGATATCGTATTGCTCGATCACATTATTATTGGTGGAAATGGATTTTTTAGTTTTAAAGAGAAAAACATAGGTATCGGATAATGAAAAAATACAAAATATTCATAAGCGGGGTTCAGAAAGAACTTAAAGCCGAGCGGCGTGCTGTAAAAGATTTCATATCAAAAGATATTCTTTTGTCAGAATATTTCGAAGTGTTTCTATTTGAGGATTCCCCTGCTAAGGGAAAGTCAGCAGAAAAAGCTTATATAGATGAGGTCAGGGAAAGTGATATTTATATTGGCGTTCTTGGTCAACAGTACGGAGGCTCCGGTAAAAGTGCGGTATCTCCTACAGAATTGGAGTTTCGTGAAGCCAGAGGGAAACATAAAGAGATTCTTATATACATTAAAGGTCAAAATTCAATTGATAAAGATCGAGATTCTGGTGTCCAGAAACTTATCAAGGAAATCAGGGATCCCAAAGCAGGCTACAGCTACAGGCGTTTTGATGATATGCAGGAGTTGACAGACCTTGTTTATGAGAGCTTGATATCTTTTCTCAAGGAACAAGGCGAAATCGGGAAAGCGGGATTTGATCAACGAATATGTGAAGGCGCTAGCTACAGCGACATTGATAAATCGAAAGTTAAATGGTTTTTGAAAATTGCCCGGAAAAAACGCAACTTCCCACTGGGGGAAGATTCCCCTGTAAAAGAAGTATTTACGAAGTTGAAGCTCTTGAAAAATGAAAAGCTTACAAATGCCGCTATTTTGTTATTTGGTAAGAACCCAAGCAAATTCTTTGATCAGACCAAAATTAAATGCGTTCAATTGCCAAGCACTGAGGTTGTTAAGCCGTTTACGTCCTATCACATATATGAGGAAGAAAATCTTTTTGAACAAATTGATAAGGCGGTAGCGTTTGTTTTGGATTCTATAAAGTTTCCGGTTATTCAACAAGAAAAAACGGTACAAGTAGCGCGTCCTAGAGAAATCCCTACGTTTGCTATAGAAGAAGCGATCACAAATGCCGTCGCGCACAGAAATTTTAATACAACATCTTCCGTGCAGGTCATGGTGTTTCTTGATCGTGTTGAAATATGGAATGCGGGGACGCTTCCAGACACATTAAAGATTGAAGATCTCAAAAAATTGCACGCCTCACATCCGCCCAATCCAACATTAGCCAGCGTTTTATATCTTGCGGATTATATTCAACAGGTGGGATCCGGAACAACTGAAATGGTGCGTCAGTGTAAGAAGTATGGACTTCCGGAGCCGGAATTTGTTTCCGTAAGGAATCGTGAATTTAGAACTATATTGCCAAGGGATATTTATACGGATGATGTTATGGTTAAACTCGGGTTAAACGAAAGACAGGTAGAAGCTGTTAGATTTGTTAAGATCGAAGGTCGTATCACTAATAAAGAGTATCAATCAAAATTCAATTTGAAAAAGAGGCAATCGACAGACGATCTTAAAGAGCTTGAAAGCAAGGGTATTTTTACCCGAATTGGGACAACAGGCAAAGGAACATATTATATTTTGAAAGGGGCGCCAAAGGGGCGAAAGGGGCATTAAAGGGGCGCCAAAGGGGCATTTATCGGACAAAAATGGGTATTTCACTGGATTTCGGGCGATGCTGTGATAGAATACCTTTCTTGTAAGGGCGGGAAGCGTCAATTGGTTTACCTAACGAGATGAGCATTCCCATAGACCGTTTCTTGTGGAGTGACACAAGTAGTTGTATTGTTTGAGGTTGTGTAGTTCGACTCGTGTCCCATTCGACCCGCCAATCGGGCAAAAAGATAAACTTTCTTCCCCCTTTTTTTATGCAATTATTGTAAAACACCCGGCATGAGGAAAAATACACAGCCGGGCGTTTTTGGCATTTCTTCGTCGTCATCTCGAGATTGCCGTCATGCGAGGAGGCGGAAGGCCGACGCGGCAATCTCGGTCTTTCTCCTCATCCATGCCTTGCGTAGAGGCCGGGGCTCCTTCGGCCTGGTTGTTCAGGGTTGTATCTTCAGGCCTCGGTGTCCCTGCCTCTCCGCCATTGTTGACGCTCAGTCGAACCCTGTTCCTCAAGAAGGAGCGGGGTTCGCTGTTTTTGGGGCTCTTTCAGCGGTAAGTTCTGCACAATCTCGCCGTCCGGTTCGTTT
>Ga0180007_10005331_pt1 | contig 13101 bp, 3 predicted proteins | sample MM_PC_MetaG_FD_121122 | JGI IMG/M metagenome (GOLD analysis project Ga0180007, IMG submission 121122) | Groundwater microbial communities from the Aspo Hard Rock Laboratory (HRL) deep subsurface site, Sweden - MM_PC_MetaG | ecosystem: Environmental > Aquatic > Deep subsurface > Groundwater... | reverse complement strand
ACCGAGGAGGAAACGACAAAAGATGAGACCTCCCTTTACTGAACTCAAAATCATTCAGGAACGCATTTTTCCTTGCGATCGTACGCATCACCTCAGAATACTCCTGCGGAATCTCCTGCATCGCAAAACCGCGGTTTTCTTTCATCAAGGTAATCAGGCCGTTTACCACAGGCAGAAACGTATTCCTGGTCTGCTCGGTATACTCCCTTGAGTCGATAAGATTTCGAAGATTTTTTATCTTCATCTTGAGCAGATAGTCGTTTTCTCCGTTATCAAGTCTGGTCACCGTACAGGTATCGGATGTCTCAGGCGACACAGGATTCTCTATCTTCTCTACTGCCCCCCGAAGCTGTTCGGCAACAGAAGGATCTACCTTGAGAGAATCTTCCTTTACCTTTTGGGCGTAGGCGAATAGTTGATTATTCACCACCTCATTACGGCTATCCATGGAAAAATAACGCAGAAGATTCTCTACCGCCTTAGGGTATTCTTCTTGGGTCTGATAATAGTGCGCCAGATTAAACCACTCGTCCTGCAATACCGAAGTTTGTACCCCCGCGCCCACCTCTACCCCTAAGGATAATGCTAACTCGCAGAATCTACGGCAACGGTCCATGCGTAAGGGATACGTATTAGTGCCATCCTTACTCTCCCAGAATAGATGTGATTTTCCCGGGATCACCCCGAACGCTTCCGGCTGGTCGCAGATGGGGCTCAATTCTTCAAGCGCAAAATAAGTTCTGCTAGGATACACACGGCTTAAGAATTTCCCGTTACGCGTTAAGAAATCAAGGGTACGTAAGAAATCATCTTCTGTCTCGGTGGGAAATCCAAACATAAAATTCGCGGTCACACAGATGCCTGCGCGGTGCATATCGCGGATAATTCTGTCCGCATCATGCATCCGATAAAGCTTATTCATCCGCTTCAAGAGAGGTTCCGATCCGGACTCAATACCGAAAATGATATGTTCACACCCCGCGCGCGCCATCTTTTCGATTACCTTCGGGGTCATCTCAGGGCGCACCACCATATTCGCGCTCCAATAAATATATAGCGGGTTCTTGATCATATAATCACAGAATTCTTCTAAGGAACGCATATTCCCGTTAAACTCTAAATCGAGGAATTTAATATGTCCCAAATCCGGATACCTGGCCTTGTGATAGGCAATTTCTTCAAAAACACGTTTGCCGCTCATAGCGCGGTACCCTGGCCAACACGGGGCATCGCTGCAAAAATAGCACCTGCGGATACAGCCGCGGCTGGCCATGAATGAGATATGTTTTGCATCATCATAATCAGTAAGAGGCATATCGCTAAAATCCAAAAACGGCAGAGCATCAAGATCTATGCCTGGCGCAGGATCATTCACCACAAGAGAGCCGTTCATACGGTAGGCAATCCCGGGTACGGTAGTATCCTCTTGCGCAATACTCAACGCATCCGCTAAAGCAATCAAGGTACGCTCTCCCTCTCCCGCAACCACACGATCCACCAGATTGCCGGATAAAACCTCTGCCAGGTAATTCTTATTTAAGAAGAGCGGCCCACCGTAGATAATGGTCATATCGCTATTCTTAACTTTTAGCCTGCGTGCGACCTCATTGCTCATATAAAGAGACGCGGTATTGACCGAGAATGCCGCTAACTCAATCTCTTCATCAATAATCTGCGCGATATATCGATCTATCTGATCGGCGTGCTTATTTATATAATCAGAGACCTGCTCTTTACGGTACCAGAAATCACCCTGCTCCCAAGCCCAGAAGTTTTTAAATTCCGCGGTTCGCTCTAAATACAGCTTAATATTCAAATCCCAGGTACGCACCTGGTGCCCTGCCTTCTTTAGACAGGAAGAAAGTTGCGCCAGGGCCATCGGTGGTTCATACGTCCCCCATAAGGGGCATTGGATTAATGCAATCTTCATTTCGGCAATGGTACGTGTAAACTATTTTGCGTAGTATGCAGCCAATTATAGATAACGTCGGCAATGAGATTCTCTCCCTCTCTTGACGGATGTATGTCATCAGCAGGATATTTTTTTAATCCGCACAGATTCTCCTCTGGGATATGCGTATATATCTCAAGAAACGGAATATTGAGTTCTCGCAGCACACCACAGAGAGTCGCATATTGTTCTTGCTCATACTTCTTATACTCTGCCCATGGCTTAAGATCTCCAAAGACCACCGCGTACAGCGGGATACCCCGTTGCTGACAGAGTTCTTGAATCTTACGCAGATAAAAGCGCCCATTCTCTTCTTCCAAGAAGAATCGTTTCTGGCCTTTTAATCGGGATACCATATACTCCACTCGAGCCATTAAAAAACGCCAGAGATAAGAGTGTTTAATAAGAACAGGGTGTAATAAAAAGGACCCTGCTAAGTGACGAAACGGCAAATCAAAACGAACTATCCCTCTTGCATCCTGATAATACACAAAGGTATTAAGGTCAAAATCATTGAGCCAGAAGAAGATCATGGCCATATCCGGGTCATAGTGTATTCCTTTATGCGCAAGGTAAAGATAATAACGCCGCACATCGTAACTGCCTACCCCTGCATTCCAAATTTGGAATTTTTGATCGGTCGAAAACCCTGTATTCAAACGCTCCTCAAGGAACTCTCTAATCCCATTCTGCGCAGCGATAGAATCACCGAGGAGAAGGATGCGAAAAGTATCCGGTTGCTTTTCAATCGGGTACTCTTTCCCCACCATTCCAAAGGAATTAATCCGCAGACCTACGCTATACTGAAAAGGCACATGCTCATACCCCAAAAGAGATGAAGGCCGCAAACTTCCCATTTCGGCAACACCCCTTTGCCCGAGCGCATCCCAGTACGTATAGTGAAAATCAACCTTTCGGGAAAAGATTGGATGCGGATTAAAACGCAATATCAGCTCCCCCAGAATCAATGAAGCAAGAATCCCGAGAGCAATTGCAGAAACAATAAACAAAGGTCTTTTAATAAAGTTTCTCATTTTGAAAGATTGCGTATTATCTCCTCGCGGAAACCGGGCCTGGCATTGATATGCGCACACAGATCATTAACATTATCCTTCGCATAACGCATACAGTACCTGCACCATTCGTGCACAGGGCCTTCCATCCAGGAACGGCGCAGCTCTTGATAGCCCTGGCCGTTCCAGATATCCGTAAAAGCCGTATCTTCCAACTGTCCGACGCTTTCGCCGGCGTAGCAACATGGATACACCCTGCCTTCGTTCTCTATGTAACAATATTTCCAGGGGTCACTGCAACGGGTCTTCTCTTGTAGTCCTGCGCGCTCTTGAAACCGGGGGGGCATGCGGAACGCCATGCCCAGTGACCGTGCCCGCGATTCTGCTTCCGCCATAGAAAAAACGGTCTTATCCTGCTCGAAGAAACATGAGAACGGTATATGTTCCTTCTTGAAAATCGTCAGGTAATTGGCAATTACTTCATCTACCCCCAGTGAGGCCGCATAGGTGACGAAATCGGGAAGATCCTCGATATTCAGCGTATGAATAAGAAAGACCAGGCTTACCGTCGGATACCCATACGTTACGCGCCGCGCGATCAAATCTTTAATAGAAGCCTGGATCGCATCAAAATTACGCAATCCTGTGATCCTTTGATGCAACGCAGCTGTCGAAGCGTGCAAGGATATTTCCACCACCGACTTTGACTCGGTCAGCAGGCGCACGACCGCTCTATTAGCCAAAGGAGTGCCATTAGTGGTATAGATCTTGTTCACCTGGGGGATCGTGGCGTTGACGTAGGACAGGAATTCCTCGATCTCGGGAAGGAACAGTAATTCTCCGAACCCGCAGAAATTGACATAGCGGGCATGCCGTATCGCCTCGCCTAATTTTGGTTCAAAGAACTCCTGGTAGCGGCGCAGAGAAAAAAAATCCTCTTTGCCTCCGAGGCAAAACACGCATTGGCCGTTACAGCGGTAATGCGCGCCGATACCGATCCCTTCGGGAGTGGAACTAAGCGTACCCCTGGCAGCGTCGAATTCTTCTTGATTCAAACGGATATTATCCTCTATCGCCCCTTGCATAACTTATAACGCGTCAAAAAACGAATGGCACGACATTACATCCACATTAATCAGTCCTAAGTGAGCGCAGTTCACGCAGATATGCGGGGCGTACGCGGCCCCCGGGTCTTTATCACGGATATATTCCCGCGCGATCCTATACTCGTCGGAATTCCACCACTGTGCAAACGGCTTATCAAAAAAGAACCCGAAGTCATTCTTCTCGTCTTCAACCGAACAACACGCGGAAATAGATGCATTACTGTTAACCGCAATTGCCTCCCATGGCCACGCGCAAAAAGTTTCTTCGCAAGCTTTAAAGTGTTCGCGCGTGGTATCAGGACGGTCAATCTCATCGCTCTTATAATTACTGTATTCCGGATTTAAGGGGATCCACTCCTTGTCTCCGATAAAAGCCTTCGTAATCCCTACATGGTCCACCCCTAATTTTTCTCCTAATTCCCTGGCCTGCTGGATTTCATGTTCGTTATGCCTGAAGACCAAGAACTGCCAAGTGATGTACGGCTTTTTACTCTGCATTTTCGTACGCGTGGCAATAAGAAGTTTGAGGTTATCCATCACCTTCTGAAAATCTCCGCCTCGGCGATATCGGGCGTAGGTCTGGGGGGCGAGGCCATCCAATGAGACGACAATCTTATCTAACCCTGACAATACCAGTCGTTCTGCGCCGTCTTTGGTCAAGAGATTAAGATTCGTATCGATCTTGATATCACACCGATATTGTTTGGCGTAGGTGATCATTTGGAACAATTTTTCGTTTAGTAGCGGCTCCCCCCAATTGACTAGATCGATATGAATCAAATAGGGGCCTAACACATCGACGATCTTTCTGAAATCGTTAAAGTCAAGATTCCTTTGCGTGCGCGACTGTCTCTTTTGTCCCGTAGGACAGAACGGACACGATAGATTACAGAGATTAGAAGGATCCATGATCAACCAATACGGATAGCCGCAGAGAAACGTTTCTTTTCTTTTTTTCTGCAGGTCAACTAACAAATAATTGGCCAATTTCTCCCAAAGACCATGGGAATACAAAGCCCTGGCCATTGATCGCTGTGAATCAGTGCACTCCAAATCCGCAAGTATCTTCTCCAGATCAATACCCTTGAAGTTATTCTTAGCGTAAAACATAAGAACCCTTGCCACCATCTGGCTCTCAAGGACATTATAGTTCAGAATAGGCTTCTCCCCTTTGATATAACCATTGAGATCCGTCAAAAACGCTACTCTTTGTCTAATACGCTCATCAGAAAGACCGTTGTGCGCCTGAAGAGGAGTGGTCTTCAAGCTCTCCTCTAAGACCTGCGAGGCACAAGAGTACTCTCCTAGCTCTTCGTAACAGGTACTTATCTTTGCCCGCGCAGAACGATTCTTTCCCTGAGGCCTTTTATCTTTAAGATAATTTTCCAAGGCTCTTCTATAATCACGCCGGTACGCATAATAGTCTCCTAAGAACATCCACTTATCAGGTTTTTCACGCAGCACCCCCGAGGTCTCAGGGATACCCAGCGAAAGCGCAAGTTGACAGAATTCTTCGTAGCGGCGGAATCGTTCGGCGAAATTATTCTGGCCGTTATTAGACTCCCAGAAAATATTGTGGTCCCTTCCTACAATTCCAAAGGTAGTGGGGAAATTATAGAGATAGGTCCCCTTATCGATCACGCAGAAAGACTGGCTGGCAAGGATGCTATCCATCGAAGCATAATTCTTCTTTAAGAAATCCAGAGTCCCCTGGAAATCCTCTTTTGTCTCTCCCGGAATCCCAAACATAAAATTCGCCTGGGTGGAAATACCGGCAGCCTTGGTATCCCGTAAAACCCTGGCAGCTTCTTCTAAAGAAAACTTTTTATTCACGCGCTCCAAAAGGCGCGGCGAACCGCTTTCAATACCATACCCAAGCCAACTGCATCCCGAATCCTTCATCTTCCCAAGCAACGCAGGAGTCATCTCCTGGCGGATTACCGCCTGTCCTGCCCACGTGATCTTAAGAGCGCTTTGAGTCACTAGGTCACAGAATTCCTCCAGCGCACTTATGTCACCATTAACAAGTGACCCGATAAAGTAGAAATAATTAACCTGGGGAAAACGAGCCATATGGGTGCGTACCTCTTCGAATATTCTCTCCCCGGATTTAGAACGGAACTTCCCCCAGAATTGCCATTCGCTGCAGAAATGACAATGAGTAGGACAACTATGACTGTCGAAAATATCCAACCGGTGCGGCTCCCGATATAAACGAAGATCTATATCTTCTTTGAAATCGGAGTAATCAGGGATTGGAAGCGTATCAAGGTCTTCGATACCGGGAAGATATCCCCCCTCGATGATTTTCCCGTCTTTAAGGACCAACCCCCCTTTTATTTCTTCAATCCGCTCTTGCTTCTGGGCCTTCTCAATGATCTCTAAAAGCGGCTTTTCTCCTTCCCCATGCACGACAATATCAACGCACTCCTGCCGGATATAATAGTCGCCGCGCAGTTGGCGCGCACAATCCGGGCCGCCGAAAACGATAATACGCGTCTTATCGCGCTCTTTGATCTTTCGTGCCAACGCAAGGCTGGCCCAGGAAGAGCTGAAATGTACGGTAAAACCAATAATACCCGCGCCTGACCTAATGATCTTATCCACACAAAAATCCACCATTTGGCTGTTTGCCTCAAGGAGCCGATTCACCGTCTCTTGATCTTCCCAGTAGGAATAATAATCCTTATCATCCCACATTTTCTTAAGTTCCTCGGGACTTGTGTGATACAAGGTATTGTTAAAATCGACAAGCAGCGCCTCATGCCCCTTTTGCCGAACAAGAGAAGCAAAGTAACACATAGTATACGGCGGACAATCCCTGCCCCAGGCAGGTGCTTGGAGAAATGCTAATTTCATGGTTAATTCAAGATCATCTTCTGTACTTCCGGCCTAAAACTGACATGGGCATTGATGAAATTCACATTGGCTGGATTGCTATTAAGGCAGAATTTACACATCGCCACAGGATTACCGGACTGAAGGTCATTCCTTAATTGCTGAAATTTATCGCTGTTCCAGATGGTGAATATTCCGTCTTGGTTTAACTCCCCGAAATGTTCTCCCGAGTAACAACACGGCAGTACCGCCCCTTCGGTGTCCACATAGATATTCTTCCAAGGATCAGCGCAAAGAGACGCAAAGTACTCTTTTTGTCCGAACTTCGGCGGAAGACGCAAGGTGATATTTAATTCACTGGCCCTGGCAGCCGCCTTATCAAAGATTTCGTTCGTGATCTGCTGTTTAAAAAAGCACGACAGTTTAAGATGCGCCGGCTGGAAGATCGTTAGATAATTACATTGCACGCCATCGGCACCCAGCGAAGCGGCAAGTTCCACGAATTGCGGCAGGTCTTCGATATTCATGGTATTAACCACAAAGACAAGCGTCAGATACGGCGATTGCTGATTCTTTCTGCGCTGTACGATATGCCGGACCTGATTGATAATCCGGTCAAATCCTCCTTTGACTCCGGTGAGCTGTTCATGTAAGGCAGGATTGGATGCATGCAGCGATATTTGAATACTATACTTACTCTCCGTAACCCTGTCGGAAAGAGGCCCCTTCAATGCCAACCCGTTGGTAGTAATGATTTTATTCTTATCGGGAAGTGTCTTATTGATGTAATCGAGGAAATTCTGTATATCGGGGACCAGAAGCAGCTCTCCCATTCCGCAAAGGCTCACATGCGAAGAGTTATAAAGCATCTCTCCCAGGCGAGTTTCAAAATAGTTCTTGTAGAGCTTCAAGCTGAACGGCTGGTAATCTCCGCCGAGGCAGAAAAGACAGTGCGCGTTACATTTGTAATTAGCGCCAAGAGTGACCCCTTCAGGGGTCGATTGTAGAATAGTTTTATGCTGGCGGAACTCTTCCTTATTTAAATCCAAGTTGCCGAGATTTGTGTTTCGGTTAACACCCGACAACAAAGACGCCTGCACGAAAGAAGGTCTTTCCACGACAATGATCCGGTTTTCAGCCTCTTCACTAAACCTGGCATCCTGCGTATCTTTGTGCGCCGCTGAAGCTACCGTATCGCCATACAATGCTAATGCTTCACTTACGATCGGGAAGACCGTACAGACCAACCAACAGGAACACATCTCAGCGGCGATAAAACTCCTCACTTCTTCTGCCTTCTGCGAACTCCACAGAGAATCAAGGCTTTCTTGGCGGAGATTCCCGATGGTCTTCTCTTTTAATAAAGGACAGAAAAACAAATTGCCGTAGGGGTCACCCATAACGAATTTATGAGCCGCATCGCAACGATACAAAAATCTCTTCTTGGTCTTCTGAAAATCAACCAAATGCGACCAATAGTAAATCTTTGTAAGAAGGTTTATTTTGTCGCGGGGCTTCGCAAGGCTTTTTTTGAAATCTTCTATACTCTCGGATTCGGTAATCATCTTTTCGATGATCATTGTGATATCTGCCTCTATTTTCGCGTATTGCTCTTCTTTCCACTCAAACACCTGCGCAGACCGTGCGACCTTTACCACGCCAAACTGCGCAAAGAAATCCAATCCATGCGCCCTGGCGAACTCCCCACAAGGAAGCAACTGATCGTAATTAAACGGAGTAAGCACAAAGGTAGTGCTTACTCCTATCTGTGGGAGCTCTTCCTTAAACCGTTCGATAGTCTTAAGGAAACCGGAAAAACCGGCAGGAGTCCCCCGCATCTTATCATAGGCCTCTCCCAACCCATCTAAGGAACTGCCGATCCAAAGCGCATCTGACTTAGTCCTCTCTATTATTTCCTTGGTCTTGGCAAGTACCATTTCTGTATTTACTAAATTACTCAAAATCCCCAGGGTGGCCTGCGGAAGAGACTCTTTGACCGCGACACAGATCTCGACAAAATCCTGCCGCAGAAACGGCTCTCCCCCCGAAAGCACTACCGTCTTAACCTGGGGCAGACTTTTCGATTCGCGGAATATTTTTCTTAGCTCTTCAAGGGTTAATTCGTCTGCGGCACTCTTCTTATTTCTCTGAGGGAAATCCCATATATCACAGGTGATACACCTACTGTTACACGCATGTGTTAACTCAATATGCAGTTCTTCCGGCATAGATTCCTGCGATGCAACCGGTTTCTTGCCAAGATAATGCAGGGACTGCTCAACAATCGCATCGACAGAGACAATCACTTCTTTCACCCCAGGATTAATCACAGGGATCTCATTATTCTTTACTGGACGCATTACCTGCGTTTCTTGTATCATCGACGATTCTTCTGCGTGTGAAGCCTCTTCATCTACCACCTCTTCGTGCGGCGGATTTTCCGGGGTCGGGGAGAAAGTCTCTTGTAGGGCATCCTCTCCCATTTCATCACGATAGACTCGGGACAATTTCCTGGCGATACTATCCCAGTCATATTGATCCTCTACCAGTTTCCTGGCATTTCTGGCAATCCGACGGTATAATCCTTCATCCTTTAATAGTTGAAGCACACTTTTTGCGAACTCCTGCGGTTGGTCGGCAAGAATGATATTTTCATTGTGCACCGCATTAATTCCGTACGCTCCGCGAGAGGTCGAAACCACAGGGGTGCCTACCGCCATAGCTTCAACCACCTTTCCCTTGATTCCTGCACTATGATGAGAGGCGATGACAAATACCGATGCGTCCTGCAAATACGGACAGACATCTTCGACTTCGCCAACCACCTCCACCCCTTCAATCTGCGCAAGGTCTAAAACCTCTTTGGTCGGAGAAGATCCTACTAACTTGATCTTCACCTCAGGCATATCGTTCCTTATCAAAGGAAGAACATTCCTGCAGAAATACACGGCCGCTTCTTCATTAGGATAATGGGGATAATGCCCGACAAAGACTAAGGTCTTTTTCCCTCCCGTCTTATCGATAAAAAAGAAGTGGTCGAGGTCTACTCCGGTAGGGATCAAAGAATAGTTGCGAAACGGCGCAAAGGCCCTGACCACTTTTTCATCCTCCCGAGACAGAACGATAACGCGGGAAAGATCATTATACAGAGTACTATGGTGGCAGACAATCTTCAGATAATCAACCAGCCCCGTCACCAGATCAGAAAGACTCTTATGGTAATAGCTATTTTTATAGGAAAGAATGCTGATATCGTGTTCGGTATAGACAATCGGGGCGTGTTTGATAAACCGCGACAGATACAAAAGCTCATTCGATTCGATATGCACGATATCGATCGCTTTCTTCTGTTGCAGATCAATGAGCTTCTGAATAAGAAAACTGCTATAGGAATATTGGTAGCGCTTGGGGAAGAAAAGATCTCCCGAGGGAGTTTTGGTATGGATAGAATAGACCTCCTCGAATACGCCTTCAAGATGCTTCGCATATTCGGCCTCTTTTTCATTATGAATAAGGGACAAAAGTATTACCCGATACTGCGCAGAGAGCCGTTTATAAAGGTTATACATCCTTAGCTTCCCTCCCGCATTCAGAGGCCAGAGAATAAACGGGGTCACCAAAAGGATGGTTTTCTTTTGAGCATGTGCAAAACCATTTCGTTTGAGGTTACGGTAGTAAAGCATGCAACGGTTCAAGACCACCGAATCTGAAACGCCGATATATTTCCTCTCTTTAAAACGGTTCACCAGTGTAGGAATAATATTATCCAGAGCCCATAGGAACCCGCGCAAGAACGTAACCGGTGAACTATGCTTTCCGCGCAACAAGAAACGAGGCAGATGGTTAATAGTCTGAAGAAGCATATCTTCATCGGTCAGGTTCTTCCACATAAAGAGCAGCTCATTCTTTATTTCTTTATGCCGATGGTAGTTAAGCGTCGCGCCTGCCTTATGAAACACAAGGCTTTTAGGTTCATACAAGACTTTCAGCCCCCGCTTCTGCGCACGGTAAGAGATGTCGATATCCTCGTAACAATTCGGCCTGAAGATATCATCAAACCCCCCCAACCATAGGAAATCGCGTTTGCGCACACACATCGCGCCTCCCACGGCAAAGATCGTGGGAGCGGTTTCAAATACTTGCTCACCGTTACCGGTCTCGGATTCATTCCATAGTCCGATACAACCGTTTTCAAACCTGCCCATATGCATCCCGTAGTTGAAAGTCGTTTTATCCCAGGAATATAATTTTGGAGCAACCGCAAATACCTTCTGATCTCGGAAATGTCCCTTAAGAGGAATGAAGAAATCTTTCGTCACCATAATATCATTATTAAGAAGGATTATCAGTTCTCCCTTAGCTTCCCGCACCCCTCTATTGCATGTCCTTCCGAAACCACGATTACGCCGGTTACGGATTACGCGCACAAGGGGAAAATCCTCTTTGATGCAATCGGCAATTCTGTACCTACTGGCATCATCGACTACGAGGACTTCATATATTCCCTGTTTAATCTCATCTACTTCGTAAAGAGACGAAAGGCATTTCCGTAATAGCTCAATACCGTTCCAATTGGGGATCACTACGCTTACGCTTAATTCTTCAAAAGGCACCACCTCTCTTTTGGCAACAAAGCGCCGCCCCAGGCCACCAAAGAAAAGCTCCACCAGGCGTTCCACGCAGAAAGCAAAGAGAAGAAGAACGATAAAAGGGATTACCGCCAGCATAATCGTCGCCAACAAGCTATTTTTCACGATACTCTTGGCTAATCGAAGAATAATACGCAACAACCAGATGCTTTGCCAAAGAGGACGTAGTATAAATCTGAAACCTTCAGAATGATAGACCCCCCATAGTTCCTTTTCAAGTTCCAAACGTACCCCAAGACTTTCCTGTAACCGATTAGAAAGGGTAACAACCTCTGTTTTATAAGTCTTTTTCTCCTGCACAAATTGTTCTTGCTGCTGTGCAAGCACCTGTTCTTTGTGCAAACCTTCATCGAGACTGGTCTGCAGCCGCTGGCTAAGATTAGAGATCTCTTCCTGATACGCGCCTGCCTCCTGATGGAGAATATCCAATTGCTCCATTAAACGGTTAATCTCAGTATCTTGTATGCGCCCTTCATCCGTTCGCGCGGCAACCTCAGCCTGAGATGTATGTAATTCATGGATCTTCTCTTCTAAAGCCACCTTCAAGGCAGCAACATCTTTCTCTGAAAGAGAAAGCCTCCGGCTTGCCCCTTCTAATTCTTCGGTAAGACGATTCACCTCTGCGTCTTTCTCCAGACCTTGCGCAAGACTCAACCTTAATTTCTGCGAAAGCGTCTCCACTTCCTCCTTGTGCGCCGCAAGGCTGGCTTTCGTTGTATCCAGTTCCGTAAGGGTCTTGATTAAATCCTGAGAGAACTGTGCAACCTCTGCCTGAGACGCATTCAGTTCTTTAACCCGTTCTTCCAAGGCAAACTTCAAGGTAGCAATCTCTTCCGTTGAAATCGCATACCCGCGGGTAAGTAACTCTACTTCTTCATTAAGACGCATTGCCTCTGCCTCATTCTTAAGCCCTTCATCAAGACTCAATTTCAGCTTTTGCGAAAGCGTCTCCACTTCCTCCTTGTGCGCCGCAAGGCTGGCTTTCGTTGTATCCAGTTCCGTAAGGACCGTCTGTAATTGCTGGGAAATCTCGGTTACGTGCGCAACACGCGCCGCAACCTCAGCCTGAGAAACATTAAACTCCTTCACCCGCTCTTCCAACGCTGACTTCACCTCAGCAGCCTCTTGCCGGAATCGATTATTTTCTTGCTGCAGGACATCACATTTTAAGACCAACTCGGTAATATGCTTTTCTTTCTTCAACAGCGCCTCATCCTTAATAAAACCGTCATTAAGGCCTGCTTTCAGTCTCTGCGAAAGCGCCGCGATCTCGTCCTTCTGTGCTACCACTGATTCTTGCGTATCTTCCAGCTTGGTAATAGTCTTTTCAAGACGTCGGGAGAGTTCTGAGCTCTCTGCGGTACGCGTCGCAATCTCCACTCTAGTGGCATTTACTTCTTCAAGATGTTCGTTTAACGATTGAGTGAGATGCGAGATTTGTTCTTTATGGGCGAGAAGGTCTTTTCTAAGAAGATCATCCTGAAATTCCGATTTCTCTATTTCTGCGACTTTCTCTGTCAGCTTGTCTCTTTCAATCTTAAGTT
>Ga0180007_10005329_pt1 | contig 13102 bp, 13 predicted proteins | sample MM_PC_MetaG_FD_121122 | JGI IMG/M metagenome (GOLD analysis project Ga0180007, IMG submission 121122) | Groundwater microbial communities from the Aspo Hard Rock Laboratory (HRL) deep subsurface site, Sweden - MM_PC_MetaG | ecosystem: Environmental > Aquatic > Deep subsurface > Groundwater... | reverse complement strand
GAATTTCAATTGTTATATAATAATACTGGTAGTTTGGAATATCAGATAATATTTGACATCATTAGTCATATTATTTCAATAATACAACAGGAGGAAACAAATGGAGGTTACAACAAGAGAGGTTGAAAATGTCAATGTTCTGGATATCGATGGAGAGATCGATCTATATAATGCACCTACATTAAAAGACATTATTAAAAAGCATATCGAAGAACAGAAGTATAATATTATCATAAACCTCGAAAAAGTCAGCTATATCGATTCCTCAGGTATTGGCGCCCTTATTTCCAGCTTATCTAATCTTAAAAAATATCAGGGCGGGTTAAAAATAATCAATGTAACCGGAAGCGTAAAAAAAGTATTTGAATTGACAAAATTAACCAGTTTCTTTGAAATATTTGACCATGAAGAAGAAGCTGTAAAATCATTTGTATAAATGAAGAATAAGTATAATAAAATGAGAAGGAGAACATATTAATGGAAAAGTTTTTGTTTACTTCGGAATCTGTTACAGAAGGTCATCCCGACAAAATGGCAGATCAGATATCTGACGGGATCCTGGATAAGATATTCGAAACAGATCCAAATGCAAGGGTAGCCTGTGAGACTTTGTTGACAACAGGAATGGTACTGGTGGCCGGAGAGATCACCACAAAAGCACAAATTGAAGTTTCCGATACGGTCAGGAATATTATTAAAGATATCGGGTACACGGACGCACGGTTTGGTTTTGATAACAAGACCTGTGCTGTAATGACCACTCTGGATAAGCAATCTCCTGATATTGCAATGGGAGTTGACAAAGAAGGAGCCGGAGATCAGGGAATGATGTTCGGATTTGCGATCCATGAAACCAAAGAGATGATGCCCCTTCCGATCTCGCTGGCTCATAAGCTGGTTTTAAAATTAAGCGAGGTCAGAAAAAATAAAACGCTCGATATGATCCTGCCGGACGGCAAATCACAGGTTACTATCGAGTATGAAAAAGATAAACCAAAACGGATCGATGCTGTGGTCATCTCAACCCAGCATCTTGACAGTATTGAAGTAAAAGATCTGACACCTCTGATCATTGACAAGGTTATCAATCCTGTATTACCGGAAGATATGATGGACAAAAATACAAAAATATACGTAAATCCCACCGGCCGTTTTGTTGTAGGCGGACCGCAGGGCGATACGGGCTTAACCGGCAGAAAGATCATTGTTGATACCTATGGAGGATACAGCCGTCACGGCGGTGGTGCTTTCAGCGGTAAAGACCCGACCAAAGTGGACCGCTCCGCAACCTATATGGCACGCTATATAGCAAAAAATATTGTTGCAGCAGAAATGGCATATAAATGTGAAGTACAACTGGCATATGCCATCGGTGTTGCTGAACCGGTATCTGTCATGGTAGATACTTTCGGAACCGGCAAAATAACCAATGACAAACTGTCAAAAATGATCAGAGAACTCTTCAAATTAACACCGAAGGGTATCATTGAGACTCTTAAACTGCGAAGGCCCATTTACAGAGAAACAGCTGCTTATGGACATTTTGGACGGGAGCTGGATGATTTTGAATGGGAAAAAATAAATATGGTAAATAAAATTAAAAAATATTTTTAAGGAGGTTTGAAATATGAATAAGAAATTTATATTTCTCTTACTGTCCATTTCAATGGCAGTTGTATTAACCGGATGCGGAATTCAACCGCCAACAGAAGACCTGGAAAAGGCAAAAGCTTCAATTGCGAGAGCTGAAGAGGTTGAAGCAGGCACCTATGCAGCCAAGGAATATACCACAGCTAAAAGGGAACTGGTTCATGGTGAGACGAATATCGTTCAGGAAAAGAGCGGTCAGAATAAAGATGCCAAAGAGTATCTTGAGATCTCAAAAATGAATGCTGATAAGGCATACTCCAATGCAGCTCCAAAATATGCTGACCATCATGTAAAAGAACTTGAAAGCGCCCTGAACAAAGGCAAAGAAGTCAAAGCTGATGTAGCTGTTAAAGACGAATTCAAGCAGGCAAATGATGCTTATAACGAATCTGTTGCCGCTTTGAACAAAAAAGATTATAAAACCGCATGGACAAAAGCTAAAGGTGCAAAAGCCATTGCAGAAGGTGCATACCAGAAAGCAGCTGAGAAAAAGGCCAAATCAGAACAGGCAATAAATGATGCACAGAAGAGCATAGAAGAAGTAGAAAAGAGTGCGACTGGTACTGAAGGCACTGAAGACACTGAAGGTACTGAAGGTACTGAATAGGTAAAATAAATTTTTTCCCGGAGGTTTTATATGAAAATTATTAAATTGATAACTATTGTATTCATGATCGCATTTGTCATGATGCAAGCCGGTCTGGCTCAGCAAGAGCTGAATACTCAGCTTGAAAGCAAGATCAAAGAAGCTAAACAGTATTTAGAAGAAGCAAATAAAGACCAGAATGCAGGCGAATACGATCAGGCCTATGCAAATGCTGAAAAGGCAAAAGCACTGGCAAATGAGATCAGCGAATTAAAAGCAGAGCTTGCAGCAAAAGATCAGGCCGACAGTAAAATAAAGGAAGCTAAATCACTCATCCAGAAAGCAGAAGGGTTACAGGCTGATAAATATGCCCCGGATGAACTGGCAAGCGCAAAATCATCCCTGTTATCCGCAGAAAACTCTTTTGGCCAGAGTAGTTTTACAGAAGCTTTAACATCAGGAACAGATGCGGTAGATTATGCAAACAACTGTCTTACCAAGATCGAAGAGGCAAAAAAGGCAGAAGAAGAAGGAAAACTGACAAAACCGGGTGAAACAGGTCCTACCGGTACTGATTTTACGAAGTCCTTTCAAAAAGGTAACTACAAGATCTTTACTACATATAAAGTACGATTGATACCTGAAAGAAGGGATTGCTTATGGAGGATCGCTGAGTATAAGTCTATTTACGGAAATCCCTGGAAATGGCCTATTATTTATAAGGCCAACAAAAACCAGATCAAAGATCCTGACCTGATCTATCCGGGCCAGCGATTTGATATTCCTGAACTTGATGAAAAAGGTAATCCGGTTATATTTGAAAAAGGCACTGTCGAAGAGAAAGAAGTGATCGAAACGGAAGTACCTGTGAATGAACCGCCTGAAAATGAAAATGAATAATAAAATATCCTTATGAATTGAAGGATATTCAAAATATCAATAATAAAGCGGGCAGCAGTGAAATATGTGATATTTCACTGCTGCCTTATTTTTTAATACTGATCCATTCTATGATACAATACCGGTATTTTCTAAAAAAAAGTAGAAAAAGAATATATTATGCGGTATTATATATTATAGTTAAAGAGAATAGGTATAATTATCGATATATTAAATAACAGGAGTTTTATTATAACGAGGAATAAAAAAATGAAAAAGAGATCCTATTTATTATTAATAGTAGCAGCCTTTTTTCTTTATAATCTGGGCTGTACCTCTATAACAGAGACATACATCGAAACTGACCTGAAACCTATCGAAGGATTCGACCAGACGGACATTCAGGCCGTTGCTGTTTTAAACTTTGATGCTTCTGCCATTAAGGCCAAAGAAGTGGATAATATATCCCTCAGGGACGCTATCGGCTATGATATTATAAGAAATCTTTTTGACCAAAAAAAGATAAGGGTTATTCAGGGGCAGGCTGTTCAGTCCGTCCAAGAGCGGGAAGTAATTGAAGCTACCCGGGGTGATTATGAAGCAGCTACTTCCACGATCGAACGGCTGGTTACCTACAAATATAACCCCTATCAAAAAGTGGATGCCCTCCTGACAGGAAAGGTAATTGATTATCTTATCATTGATGAAGACAATCCGGGTTATAATTATATTGAGCTTTTGATCATGCTTGTGGACAGTGTCGACGGCACCTTTTACTGGGTCAGCAAGATCCGCGGTAATTACAAAGATGTTATTTATACCATCACTCATACAATTAGCGCAAAAACATATACGGAACCGGCTGTTTCCGTCAGCACTTTTAATTCACTTCCCGGTACGGAAGTAAGTGATGATGATGTAGCTGTTCCGATACCGGTACCTTCCACCGAGCAATAGTTATAATTACATTGATTTTATATAAAGGCACATTATGTCTGATATCCATTATGTGCCTTTTTTTATTCACCCTCTTATAAAAACATCATAAAAAGAAGCAGTATCAGATTAGCATATACTCCGGCTAAAAGGTCATCCATCATAACACCCAACCCGCCTTTGAGCTTCTGCAGATCATTGATGTAAAACGGCTTAATAATATCAAAAAAGCGAAAAAGTAAAAATCCGGAAAGTATCACTATCCAGAATTTAAGGTCTTGACAGGAATAGTTGATCCGCACATTGGCCATGGCAACCAGATAACCGACGATCTCATCTATTACGATCTTATTGCTGTCCTTCTCCCTGAAATAGGTCTCAGCCCAGCTTGAGTATTTCACTCCAAAAATAAATAAAAGAATAACCATGGGATAAAGGATATATGGGAATCTATAAAGTAAAAGATAAATGATCACTCCCACCAATGTTCCCACAGTCCCGGGCGCAATGGGTGCATAACCTGTAAAAAATCCTGTTACAAATAATCTTTTTAAAAATGTACTCATAATCACCTCCGGATACTAACCTCTTTTAATATCCTTAAGCAGATCTTTATTCACTGCTATATACATAATACCCGAATAGAGAGTTACCACAGTGGCAATAATGACCAGTATCAAAGGTGCGTAGGAAACCAGATTACCCATAAAATTCCCGAAAAAATATGACCAGAAGGCCTCTTTCCCTTTTACATATTGCGTAATCTTTACATAATTATTTTCGATCATAAATGTTTTAAACAGCATCAGCACTAATATAATTATGATTGTTGTCATCTGTGTCGCTGCTTTAAATTTTCCCAGCCTGCTGGTATGCAGGATCCTGTTTTGCGAGATAGCCATCATTCGGAGTCCCGTAAGGCTGAATTCCCTGAATAAAATAATAAGGATGATCCAGAAAGGGATCCTGTATTCTTCCACAAAGATAAAACAGAAATACGCTGCCAGTACAAGCAGTTTATCTGCTAAGGGATCAAGGAATTTACCGAGGTTGCTCTCGAGCTTATATTTCCTGGCAAGCTTTCCGTCAAAATAATCCGTAATTGCAGCAATAATAAAAAAGATCAAAGCAAGAAGCTGAAGGATAAATTCCTTCTGAAAAAAAAGAATAATAAATAATGGCACGATCAGTATCCTGCTTATGGTCAGAATGTTAGGGATATTTCTATTCATAGATCTCTCCTTCCAGATCATAATCAAGTGATTTTTTAATCCTCACTTTTATCCGGTCTCCGGCTTTTATATTATCCTTAAATTTAATAATAATACTTCCATCAATATCCGGAGCTTCATGATCGCTTCTGCATAAAATATATCCGTCAGACGGGACCAGTTCATCCACCACAACGTCATAAGTCTTTTCCAGACGAGTATTCAACCATTTGGATGTGATCCTGCCTTGAAGGTTTGTCAGATCCCCCAGCCTTTCTTTTATCTTCTTTTCCTCGATCTTTTCCGGCAGCCGGGAAGAAACAGTATTTTCCTCATCCGAATAGGAGAAGAAACCTGCCCAGTTGAACTCTGTCACTTTGATAAACTCTTTTAAATTCTGAAAATCATCTTCTCCTTCACCGGGAAAACCCGCAATAAAAGTAGAGCGTATTGTAAATTCATCAATTTTTTTAATCTGCTCAAAAAGGTCAAAATAAAATCGGCTGTCAAAAGGCCGGTTCATAGCTTTTAATATCTTTTCACTGCTGTGCTGAACAGGAATATCCAGATAATTAATGATTTTTTCAGAATCCCGGATCTTTCTTGCCAACTCTATCAGCTTCTTATCCGGATAGAGGTATAAAAGACGGACCCTGATATCATAAGGCAGCTGCTCGATCCTGTCAAGGAGTCCGAATAGAGATTCCCTTTTCTCCCGAAGTCCAAACTGAAGAAGGTCCTGAGCGATCAGATCAAACTCCTTGAATCCATATTCAGCCTTTTTTTTAATCTCGATCATGATATTATCAATCGGCCTGGAGAACTGCTTTCCTTTGATAAGCGGGATCGTACAGTATGAACAGTTTTTACTGCATCCGTCCGAGACCTTGATATATGTATAGGAAAGAGGAGTTAATTCCTGAAAACCGGAATAATCGAGACGATGATCATAATCAGATCCGACATGTGTTTTAAAAAACTCATCTATAGAATAAAAAAACTTTACTTCCGGTATTTGCTTCTGAAGTTCCTCTTTATAAAGATTAACAAGACATCCTGTCACAATTATCTTTTTTTTACCTAACCCGGCATAGTGCAGGATATACTCCAGTGATTCCTCTTTGGCTTTCTTTATAAACCCACAGGTATTGACTATTATTATATCTGCCTGGTTGAAATCAGATACGATCTTATATCCTTTTTTTTTAAATGTGTATAAGATTAATTCCGAATCTGTCAAATTTTTAGGACAACCAAGGGACTCAATATAAAGTTTTTTCATTTATATCATTGCCAGTCTTTGATGATCAGATTATATACTGAATCATCATAAGGATCCCTCTGCCACTTGATGACCTTATTTGCGATCTCACCTCTTTTACCGAGTTTTGTAACTTTTCCATTTATTCTTGCAATGATCCCGCCTGCATTACCGATCTTCAGCTGCAGGACATCATTGGCTTCAAGCAGGATCTTATCCTTAGGATAATAGATCACACCTTCCTGTTCAGTACCGTCAATAAACGCCTTAATATATGTCTTTTCCCTGACAACAGCATCCAGTACGATCTTATCCTTTACACCACCTTCTTTTGATTTTGAATCAGACACGGTTTTTTTCTTTACATTCGTATTCGTCGTACCATCAGCCATAATACCGGTTTCATTGCTCTGGACCATAATAAAAGAATGCAGTTTATCGATACGGGCATTGATCATGTCATTATCAAAGGAGAGTACTTTTACTTTCAGATCGTTCTTTGTATCATAGTCAAAGTCAAAAACTTTATCTTCTTTCATTTTAACGGGAATGGTAATATCATTTATATGAAAGGCAAACTCCATGGTCTGTTCTTTCTCGGGTGTGGCATTAGCATCAGAAAGTTCTGTCAATTTTTCGAACAGAATATTATATGTCTTTTCACCCAGCTTGATCTTATAATACTCATTGGCAATAAAATCAGACTGAAGGACATTACCTGAAAACTCCAAATATTTGATCTCATCCAGTTCCGTATAAAGCGTATTCTTATCACCGCCGGATAAAGCAGTAAAAATAAACTTAATAAGGATGAAAAAAAGGATCAGAACAATCACTGCACCGCCGCCGATCACAAGATGCGCTATATTAATGAACTTCTTTTCTTTAAGCGGAAGTTTAAAAAATGGAAACTCCTTCCCCTTTTTCTCTTCAGGTTCTGTTTTTCTCTTTTTCTTTTTTTCATACTCTTCTTCAGGAAGTTCAATAACTTCCATTACCCCGGCATTTTCATCAGCTACGACTTCTGTTTTCAGGGAAGACCTTCTTTTACTTTTTTCCGATCTCTCCTCCGTCTCAACCGACTTTGTCTCTTCTATAGGCGTCTCGATCTTGGTGGTAGCTTTTGTCCCTATCTTCATGGATTTATACTGATTAATAACTTCTGAAGGATCAAGGCCCAATGCCCTGGCATAATTTCTCATAAACCCGATCACATAGGTCTCACCGGGAAAAATAGTATAATTATCTGATTCAAGGGCTTTTAAATATTTAACCCCTATTTTTGTCTCTTCCGATATTTCATCATACGATATCTTTCTTTTTTCACGTTCTTTCTTTAACAGTATTCCTACACTTATCATTTCTTGTTACTCTCCTTTTGTTGTAAATAACAGTGGATTTTTTACTGTCTGTGTATTAACAGGCAGGTTGTATTCAAACTCGTGATCCGTAATCCTCCTGTTAACAGTAATATTACTGAAACTGATCTTGATCTTATCACCATTTATAGTAGTGGCTTCTGCTTTTGTTATCAGCCAGTATTTTGATACATACAACATGATGGTCTTAAAACCGGCCGTCACTTCCTTCTGCGTTAACTCCAGGACATAATAAGGCATGTCTCCGATCAATACGGGTTTGTTTGATTTATAAAATGAAAAATCAAATTTATTCTTTAAATAATACAAAGAACTTTTACCGCTAATTAAAAATCCGGGTCTGTAATGCTCAAGGCTCTGTTCCCCCAGAACATTCAGCTGAGGGATATATATTTTCAGGTCCTTACCGTCAGAAAATATCATTTGATCCTTTGGATGTGTAAAATTCATTATAAAGGTATCCGGAATTCTATATTTCAGTTCTCCCTTACCCCAGCTCTCCACATTATCAATTACAGAATTTATATAAAAATTTGCCCTGTATGTTTTGATATTCTCATATTTTTCCACCATCCTCTTGATGATCTCCTTAACGGTGGTGATCCTGATCATCTCATCGTCCTCGGCAAGAACATTACTGAAAGCGAACAACATGATAAATAATATAATGAACTTTTTCATTTTATACTCCATCCGGCATAATATTGACCTTTTATAATATTGCCTCATAAATTATATATTTTAAAATCAATAATCAACTTTATTTAAACTGATCCAGATAGACATCCCTCGGTTTACTTCCCACAGGAGGCCCTATTACACCTTCGGATTCCATCATATCGATATACCTGGCTGCGCGGTTAAAACCGATCTTTAACCTGCGCTGCAGAAATGAAGCAGATGCTTTTTTGGTCTCTTTGACAACCTCTTTTGCTTTGAAATACATATCATCATATTCATCCTCAAAAGTATCCTTCTCCTTACTTTCCGCCTCCACAATTAAATCGTTTATATCCAGATAGTCAAGAGATAATTTACAATTATTAACATAATTAATTATATTTTCAACTTCTTCTTCACTGATATAAACACCCTGTACCCGTGCCAGGCCCGGTTTATAACCGAGTGAGACCAGCATATCCCCTTTTCCAAGCAGTTTATCCGCACCCATCACATCCAGGATCGTCCGGGAATCGATCTTACTGGCCACCTGAAAGGCAATACGGGTGGGGAAATTAGCTTTTATCAAGCCTGTTATCACATCCACCGAAGGCCTCTGGGTAGCAATGATCAGGTGAATACCAACGGCTCTTGCCTTTTGCGCCAGGCGGACAATAAGTGCTTCGATCTCCCGCGCCGTAACCATCATGAGATCAGCAAATTCATCAATAATAATCACAATATAAGGCAAATGCGGAAAATCTTTGCCCGGCCCTTTTTTGACCTTTTCATTATAACGGTCCACATCCCGTGCTCCCATGCTGTCCAGGAGTTCATACCGTTTCTCCATTTCTTTCACAATATATTTCAGAACAGCAATTGAATGCTTCGGATCAGTGATAACCTCAGTCAGCAAATGAGGTATTCCGTTATATATCTTCAGTTCAACCATCTTCGGATCAAGCATAATAAACCGAAGCTGCTCCGGTTTTACATTATACAGCAGACTGCAAATAATACTGTTCAGAAGGACGCTCTTTCCGGAACCGGTGGACCCGGCAACTAACAGATGAGGACATTCCTTTATGTCCACCTTTACCAGATGCCCGGAAATATCTTTCCCCAGGGGAATCTCAATTAATTTATATTTTTTCTGAAATTCCTTATCTCGAAGAATATCACCCAGAGTTACAATATTTCTTTTTAAATTCGGTATTTCGACCCCTACGGCAGCTTTTCCGGGAATGGGTGCAACGATCCTGACCCGCTGAGCTGCCAGGGAAAGAGCAATATTATCAGCAAGGTTTACGATCTTATTTACTTTTACTCCGGGAGCGGGCTGAAGTTCATATCGTGTAATAACAGGACCTTTATTGATATTTACTACTTTGGCACTCACCCCAAACTCTTTTAAAGTCTCCTCCAGCTTGGATGCTTTTTCATAAATATATTTTTTCATGGCATCATCATCGATCGATGGGGATAATTCCAGAAGATCTAACGAAGGAATGGAATATTTATTCTGTTCCTTTCCTTTTTCTTTTTCATCTTTGGAAGCGCCTAAAAGTAATTTTTTATTTTCCGGTTTGCTGATAATTTTATTAGGATGGGTTTCCTGATAATCCCTGATCTTCACTCTGCTCTTAATATCTGCAGAACTCTGCTTATTCTCTTCATCAGTTTCTGCCACAAGAACTTTATCAAAGAGAGGAGGTTTCTCACCCACATCTTTTGTCAAGTCAGGCTTAAAAAGGATCCTGAAAAATTCAGCGATCTTTTTTATACCCTTCCAGGCATCATATAAGATCATACCCACATTCTTAAAAGAAAAACTGCTCAGAAGCATGATAGAAACCATAATTAAAGAAATTGAAATAATATACAGGCCGGTCTTCCCGATAAACTCTTCCAGGAGAACCTTTAAATACAGACCTATGATCCCGCCGTTTTTAATAAGAATGAGATTTGACTTTTCCGGAAGTTTAACACTGAACAGAACTGTCAGTGTGAGCATTAAAATAAAGAGTCCCGTTAAGTGAAAGACCACAACAGATCGATCTTTTTTAATAAGGATATACAGGCCGATCATAAAAATAATGATACTGACCAGATATGCTGCCTTCCCGAAACCGAGCAGTAAAACAGAGCTCCATAGAGCCCCTCCAATGCCGACCAGATTCTTTATGGGTTTTACAGGATTGGTAGTAAAGAAAAAAGAGTCTTGGATATTAAAACTGATAAGACTTAATAATGTCAATATACCGATGATCAAGATCATCAAAGCCAGGAAGTCCCTCATGATCACCTTTTTTCTTTCTTGTTTATCTTTTTTTATCACTTTTTTAATACTCACAATAATATCACAAAAATAAATACATATATAAAAATGGTAGCCGCAAGCTTTACCCTTCGGGCACAAGTAGCTTGCGTTTATTAATAAAACTAAAATAATTCGCAGGCTGCTTGTCCTCGAAAGAGGGAAACCTGCGACTACCTAACAAAAATCTACCAAATATTTTTTTAAAAATATTTAAACTATATACTTTTATTTCCAGTACTTTCCGTAAAACAATTCCAGTCTTTTCTTTGTCTTATCCGGAAAAATATTCTTATCCGTCATGACAGCATATTGTGCTGCATTGTGACAGGAGCATTTCCTTTCCCGGGGTATCTTGTAGATCATGTTTTTAATAATATTCTTAGCCTTTTTAACATTTTCATGCATGGTTTTAATAACCATCTCTACCGAAACAACTTCTTCAGATTCCCGCCAGCAGTCATAATCCGTAGCCAGGGCCATGGTCGTATAACAGATCTCCGCTTCTTTTGCCAGCTTGGCTTCCGGCAAAGCGGTCATTCCAATAAGAGACGCTCCCCAGCTCCTGTAGAGATGGCTCTCTGCTTTGGTGGAGAAAAGAGGTCCTTCCATACAGACATAAGTTCCTTTATCATGCAGAGAATATCCCAGCTCTTTTATCTCCTTCAGCAGGATCTGCCTCAAGTCTTCACAGAACGGCTCCGCAAAACTGACATGACCGGCGATACCCTCTCCAAAATAAGAATTCGGGCGGGACTTTGTCCTGTCTATGATCTGATCCGGAATGATGATGTCCCCCGGCGGGATCTCCTCTTTTAAACTTCCCACAGCAGAGACACCAACGATATGTTCTACTCCCAATGATTTTAAAGCATATATATTCGCTTTTGAATTCACTTCTGTAGGCAAATATCGATGCCCTTTGCCGTGCCTCGGCAGAAAAGCAATATTTTCGCCTTCACCAAATTTTCCTATCAGGATCTTATCAGATGGATCTCCAAAGGGTGTCTTGACACCCACTTCATCAATTACGATAAGCTCTTCCATTTCATAAACTCCACTTCCGCCGATTATACCTATTCTGGCCTTTTCCATAATGCAAACTCCTTTGTTTTAGTCTAAAAGTCTAATAAAAAATATTAATACTCCTGCTTATAAACCTGCGGATAAAAAATTAAAAACGAATATTGTATATAAAATATCTCAACATACGCTGAATGATCTGGATCAATATGAACAGAATGATCGGCGAAAGATCGATCATACCGATCCTAAGCGGGATCAGCTGCCGGATCCTTGCAAAGACCGGCTCTGTTATTGAAATAATGAACTTTACGATCGGATTATACGGATCCGGCCTGATCCAGCTCATGACGATAGCAATGATCAGTATCCATTTATATACCGTAAGCAGAGAGATTATCGCGCTCAATATCGGTTCGATCACAACATGAAAAACAGCCATCTGTTCACTCCTTATTTCATTAAATTCTTTGATCTGATCGTTGCCGCTTCAACAGCCAGCATAAGAGCATCTTTTATCTTATGATCCTCCAGGACCTTTAATCCTTCTATCGTAGTACCGCCTGGAGAAGTAACCATATCCTTCAGCTCAAGGGGATGCCTGCCGGTCTTCTGAACCAGTTCTGCCGAACCCAGTACGGTCTGCACTGCCAGGTCCATAGCCGTCTTTTCCGGTAAACCCATTTTAACGCCTCCTTCGGCCAGGGCATTGATCACCAGAAAAATGTAGGCCGGGCCGCTTCCTGAAAGCCCTGTTACTGCATCAAAATACTTCTCTTCCAGAAACAATACACGGCCGACAGCTCCCAGAATAGACTCAACCGTCTCCTTATCCTCTTTCTGAAACAGACTATTATAACAATAGACACTCATCCCCCGGTTGATCAGGGCAGGAGTGTTCGGCATGACCCGTACGATCCTTAAATTTTTCTGAATGAACTCCTCCAGATGGGCAATTGTCACTCCGGCTGCGATCGAAATGATCAACTGATCGGATAGACCCTCTCTGATGGTTTCACAGACTTCCCGGACCTGATCTGGTTTAACAGCCAGAAACAGGATACCGGCTTTTCCTGACACTTCCTTCATTTCACCTGCAGATATTCCTAATGATCGAAAATATTTCACTCTGTCTTCATCTTTATCAGATACAATAATATTGCTTTTCTTTATTATTTTATTCTCCAGTAACCCTTCAAT
>Ga0180007_10005328_pt1 | contig 13103 bp, 12 predicted proteins | sample MM_PC_MetaG_FD_121122 | JGI IMG/M metagenome (GOLD analysis project Ga0180007, IMG submission 121122) | Groundwater microbial communities from the Aspo Hard Rock Laboratory (HRL) deep subsurface site, Sweden - MM_PC_MetaG | ecosystem: Environmental > Aquatic > Deep subsurface > Groundwater... | reverse complement strand
TTGGTTGGAGGGGCCTCATTTGGAGGTCCTGCAGGCCTTGCTTGATCAGAGGGAGAGGCAACTTGAGGCTGGTATTGATTTGCGAATTGCTTCGATTCATGACCGTACAATTTTGGCTGTGGCTGTAGCGGTCTAGGGTTTTCTGGACACAATTTTGTCCTTATTCACGCCGCACACTCAGCGGGTGCGGTCTGTTCCTCACGGACCTGACTTGGTGTCTTGTAGCCATGCCTGCCGATGATCCATTGCCGGTTGTAGGTTTCTTTGAACTCTGGCAGAGCCTTTCTCAGCTCCTCGACCGTGTCAAAATGCCGGACCCAAAGCAGATTTTCCTTAAGAATGCGGACGAATCGTTCCGCGATGCCATTACCTTGGGGTTCACGGACATATGACGGGGAGCTTTTGATTCCCAGGAACGCGACTTCCTTCTGAAATACGTCCGACACATATTGACTGCCGTGATCGTGACGCAGCTTCAGGCCGGCGCCCACATCCTTGCCGAAACAGCCGAAAGCATGGCGTATGCCTTGCCGGATCGGCTCCAGAGCTTCAAAGCGTGTTCCCCGTTTTGCCGCATGAATTCCCATACATTCCAATGAGCAGTGGTCAACTGCGAAAAAGACCGAGGCGTTGCCTTCTCCCACGGTCAACGTTGTGGTCATGTCTGTGCCCCACATCTCATCCACCTGCTCTGTTTTGATGGTCCCGTCGTGCGCTTTGGGGCCATGAGCATGTCCGATTCGCTTGAGAGCCGACAGGTTGTTTTCACGCATGATTCTCAGGGTTCGTTCCTTGGATGTTCGAATTCCGCGAAAACGGAGTTGCGCCCAGACCTTCCGATAACCTTCGCCTGTAAACGGACTTTCCGTGATGACTTGGCGAATGTGAATCAAGAGCTCCTCATCGCTGTGAAAACCTTTGGGACCCGGGCGTTTCGAAGGCGCATCGGGTGCGGAACGCTGCAGATAAAACGTTGAACGCGGGAAATCCCAGACTTTGCAAACCTGAACCAGGCCGTATGGTTTTCCGCAGGAGGGAGAGACAGCCTGGCTCATTTCCTCAACCTCCTGCGCGCCAAAGGGCGCGGTGACTGAACTCGCTCCAATTTCTCCTGAAGCAACTCAATGGTCATGGCTTGTTCGCCCACCATTTCCTTCAGGCGTCGATTTTCAAGATCGTCTTTGCTTGAACGCTTCTTGAACCCTTCGGCTCCATGAGCCAGAAAGATCTCCTGCCACTCAGACAGGCTGGAAGCAGGGACTCCCAACTCTCGGCTGAGAAGTTCAAGGTCTTCACCCCGAAGCAGGCGAAGTACCGCTTCGACCTTGTGCTGCGCCCAGAAACGTTTCTTCTTACGCGCCGTTTCCGGCTCTCCGGCTCCGCTCGGCCTCCGGCCTCTCTCCGCCGGAGAGCCGGAAACGGCCTTGGTATTCTTTCCCATTATCGGTCACCTCCTCTGGGCTGGTTCTTACGCCCAATTCGGTGTCCAGGAAAACCCTAGTGCAATCCAGAAGCCACTCTCCGTCGCGTCGAATCCTTGTACAGTCCTCGTACAAAGCCGATCTGGTGAGTTGGGGGGAATCGAACCCTCGTTGAATGCCATTCAAACTCTCTTAATCCGCATGGCCAAGTGTTTTGGCAGCGGCATGCCATGCCTCAAAATGGCTTATGGTAATCTGTGCCATCTTTCCCTCAAGCGTTGGATATCCGTGCTTCAAGCAATGAACCAACGCGATCTCTTTTCCAAAGTTTTGATGGTGGGTGTACTCATTCGTTGTAATGATTGTTGGTATTTTTGCTGTGGCCGCAGAGTCCATTCCATTCTCGGAGTCTTCAACCGCAATGCAATCCGTAGATTTTAAGTCCAGTCTTCTCAGAACTTCGAGGTAAACATCCGGAGCAGGTTTCTTGTGTGCAACTTGACCTCCGGCGACAACTGTTTCCCAGTGCTCCCGTTTGAGTACACCAGAAACGAACAGATCTTCGACATTTGATGGCGACGTGGTTGTGGCAATGGCAAGGCGAATTTCCTTTTCAAAGGCCTCTTCAATGATTGCCCCCACACCATTTCTGAGGGCAAGCTCGCCTTTACGGACGATTTGACTATACCACTCTGTTTTCATGGCGTGGATTTCTTCCGGAGTTGCTGGAAGAGACTCTTCGTTTATATTTGAAAAGTCGATGAAGTGCCGAATTCGCTCCTTACCGCCGGTCACATTGAGCAAGTCGCCATACGTCCTCCGACTCCAATGCCAGTCGAGACCAACGTGTTCAAATGCCCAATTGAAAGCTGCCCTATGTAATTCCTCACTATCCACAAGGGTTCCATCGACATCCCAAATTATGGCTTTGAGTGACATGTGTCCTCCCTCAATACAAAAGGAGGGGCAATTGCCCCTCCCGGATATTCATCACAGGTCAAGTTGCTGACGCCAATTCGGATAGAATCTGTCCGCATCACCGGGGAAGGACTCAAAGGCTCTGGCGAGTTCCTTATGTTCCTTGGCATAGTCAACCAGATTTGCTCCCTGCATCCAGGCGTCGTGGGACTGCCTCAGCGAGAGCGCCCCGGCGGTGGGACCGTCAAGGTGCCCAAAGGCGCCGCCACCAGATGTCTGACAAATGTTGGAGTGCCCGAGGTTATCGAAAAAGCCGGGCAGCCGCAGGGCATTCATGCCACCGGAAATCATCGGGGTTGTTGCCTTCATGCCATACCACTTTTGCTTGAAATAAGGCCCTTGGGCCTCTTCTCTTTCAATCATGTAGGCCATGTTCTTGTCAGCCATTTCACCTTCCATCTTGCCAAAGCCCATGGTCCCGGTGTGGATGCCCGATGCTCCCTGGAGACGGGACATCTTGCTCAGAACAAAGGCAGTATACCCGCGCTTGGCCTGTGGCGATGTGACTGCACCATGCCCGGCACGGTGGTAGTGCAGAAACTGATTGGGAAAGTTTCTGCGGGCAGTAGTTATAGCCGTTGGTCCTGCCACATAGCCATCGACCAGGAAGGCGACCCGACTGGCGTTCTCCCCGAATGCATTGAGAATGAATTCACCGCGGGCGATCATTTCCATAGGGTCGTCAGCCGTGATGTTGGCGGAAAAGACCTTGGCTTCTCCCGTCTCATCCTGGGCCCGGCGCATGGCGTCGGCAACGGCGGTAATTGTTTCCTTGAGCGGGGCGAATACCTGATTTCCCTGTGGCTCATCGTTCTTGACGAAGTCACCCCCCAACCAAAAGAGGTAGCAGGCTTCGGCAAAAGGTTTCGGGCGCAAACCCAGCTTCGGCTTAACGATGGTGCCAGCAATCATACCGCCATTCTCGGTGGGGCGGCCGAGCATGCGCCAAAAATCGGCGATGTTCTTGGACGGCCCATCAAAGAGTTCCAAATACTGTCGCGGAACATAGAAATCGTGCATTTTGGCATAGGCAACATCACCCATACCCTGGTTGTTTCCGATGCACAGCGTCAGAAATGAGGCGAGCATGGCGCGGCCATCGATGATGTTGCGATCAAACAGCTCCACAGGGTAGGCAATCTTCATCAGGGAGTCGCCATCGCTGGCATCACTGACCTCGTAGACCAGCGCATCGACGCCCTTGGTGAAGTCATCGGTCGTGCAGACTTCGACGTTAGTGCCGGTGGATGACTCGGCTGCGAAGTGGGCAGCTACTTCAACATCGCCATGCCCCTTGGCAGGCTTATAGATATAGGCGCACAGGACATGATTCCCATCAGCGATCAGCTGTTTTTCTTTGAGATCGAAATTCACGTAGCGGCTTGTTTGGTCGAATGCGGACATTGGTATCTCCTTTTATGCAAACATGGGCATTTACGAGTTCATTTTTGCGTTCATCAGATGGTAACAGGTCAACAATTGGGTGATACCCAAGGGATAGCTGATCTTTTCTTCGTCACCTTCATGGTAACACCCGACACGATTTGTGGTCAGGTCGTCGGATTGATCCAGATGGTCGATGATGATGTCCATAAGTGTTTCCGCTGTCATCTGTTTGATATTTCCTGTTATTTTAAGGATATCAACAGGCAGTCCCTCATCGCGACCCAGGGTGAATGTCAGGCATTTTTCCCTGGTTCCAGGACGGTGATCGATGAACTCGGCAAAGTCCGGGTGATGAATGGTCGGCCTCAGAAGGAGGTTGGTGTTCAAGTTAGTACCAGTCTCTTCCTCTGCACCTTCCGGGCGGTAGAAGTTGCAGACGATGTCCGCGAATTTTCGTTGGGGGCGAATGTAGTTGGATGAAACTTCAATCCGCTTGTCGAGAGAGGCCTGCACCTCCTCCCGCGTGTAGCCTCGTTTGACCGTATCTCGCTTGAACTTCCAGTCCACCCGAAGTTCTTCATCAGGATCGAGGTAGATCTTGACGTCAAAGGCATCGCGCATCTTTTTGGAGTAGAAGCCCAGCAGCCCCTCAACAATGACGAATTCCTTGGGCTCGATATAGACCGGCGGATCGAAATCACCGGTATGGTGGTTGTAAACAGGCTTGAGAATAGCCTCTCCACGACGCAACTGGTAGAAGTTGTGCTGCATGATATCGATGTAGTTGCAATCAGGATGGAGCGCGGAAATATTCTTTTCTGCACGCTGCGCCCGATTGTATTTGTGATAGTCATCCGAACAGATGTTCGTGACCCTCTCGGGTCCCAGAATTTTCTCGATACCAGCCGAGATGGTGGTTTTCCCAGCGGCTGAATCACCAACTATGCCAAGCAGTATTGGTCGTGTGCGTTGCATGGGATTCTCCTTTGTATAGTGAGATGTTCATTTCTAGTCATAGGCGATGGAACTTATGCGCATGAGCTTGTCGAAGCGATGACTCGACTCGATGTTGCGTACGGTGCCGGTTAGACCTCGCATGACCAATGATGTGGTCTTCGCCCCCTTGCCCGTGAAGTCGACGCCCTTGAGAAAGACACCATCGGTAATGCCTGTGGCTGCAAAAAATATGTCGTCACTACTTACCAGATCATCCATCCTGAGTACCTGTTTGAGATCGCGACCGTCTTCCAGGACACGCTCTCTTTCCATTGCAGACTGTGGGTCAAGCATGGCCTGCATCTCTCCACCGAGTACACGAATTGCGACTGCGGCCAGAACTCCTTCCGGAGTGCCCCCCGTGCCCATCATGAGGTCGATGCCGGTATCAGGAATCACGGCCATAAGCGCCCCTGCCACGTCGCCGTCGGTGTGCAGTTGAATGCGAGCTCCGGCTTTTCGAATATCTGCAATGAGTTCCTGATGACGTTCTTTGTCCAGAACAAACACAACGAGATCTCTGACCTCCTTGTTCAGGGCCTGGGCCACCTTTCGGAGTGTGCGTTCCACCGGTTCCTCGATGTCGACCATGCCAGCGGCCTCAGGAGGGACAACCAGTTTTTTCATGTAGAAGGCCGGTCCCGGGCTGTACATGCTTCCTTCCGGTGTCATGGCCACCACCGAGATGGCATTGGGACGTCCATGAGCAAGGAGGCGTGTGCCCTCGACTGGATCAACGGCAATGTCCATTCGAGGGCCCACGCCTGAGCCAACCGATTCACCATTGTAGAGCATGGGGGCTTCGTCCTTTTCCCCTTCGCCGATGACAACACGGCCATTGATATCCATTGCGTTGAAGCTGATGCGCATGGCATCGACGGCAGCGCCATCTCCATCTTCCTTGTTGCCGAGCCCAAGCCAGCGTGCCGAGGCGAGCGCGGCGGCTTCAGTGACTCGTGCAAGGTCCAGAGCAAGGTTTCTGTCCGGTTGTCTTTTTGTCATGTTCTGTCTCCCGAAAAGGTTGATCCGCTGATTGTTTTAAGAGAGGCAAGGGCATGTGGGCTGCGGTCACTTGGTTGGCTATTGTCTTTCCCTTGCCTCTCTCTCGGAGAGAGGGGCAGCCCGAGGTTGGGCCGTTCTCATGTAGAGGTTTACAACTCCCGTGCCACAAGGGAGAAAACTCGAAGCTTCAAAAACATATGTGTTATTTCATCGTGTTGCGCGTGTGTCTGTTGAGAGGTATCACATTGTGATGTGCCGTGTGAGTCTCATATGATGAATGGAAGAAGGGTGAGTGTGCCGTGAATGGCACACGTCAATGAAAGACAAAACCGAAAAGGTCAGCTTCCTGTGAGGTGATGCCATACTCGCCGGGGAGCATCGGCCGCAGACCAGCAAACGGGCTGATTGGATATTTGCAATCCGAGCCACCCGAAAAGAGTATCTCGAAGTTTTTGGTCAATGACAGTGTCCTGGCCTGCAGCACTTCATTGCTTTCTGTGCCGAAATATCCGTTCTCTCTATAAGGATAAACAACCTCCACCGCGTCGAGGCCCGCCTCGACTAATTCTCCCATGAGAGGGCGTTGCCTCTCGATAGGAGTCATCATCGGGTGAGCCCAGATGGCTATACCACCTGCCCTATGAATCAGATCGACGACCTCGACAGGATGGAACGGGTCAGCCAGAGATAAAACTTCGCCGATATTTTCATCGGCAATGAATTGCAATGCGTTCAGCAGGGATGGAAACATCCGGCGCTCCTGAACCAGGTATTGCAGCACAAATGTCGGATGTGGAGGCTTGCCGGCAAAAGCCGCGATCCTTTCCAAAGTGACAGTGGAATCCCAGACACGGAGACGGTCGACAAACAACGAGACGACCTCGGCCATTTGCTTTTGTATGAGGGAAAAGTGTTTTTCCAGCCCCCTCCGCTGTTTCGAGGAAAAGTCCATGCCGAAACCTATGATGCTGGAATCTTTGCATGAGAACTCGATTCCAAGCGCCAACTGCAAGCGAAGTTTCGCCGCGTGGGCATAGAGCATTTCATCAGGGAAAGCGTCCTGTTCACAAATCCCGATGCCCTGCAAGCCATTTTGCTTGGCCAGACTCAGGAGCAACCTACCGGGTATTTTGCTCTCCCTTGAGCGGTCCGAGTGCGTGTGCATATCAAAGTGCACTGATTGTCGTGTCGTTCGAGAAAACATGAATCTTCATTAAATCCCGTATTTATTCATCTTTCTGTGGAATGTGCGGCGAGGAACCCCTGAGATTCTAGAGGCCTCACTAACATTGCCACCAGCCTTGTCGAGAAAACGCATAAGCTCTTTCTTCTCGAAGTTTTCCATGACCTGATCTTTTTTGGACTGGAAGACATCTTTCGCGTCAGAAGGTGGGGGAACCGGCTTGCCAAAGGGACAACCGAAGGCGTTTGACCCATTGATGCGCAACGCCAGATCTTCCGGTCTGATGACATCGTCCTTGCACAGGATCGCGGCCCGTTCGAGAATGTTTTCCAACTCCCTGACATTGCCTGGCCAATCGTACCGACTCATGCACTCCATTGCCTCGTCAGTTATGCCGCGCAACTTCTTGTTCAGCTTCGCTTCTGCCTTGGTGATGAAGTGATAGACCAGATACGGGACATCCATCATCCGTTCACGGAGCGGAGGGATCTCGATGATGAACGTATTGAACCTGTAAAAGAGATCCCGGCGGAAGGTCTCGTTGTTCATTGCGTTTTCAAGATCTCTGTTTGTGGCCGCAATGACCCTTACATCAACGATCTTTGTCTCGGTACTGCCGACCCGGCGGATCTCGCCTGTCTGGAGGAAACGCAGCAGTTTGGCCTGAAGTTCTGGCAACATATCCCCGATTTCGTCCAGGAAAAGAGTCCCGCCGTCCGCTTCCTCGAACAACCCCTTGCGATCTCCCTCAGCTCCGGTAAAGGCACCCTTCTTGTATCCAAAGAGTTCACTTTCCATGAGCGAAGAGGTCAGCGCCGTACAGTTGATGGATATATACGGCCGACTTTTCAGATGACTTTGCTGGTGAATGGCTCGGGCAATCAGGTCCTTCCCCACGCCCGTCTCACCGAGGAGAAGGACGGTTGTCGGGGTCGGTCCAACCCGTTCGATGAGATCAGATATTTCATACATCTGAGGGGACTTGCCGATGATGATGGTCTCCCCACCTGTTCGCTGATCGATTTCCCGCTTGGCGGCGCGATAACGATCTCGAAACCTGGCTTCCTTGCGTATGGAGACCGTGAGGAGCCGGACGAGCCTGGCGGCAGCCTTTTCCAGAATTATGACGTGTTCAGCCTTGTGCTGCTGGAGATGTTCGGTGACAGCCTCATCACGGGAGGCGTCAACGATGACATCCAGATTGCGGGCATTGCCATAGGAAGGCAACGCGTTAACCAGGGGAATGCCGATGTCTTTTGCGAGCGTTATGCTCGACGGATCTGCCTGCATATCCAGCAGACAGACTATCTCGACACCGTGCACATCCTTGACCGCCTTCATGAACGGGGCACATGTCTTCCCCGAACCTGCAACCAGGACCTGTATCTTGGTGTCTTTCCACACATTCCCTCCGCCGATAGGCGGGCCTTGAAGGGACCGCGCCTACACCGAACGTTCGGGGATGCGGGTACCTTGGTTTTCTACAAAGTCGCTCCTACCTTGCGAATGAGCCGGAGGAGCTGGTTGGTAAAACTTGATTCATTGTCATACCAGATGATGCATTTGACCATTCTGGAGGACATGACGGATGTACAGAGACCATCAACAACACCGCCATAGGTCGATCCGATGTAATCGGTGGAGACGAGTGGCAGCTCGGTATACCCCATGACATCAAGGAGCGCCCCTTCCGATGCTGACCTCAACGCCGCGTTGACATCTGCGGCAGTCACGTCAAGGCTGACATCGGCCACGAAATCCACCAAAGATACATTGGGAGTGGGCACGCGGACCGCCATACCATCAAGCTTGCCCTCGAGTTGGGGAATGACCTGCGTCACAGCGCGTGCTGCCCCGGTGGTCGTCGGCAGAATGTTAACAGCCCCGGCCCTTGCTCGACGCAAATCCTTGTGCGTCCCGTCGAGGATGCGCTGGCTCATGGTATAGGAATGGATGGTGGTCATGAGGCCGCGTTCTATGCCGAAGGTTTCATGGAGCACCTTGGCCACCGGAGCCAGACAGTTGGTCGTACAGGATGCATTCGAAACGATCCTGTCCGATGGTTTGAGCTGATGGTCGTTAACGCCCATGACGATAGTGGCGTCACAGTCCGAGCCAGGCGCGCTGACGATGACCTTGCTGCAACCACAGTCGATCATTTGTTCGCAGCTGAGGCGATCACGAAAAGCTCCGGTGCTCTCGATAACGATATCGACATCCCAGGCTCCCCAGGTCCATTCGCCGGGAGCATCTCGCGTGACTTTCACCGGGCTACCATTGACCGTGAAGCCTGTTTCGTTGGCCTCTACGTCACCCGAAAATTGGCCGTGAACTGAATCATACTTAAGCAGGTGCGCCAACTGGGCATTATCGACCCGGGCATTTACCACGGCGAGATCATACCCGCTTTCATTGGCGAGAAGCCTGGCAAGATAACGCCCGATACGTCCGAATCCGTTGATGCCTATCCTGATACTCATGTTGGTCTCCCTGGCGGCAATCTCCGCCCTCACTGTGCCCGTGTTGGTTGAACATAGTTCATCTGGGCGATTATCAAATCGAATACTCTTTCAGTGGCCTTTTCCAAGAGGTAAACGGCTTAGTTTCATTTCCAAAGAATAATTTCATAAAACATAGTCATTTAATTCAGTGGGTTATTTTTTTCTTCCTATGTATCATCTCTTTTCTGGCGAATAGCTACCGCTCATCGACTGATTTTTCCCGTTCACTTCGAATTGCGCCCCACCCGCACGTTGCCATGGAGTCGCCTTCTCCCTTTGGTAAGAGAGAACAAGCTGCTGCCATGAATGTTTCGAATCTCTCATTGTATGGCGGATAGCCAAAAAACGCCGACCCTGAAACGAAGACATCCGCCCCGGCCTGATGCAGTTCAGCGATGTTGTCCGGGGTTACGCCGCCATCCACCTGGATCAGGGTGTCAGCCCCGGTCAACTTGATCATTTGCGAGAGGCTTTTGATCTTGTCGATGGTAAAGGGGATGAACGACTGACCCCCGAATCCGGGGTTCACGCTCATGATCAGGACCATGTAGAGCTGCGGCAGCAGGTACTGGATTGCACTGAGCGGCGTATGCGGATTGAGGGCAACGGCCGGGTGAGCGCCGAGCCTGGCGATCTCGGCCACGGTCCGCTCAAGGTGGATTTCGGATTCGGCGTGCACGCAAATGAGATCGGCCCCGGCATCAACAAATTCCTGGATATAGCGACCGGGGTTATCGATCATCAGGTGGACGTCGAAGAAGAGAGTGTTCTCCTTGCGACACCGGCCAATGATAGGTGGTCCGAAGGTGATGTTGGGGACAAAGTTTCCGTCCATGACGTCCCAGTGGACCCATTCGACCCCTGCCTGTTCAAGGGATGCGAGCTCTTCGCCCAGCCGACTGAAATCAGATGACAAAAGAGAGGGAGAGATGATGACTGTGTTCGGGTTACTCATGAATCACTCCTCATTGTTGGGTATTGGTAAGCGGAGCATAGGCGCCTTTTGCATAGCCGGTAGCCATATCTTCATGTGTGAATGGCTTGATGGTGTGAGCCCAACCGGCAGAGCCGAAGGCAAGAAAGCGTGAGCGGCAGACCTCTTTCATGGCTTTGGTCGCCTCGGTTAAGAACTTACGGGGATCGAAGTTGCCGGGATTCTCCACCAAGTGTTTGCGAACCGCACCTGTGGCGGCAAGACGCAAGTCGGTATCGATGTTGACCTTGCGAACACCGTGCTTGATCCCCTCTTGAATCTCGGTCACGGGAACACCATAGGTCTGTCCGAGGTCTCCGCCGTATTCGTTTATGGTCTTGAGCCATTCCTGGGGAACGGAGGACGAGCCATGCATGACCAGATGGGTGTCCGGTATGCGAGCATGAATTTCCTTGACGCGGTCGATGGAGAGGACCTCGCCTGACGGCGGGGAAGAAAACTTGTACGCGCCATGACTGGTGCCGATGGCGATGGCCAGAGCATCCACGTGGGTTTTTGATACAAAATCAGCAGCCTGATCGGGGTCGGTCAACATCTGTTCGCGGCTGAGTTTCCCCTCTGCCCCCACACCATCCTCTTTCCCTGCCGTCGCTGTCTCCAAGGAGCCCAGCACGCCAAGCTCTCCTTCAACAGAAACACCGCAGGCGTGAGCCATGTCGGCAACTTTTCTCGTCACAGCAACGTTATATTCATAGCTTGACGGCGTGCTTGAATCCTCCATGAGGGAGCCGTCCATCATAACGGAGCTGAATCCATTCTGAATGGCCTGAACACAAACATCCGGGGAAGCTCCGTGATCCAGATGCAAGCAGACAGGAGTGTCAGGCCACTCTTCGATTGCCGCCAGAATAAGGTGACGGAGAAAGGTCGACCCCGCATATTTTCTTGCCCCGGCCGAACTCTGCAGAATGACCGGACTGTCTGTCTCAGCCGCTGCCTCCATGATTGCCCGGATCTGCTCCATGTTGTTGACGTTAAATGCGGGCACACCATAGCCGTTTGTCGCGGCGTGGTCCAAAAGTTGTCTCAAAGAGATAAGAGCCATGGGAGTATCCTCCTGTTAGTTATCGTGTGGATTTTTCGACTCTGCAGATGCGCATGGAGTTTGTTCCACCACGCTCTCCGGCAGTGTCTCCGCTTGTTGTAATTACGAGGTCACCGGGCATGACAACGCCAAGCCGGACCAGTTCAGCTGCTGCAGCTTCATGCTGCGGTGATGAGCAGGCTGAGACCGGGCTGAATTTGATTGGATACACTCCCCGGTACAGCGACACCCTGCGACAGGTCTGTTCATTCTGGGACAGGGCAAAAATTGGAATGCCTGAACTGATCCTGGACATCCAAAGCGGTGTTCCGCCCGATTCGGTGAATGCTCCGATGGCCGCCGCCTTCGTATGGTTGGCTGCATACATGGCCGACATGGCGATGGTCTCGTCCATATGAGAGAATTCCATGTCCACCCTGTGCCGTGAACGTCTTACCTGCTCCTGTTTCTCCGCTTCAAGGCAGATAGCGTCCATTGCTGCAACCACTTCTACCGGATATTTGCCCACCGCCGTCTCTGCCGACAGCATGACCCCGTCTGTGCCGTCCAGGACTGCATTGGCTACATCGAACACTTCGGCCCGTGTGGGAATGGGATTGGTAATCATCGAATCCATCATCTGTGTGGCAGTGATGACCACGCGATTGAGACTCCGGGCTCGTTTGATGAGCATTTTCTGTACGGCAGGCAATTTGGCATCACCTATTTCCACACCGAGGTCGCCCCGGGCCACCATTATGCCGTCAGAGACCATGATGATCGTTTCGATGTCTTCCAGCGCTTCGGCCCGTTCGATCTTGGCAAGGATGGAACCGCGCCAACCAAGCCCTGCGAGAATCTCCCTGGCCTCATCCACATCAGCTGCATTGCGGACAAAAGAGAGCGCAAGGTAGTCTGCCTGCATGGCCGCCACAGCCTTCATGTCCTCCCGGTCCTTGTCCGTAAGAGCCCCGGCAGAAAGACCACCGGACAACACGTTGACGCCTTTGCCACTGGACAGGATGCCACCTGTGATCACGGTACAGCGGACTGCATTACCGAGAATATCATCAACCTCCAGGATGCATTTACCGTCATCAAGAAGAAGAATGGTGCCAGATGATACATCCTCGAACAGTGTCAGATACGTTATGCCGACCCGATTCGAGGTTCCGCTTTGTGCGGCAACCGATGGATCTATGTTGAAAGATTGACCTTCTTTTAAAACAACAGAACCGGATTCAAATCCTCGAATTCTGATCTTGGGTCCCTGCAGATCGGCCAATACGCCAACGGTTCGGTTCAACTCGGACGCCAGTTCACGCACTTGACCAGCCATTCCAACATGATCATGTGCCGTGCCATGGGAAAAGTTGAGCCTGACAACATCGACGCCAGCCTGGATCAGATTGCGCAGGGTTGCCCTGTCCGAAGTCGCCGGTCCGAGGGTTGCAACTATTTTTGTGCGTCGAAGAGGTTTTTTCATAATGTCTAGTTGTTGAGTGCCACCACATCGCTAACAAAAAAATGTGCCAGCACATCGATAAAAGTTCTCTGACAATCGAATAGCCACTACGTCATTCTGTGAACACCAAATTCATTTCGGAGGTGTTCATGG
>Ga0180007_10005327_pt1 | contig 13103 bp, 9 predicted proteins | sample MM_PC_MetaG_FD_121122 | JGI IMG/M metagenome (GOLD analysis project Ga0180007, IMG submission 121122) | Groundwater microbial communities from the Aspo Hard Rock Laboratory (HRL) deep subsurface site, Sweden - MM_PC_MetaG | ecosystem: Environmental > Aquatic > Deep subsurface > Groundwater... | reverse complement strand
GCGGCTTGGCCGCTGGCGACCGGGTCATCGTGGAGGGACTGCAGATGGCCCGCCCCGGCGCCAAGGTCAAGGCCCTGGAACTCGGCGCTGCCCCGGCTCCGGCTGGGCAGCAGAACGCGACTACGGCTGAAGCCCCAGCGGCGGCTATGGCTCAGACGCCTGCGGCGGCCCCGGCTGAGGCCCCGGCGGCAGCCAAGGACGTCGCTGCGGCGGTTGTGAAGCCTGATGCCGCTCCGGTTGCGGCCAAGGTCGCCGCGACGCCAGGCCCCAAGCCCGCCCGCCAGCTCTCCGCGAAACAGGCCGCCAAGCCCAAGGACTCCCCCCTGGTCTACTCGCCGCCCAAGGACGAGCCCTGGCCCGGGTCCACAGGCCCCGCCGCGCCAGAATCAGCATCCGCACACGCCACAGACCAGCAGTAGGGAGTCGGAGCACACACCATGGCCAAGTTCTTCATCGACCGCCCGGTCTTCGCCTGGGTCATCGCCATCATCATCATGCTGGCTGGCGCGCTGTCCATCATGCGCCTGCCCATTTCGCAGTATCCGCGCATCGCGCCCACCTCCATCAGCATCTCCGCCGCGTATCCCGGCGCCTCGCCCAAGACCCTGGAGGACACCGTCACCCAGGTCATTGAGCAGAAGATGAACGGCATCGACAACCTGCGGTACATGTCGTCCACCAGCGACACCACGGGTCAGGTGAACATCACCCTGACGTTTGACTCCTCCACGGACCCGGACATCGCCCAGGTCCAGGTGCAGAACAAGCTGGCCCTGGCCACTCCGCTGTTGCCGCAAGAGGTGCAGCGCCAAGGCATCACCGTGGCCAAGAGTGCCAGCAACTTCCTCATGGTGCTGGGCTTCGTCTCCGACGACGGCAAGATGGACGGCGGCGACCTGGCCGACTTTGTGGCCGCCTACGTCCTTGACCCCATCAGCCGCGTCAACGGCGTGGGCGAGGCCAGCCTCTTCGGGGCGCAGTACGCCATGCGCGTCTGGCTCGACCCGAACAAGCTGAACAGCTACAAGCTCACCCCGGCGGACGTGAATGCCGCCATCACCGCCCAAAACGCCCAGATCTCCGCAGGCCAGATCGGCGGCAGCCCCGCCCTGCCAGGCCAGCAGATGAACTTCACCATCCTGTCCCAGACGCGCCTGGAAACCACGGAGCAGTTTGAGAAGATCCTGCTGCGCGTGAACCAGGACGGCTCGTCCGTGCGCCTGGGCGATGTGGCCCGCTGCGAGCTGGGCCGCGAGGACTACAGCACGGCCACCCACTTCAACGGCAAGCCCGCTGCGGGCCTGGCCGTGAAGCTGACCACCGGCGCCAACGCCCTGGACACCGTGACGGCAGTCAAGACCGCCATGGACCAGCTCTCCAAGACCTTCCCGGAAGGTGTGCGCTGCGTGTTCCCCTACGACACCACGCCCTTTGTGCGCGCCTCGGTGGAGGAGGTGGTCAAGACGCTGGCCGAGGCCATCCTGCTGGTGTTCCTGGTCATGTACCTGTTCCTGCAGAATTTTCGCGCCACCATCATCCCCACCATCGCCGTGCCCGTGGTCCTGCTCGGCACCTTCGGGGTCATGTCCGCCTTCGGCTTCTCCATCAATACGCTGACCATGTTCGGCGTGGTGCTGGCCATCGGACTGCTTGTGGACGACGCCATCGTGGTTGTCGAAAACGTGGAGCGAATAATGAGCGAGGAGGGCCTGCCGCCACGGGAGGCCACGAAGAAATCCATGGAGCAGATAACCGGCGCCCTGGTGGGCATCGCCCTGGTGCTCTCGGCGGTGTTCATCCCCATGGCCTTCATCAGCGGCTCCACCGGCGTCATCTACCGCCAGTTCTCGCTGACCATCGTCTCGGCCATGGCGCTCTCGGTGCTGGTGGCCATCGTGCTCACCCCGGCCCTGTGCGCCAGCTTCCTCAAGCCCGTGAAGAGGGGCGAGCACCAGATGAGCCAGCACGGTTTCTTCGGCGGGTTCAACCGCCTCTTTGACAAGAGCTCCCGGGGCTATGTCACCGGAGTTAAAGGCCTGCTGGGCCGCTCCAAGCGGGCCATGCTCGTCTACGTGGTCATCGTGGTCGGCCTGGTGCTCTTGTTCCTGCGTCTGCCCTCGTCCTTCCTGCCCGAGGAGGACCAGGGCGTCATCTTCTCGCTCATCCAGCTGCCCACGGGCGCCACCCAGGAACGCACTCTGGAGGTGCTGAAGAAGGTGGAGACCCAGTTCATGGAGGGGGAGAAGGCCTCAGTAAACTCTATCTTCACCGTGGCGGGCTTCAGCTTCGCGGGCAGCGGCCAGAACACCGGAATAGCCTTTGTTCAGCTCAAGGACTGGAGCGAGCGCAAGGGCGAGGCCAACCGCGCCGGAGCCATCGCAGCACGCGCCATGGGCGCCTTCTCGCAGATCAAGAACGCCATGGTCTTCGCCTTCACCCCGCCTGCGGTGATGGAGCTTGGCAACGCCTCGGGCTTTGACCTCTTCCTGCAGGACCGCGCCGGGCTGGGCCACGCCGCCTTGATGAATGCCCGCAACCAGCTGCTCGGCATGGCCGCCAAGGACCCGAACCTCATGGCTGTGCGTCCCAACGGCCAGGAGGACACCCCGCAATACCAGATCGACATCGACCAGGCCAAGGCCGGGGCCTTTGGTCTCAGCCTGGGCGACATCAACGACACCCTGTCCACTGTGCTGGGCGGGTCCTACGTCAACGACTTCATCGACCGGGGCCGCGTGAAAAAGGTCTTCGTGCAGGGTGACGCGCCCTTCCGCATGATGCCGGAAGACATCAACCTCTGGTACGTGCGCAACAATCTGGGCGGCATGGTGCCGTTCTCGGCCTTCGCCTCGGGCCGCTGGACCTATGGTTCGCCGCGCCTGGAGCGCTACAACGGCTTCCCGGCCGTGGAGGTGCAGGGCATGCCCGCGCCGGGCAAGAGCTCCGGCGACGCCATGCTCGCCATGGAGCGGATCGCTGAAAAACTCCCGGCGGGCATCGGCCTGGAGTGGACGGGCCTGTCCTACCAGGAGCGCATGAGCGGCTCCCAGGCACCGATGCTGTATGCCCTCTCGATTCTTGTGGTGTTCCTCTGCCTGGCCGCGTTGTACGAGAGCTGGAGCGTGCCCACGGCGGTCATCCTGGTGGTGCCCCTGGGCATTGTCGGCTCGGTGCTGGCCACCATGGGCCGGGGCCTGACCAACGACGTGTACTTCCAGGTGGGCCTCTTGACCACCATCGGGCTGGCGGCCAAGAACGCCATCCTCATCGTGGAGTTCGCCAAGGACCTGGTGGAGAAGGGCTGGGGCGTGCTCGAGGCCACACTGGAGGCCTCGCGCCTGCGCCTGCGCCCCATCCTCATGACCTCGCTGGCATTCATTCTTGGCGTTTTGCCTCTGGCGATCAGCACCGGGGCGGGTTCCGGCAGCCAGAAGGCCATCGGCACCGGCGTCATCGGCGGCATGCTCTCGGCCACGTTCCTCGGCATCTACTTTGTGCCGGTGTTCTTTGTCCTCGTGTACAGCTTCGCCATGCGCAAGAATCTCCCGGCCCATGCGCCGGGGGGACCAAACGGCGCGTTTGGACTGGCTGAAGAAGCGGAACTGGAAAAAGCATCTGGTCCGAATGACGCCTCTGGGTCGGACGGACAGCAGGCGGACACAGCCCCTGCCAATTCCAAGGAGCAGAAGTAATGCGCCGCGCAGTCCGCACTCTGACGGCTTTGAGCCTGGCCGCCGTCCTCGCCGTGCCGTTGGGTGGATGTTCCATGGCCCCGAAGTATGAACGGCCCTCGCCGCAGCTGCCCGTCAACTGGACCAGCGGCGCGGCCAGCCAGCCAGTGCTCCAAGACCAGGCCCAGGCCAACGCCACCCTGCCCGACTGGCGGCAGATCATCACCGACAAACCCATGGCGCATATTGTGGAGCTGGCCCTGGCTGGCAACCGCGACCTGCGCGTGGCCGCCCTGAAGATCGAGAAGGCCCAGGCCCAGTACCGCATCCAGCGCGCCGACCTGCTGCCCAAGATCAACGGCACGGCCGGGGCGGACATGCAGCGCACACCGGCCACGCTCTCGGGCGCCGGGGTGCCCGTCACCACCCGCGCCTACAGCGTTGGCCTGGGCTTCAGCTCCTTTGAGCTGGACCTCTTCGGCCGCATCCAGAGCCTGAAGGACGCAGCCCTGGAGGAGTACCTGTCCACCGAGTCCTCGCACAAAAGCGTGGAGCTGAGCCTCGTGGCCGAGGTCGCCACGGCCTACCTGACCCTGGCGGCGAACCGTGAGCATCTGGCCCTGGCCCAGGAGATTCTGGCCACAGAACGGGATTCCTTTGAGATCATCCGGCAGCGTCTCGACTTCGGCGTGTCCAACGAGCTTGACTTGAGCCGCGCCCAGACCACGGTGGACACCGCCAGGGTGCAGGTCGCCACGTATACGGCCCAGGTGACGGCGGACGAGAACCTGCTGGCCCTGCTGGTGGGCATGCCCCTGGCGCCGGAACTCTTGCCCGCCAAGTCCCTGGCCGAGGTGGCGCCCCTGCTCCCGGTGCCGGCCGGGCTGCCTTCCGAGGTGCTCACCCGCAGGCCCGACGTGCAAAGCGCCGAGCACCAGCTCAAAAGCGCCAACGCCAACATCGGTGCGGCCAGGGCCAGGCACTTCCCGTCCATCAGCATCACCGGGGCCTTTGGCAGCGCCAGCAACGAGATCAACGGCCTGTTCAAAACCGGGTCCGGGCTGTGGTCCTTCGCCCCGCAGATCACCCTGCCCATCTTCCAGGCCGGGGCCATCAGCGCCGGGGTCAAGGTGGCCGAGACCGACCGCGACATAATGGTGGCCCAGTATGAGAAGGCGGTGCAGACGGCCTTCCGCGAGGTCTCGGACACCCTGGCCCAGGGCACCTCTCTGGCCGAGCAGGCCGAGGCCCAGAGCTCCCTGGCCAAGGCCACGGGCACGAGCTACGAACTCTCGACCCTGCGCTACGAGGCCGGTGTGGACGGCTTCCTGTCCAAGCTCGACGCGCAGCGCTCGTATGCCACCGCGCGGCAGAGCCTCATCTCCGCGCGCTTGGCGCGCACCAGCAACACCTTGACCCTGTACAAGGCGTTGGGCGGCGGCTGGGGAAACTGAGCCGCCCCCGGACCTGCAGGAGCTGGAGTTCGACACCATGGAGGGCGAGGGCCTGCTGACCCTGGAGGAGCTGGAGAAGCGTTACATCGCGCGCGTGTTGGAGAAGACCCGCTTCAACAAGGGGCTCACGGCCTAGATCCTCGACGTGCCCCGGACCACGCTCTGGCGCAAGCTCAAGAGCTACGGCATCGAGTAGCCGGGCACATCACGCCCGCAACGAAAGCCCCTTGCAGCTATGGCTGCAAGGGGCTGATCTTCCAGGCGCCGAGGGAGAGAATAGAACTCTCCGCGCGGGAGGGGGGCGGTCGCAGCGTCAATGCTGCTTGCCATACCTGTCTCTGCGCTTACGCAGAAAAATCGGCATGTTGTCGGGACTTTTCGAAACACCTTGCTTCAAACGCATATCTCGGCATAAAGTCATAGCATAGATTTCCCCCCTGCTGCAGTCCGGAGGGTATATGCACATCCACACGTCAGAACAGGCCACGCTTGAACTCGGCTTTGGCGAATACACCTGCAATTGGGGCGTCCACCTGTGCGGCCTTTATGAAACCGAGGAAGAGCGGGACGGCATAATTTTCGGCTTTCTCGCGCAGGGGGCAAAAGCCGGTGATCTTCAACTGTACTGCCCTGCCGAACGCAGCCGTGAAGACTTCGAGTCCAAGATCAGCGAGGCCTGTCCGCATTGCGGGCCGAAGCTGAAGGACCATGGGGTGTTCCGCATCAGCTCGGCCAAGGAGCTCTACTACCCGGAAGGCACCTTCTCCCCCTGGGCCATGGATGACGGCCTGAACGCCTTCTACGAGCAAAGCCGGACCCAGGGGAGCCCAAACATCCGTGCCACGGCAGAGATGGTCTGGGCCCTGGAGGCCATTCCAGGGGTGGAGCACCTCATGGCCTACGAATCCCGGCTCAACTATTTCATCAAGGGCAAGCCCTGGATCAGCATCTGTCTGTACAATCTGACGAAGTTCGACGGGAAGACGATCATGCAGGTGCTGCAGACGCATCCTTTCATCATCAGCCAGGGCGTGATCTCGGCAAACCCCTTCTTCGTGGACCCGGACATCTGGCTGAGCAAGAACGCTCCAGAGTTCATGAACCGTGACAAGTAACAACCCGCAAGACCACGACCTGTTCCTGCTCCTCATCAACCTGTCGCAGATCAAAGACAGGCACCTTGTGGTGCGCATTTTCACCCAGGCCATGGAAGCCATGTGGCCAACGCTTGCCCTGAAATGGGCCGATGGACCAGAAACCCCGGGCGAGCCCTGCCTGCATGTGCGGACCAGGTCCGGAGACTACGGCAGGATTCTCACCAAGGGCTCCGACGCCCAGTTGCCCGTGCAAGACCGCCAGCTTCTGAACAACGCGGTGCAGATGCTTGCGCTCTTGCTGGAGCGCGCGGATCAAAAGGAGCAGCTGGAACACCGCAAGGCTCAGCTTGAAGAGGAGGCCCAGGTCCGCACAGGTGAATTGTGCGAGAGCCTGGAGCGTTACCGGGCCCTGTTCGCCGCAGTGGTCGACCCGATTCTTGTGGCTGACGTGGAATCGGGCATTCTGGTGGAGTGCAACCAGGCCGCGGAGGCGCTGTTTGGCCGTACCCGCGAAGAGCTCATCGGCATGCACCAGCGCGAACTGCATCCGCCGGAAACCGCCCAGACAGAGGGCAAGACGGATTCATTCCGTCGGCAATCCTCCCAGCGGCTCGCGCCCAGCGAGGATGTCTCGCTTCTGGCGGCCGGCGGGGTGCTGCGTCTGGCCTCGGTCCAGGTCAGCAATTTTGAAATCAACGGGCGGCGGCTCATCCTGGGATTGTTCCGGGATGTGACAGAGCAGCGAAAGGGGGAAGAGGAGCTGGCAAAACAGCGCATCCTCCTCACCTCCGTGGTGGAGGGCACCTCCGACGTGGTGTTCGTCAAGGACCTGCAGGGTCGCTACCTGTTGGCCAATTCCGAGACGGCCCGGGTGCTGGGCAGACCCGTGGAGGCCATCCTAGGCAGGGACGACAGGGAGCTGTTTCCCCTGCAAGAAGGCGAGTGGCTCATGGCCCAGGACCGTCTGATCATGCACGGGGGGGTGGTCAAGACCCAAGAGGAGCACGTCACCACCAAGGAGGGGCCCCGCACCTATCTGGCGACCAAGGGCCCGCTGCTGAACCCTCAAGGCAATGTGCTGGGGATGTTCGGCATTTCGCGCGACATCACCGAACGCAAGCGTGGCGAGGAGGAACTCGTGCAGGCCAGGCTTGCCGCCGAGGCCGCCAACCTCTCCAAGTCTCAGTTTCTGGCAAACATGAGCCACGAGATCCGGACACCGCTGAACGGCGTCCTCGGGATGCTGGGCCTCATCAAGGGCAGCGCCGTGTCCAGCGAGATAGAGGTCTTTGCGGAGATGGCGCTGCGGGCTGGCCACCGGCTGACCAGCCTGCTGGGCGACATCCTTGACCTCTCGCGCATTGAGGCGGGCCGCATGCCCGTTGCGCGGAAGCCCTTCACCATGGCGGACATTCTGCTCGCCCTGTCCGAGACATTTTCCCCGTCGAACTTCAGCAAGCGACTGTCATTTATCACGAATATTTCTCCAGACGTCCCGCCGACCCTTGAGGGGGACGAGGTTCGCGTCAGGCAGATCCTGTTCAACCTCATCGGAAACGCCATGAAGTTCACCGAGCGCGGAGAAGTCCGGCTCGAAATCTCGCAACTGTTGCCGCACCCCTCGGGCAAAGCGCGGCTGCTGTTCATCATCAGCGACTCGGGCCTGGGCATTCCCGATGACAAGATGGACCAGATCTTCCGCCCCTTCACCCAGGTCGAAGGAGACTACACCCGGTCATACCAGGGGGCAGGGCTCGGCCTGGCCATCGCCCATCATCTCGTTGTCGTCATGGGCGGAACCCTGACCTTTGACAGCACCGAAGGCCAGGGCACCACGGTATACCTGACGCTCCCGTTTGGTCACGTCACGCAGCAGGTCGCCCCTGCAGCAGCAGCGGAGCCGAGTCCGGGTGCGCCAGAACAGAAGCCGTTGCGAATCCTTCTTGTGGAGGACGAGGAGATCAGCCGGTTGAGCGCCCGGCTGACTCTGGAGAGGGTGGGGCACCAGGTCGGCACTGCCACCAATGGCGCGGAGGCCCTGACGGCGCTACAGAACGACGCGTATGATTGTGTCCTTATGGATGTTCAAATGGAGGTCATGGACGGCGTGGAGGCCACGCGCCGAATCAGGAACGGCAGAGCCGGTTCGCTGAACGCGCAGGTTCCCATAATCGCCATGACGGCCTATGCCATGACCGGTGACCGGGAAAACTTCCTTGCTGCTGGCATGAATGATTACATCTCGAAACCGGTGCAGGTTGAAGAGCTTCAGAAGACCCTGGCACGGGTGGGAAGGCAAATAGACCAGTCAACAGCGAAGAATTGACCAACGCCGTTTCGCACCGTGCCTGTCATCCCTGAGGGCATACAGGAGATGGGCAACTCCCGCCCACAACGAAAAGCCCCTTACGACTTCCATCGTAAGGGGCTGATCTTTCTGGTGCCGAGGGAGAGAATTGAACTCCCCACACGGGGATTTTCAGCCCTACGCTCGTTACCTCAATAGCTTTACGGAAATTAGTGTTTATGCTTTTAACCCAGCTTGTTATCTTGTGACACTGGCTTCATTTGATTTGCTAAACCATGCTTGATTTAGCATGGAAAGTGGCACAGAAGTGGCACAGTATTCTATGGGTAAAGCTAGGGGTCATCATTATGGCTGACAAGTGGGTTAAAGTTGCTATGGGTATTCGCTACCGTGAACATCCAAAGCGTAAGCACGGGAGCGGCCCAGACAAGTATTATGTTCTCAGGTTTACCGTGGGTGGGAAGAAGGTCCAAGAGCCCTTGGGCTGGGCTTCAGAAGGCGTGACCCTAGAGAAGGCACGGATAGAACTGTCTAAGCTGAAAGAGGCTCATCGCACTGGTGAAGGCCCTGCTTCCCTCAGGGAGAAACGACAGCTTGCCATTGCTCGTCGTGAGGCTGAGGAACTACGTCAGCGACAAGAAGCCAGGGCTGCTGTTACCCTGGAATCCTACTATGAATCCACGTACAAGCCCTGGGGGCTGTCTACAAAGGAAAAAGCGTTCAAGCGTGAAGATTCTCTGTGGAGGGCTTGGATACTGCCTGCTTTGGGGAATATGCCCATACGGGATATCAAACTGGAGCAGTGGGACCATTTGGTTCGGGACATGACAAAAGCTGGCATGTCAGAGAGAACAAGAGAGTACGCCACAGGCACTCTTCGTAGGATTGTGAACCATGCGGTTGAAAGACAGGTTACCAGCTTAATACCTCCCTCTGGCAGGGTCATTGGCTCAACTGCTCCCAAGAACAACCGTAGGGTCCGTGTACTGGAACGAGAGGAGCTAGAATCCCTACTGGCTGAGCTTAAAAGGAAAGATATTTGCGCCTGGAGAATAGCACTGTTTGCAGCGCTAACGGGGTGCCGTCTTGGAGAGTTAGGGGCTTTGACCTGGCGCAATGTAAAGTTTGAAGAGAAGGCTGTTACATTTCCGAAGACTAAGAACGGTACAGCCAGGGCTATTCCCATCGAATCGGGGTTGGTTGAAATGTTGCGTGGAATACCCCCAGGCAAGGCAACAGATTATGTTTTCCTTAACTCCAAAGGGAAGCCTTACACTGACTCTCCGGCGGTATTCCGAGATACCGTTGAGGCCCTTGGACTGAATGAGGGGCGTTCAAAGCTTGACCGTTTTAGCTTCCACAGCCTTAGGCATGGGGCCGCTACTGCTCTTGCCCGAAAGATGACCCTGAGAGACCTCATGGACTACATGGGGTGGAAGGTTGCTGCGATGGCTCTCAGGTACACCCATTCAAACGAGGCAAGTCAACGAGCGGCTCTCATTGACCTTGAACGGATTGTGTTAGGAGAAAGGGAAAGCTGTGACTAGGTCGTTTCTCGTGTCTTGTCTCAGGAGGTAACGTAATTGCCCAATCACAACTTGATGAAGGAAGGTACAACCACCCGCCGATGAATCTTTAAATAATTTCTAGAAAACCGCCCTAGGTATTGACCAAAAGGGAATTGGGCAATATGGACTTGTCAAGAAAAAAAGTGAGGTCCCGCATGATGAATTCGAGGCGGACAGAAATCAACAGCCTTGCTGAGTCCGTTAGAACCGCGTGCCAATTGACTATTCCTGTCGACGTAGAGCTTGCGGTTGCCCGCCTGGGGGGGCAGATTGTGAGCGAAGCATCTGTGGATTATGAGGCCAAGATTGAGAAAAAAGGTAACGGATTTCTCATTTCCTTGTCCGTAGATTCAGATGAAAACAGAAAGAAGTTTTCCGTTGCCCATGAGCTTGGGCATCTGTTCTTGCACATGGGATACCTTGTGGATGATGATAAGTGGAAGTCCATAGAAAACTACACTGACTCCGTATATTACAGGTATGGGTATAGTGTTGAAGAGTATGAAGCTAACGAATTTGCTGCTGCACTGCTCATGCCCGCCTCAGAGTTTCGGAAAATTGCAGAGAAACACAGGGAAGGGAATTCGTATAAGGTTCAGCAGATTGCTCACGAACTCCATGTGTCAGCAGAAGCGGTCGCGACAAGAGGCAAGTGGCTAGGGATTTTTCAATGGTAAAGTATGGAAACACCAGATTACAAAGCTGACCTAGTAACGTCTCTCCATAAACAGCAAACCCCGCCTAGGAAGAGTAATCTTGGTGGGGTTTACTTGTTTTTCTCATTTGATTTGGTTAATTCTACGCAGTACAAAATGATTAACCAAGATTCGTGGCCGATAACGATTACAAAGTTTTATGAGTACCTTGAGCAGGCTGTTCACAAAAGGTTTACGAATGCTAAAGTCTGGAAATATGTCGGTGACGAAGTTCTGTTCTACTCAAGAGTTTCCTGCCGCCCCGACATACACAAGTCCATACCTAAAATCTATGACATACTAATAGAATCGATTGGTGTCCTTGACAGGGTAGATGTGAAAGCTAAGAATTATTTGTCTACGAAAGCTACTGCATGGATTGCCAATGTGTTACATATTGAACCTCATGACATGTCTTCAAGCCCTAAAGAGTATGAAAAGCTGGGCAGTCGTAACATAGTGTACGTTCAGCCTTCAGACCATAACACCGCGTTCATAGATTTTCTGGGACCTGATATCGATGCGGGGTTTCGAATTGCCAAGCATGCCATACGTAAGCGCCTGGTAATCGGTGCCGACCTTGGGTATATGCTGTATAAGCTGCGTAGTGACGCAGAACAGATGGAGGACAAGCTTAGAATTGTTAGCCTGGAACCCCTTAAAGGAATATGGAATGAAAGATTGTACCCTATCATTTGGTACGAAAACGATTGGAGTACCATAAAGAGTTCGTTTCTCTATGATGAGCATAACTCGAAAGGTATTGTTAAGTCTCTGTCTAACGAGCTACCTCCAAACTCAGAATTAAAGTACATTTTAAAGATTTTTAAAGACATTGGCAGAGCAGAAGCTATTGATACAATGCTAGAGATGATTCCTGAAACTCAGCAAGATTTTGGTGAATCTGAACCGTTTGAAGTACCATCCTGTCTTCAAGCTGAAATACATTGTGTTGCTATAGTTTTTTCGGAAGGAGGCGCTATTCTTGTGGCTCGCAGGGGTGAACACAAGCGCAGATTCCCAAGGTGCTGGGAATTTGGTTGTGGCCAACTTGGCCAGAATGAGAGCATTGAAGAGTGCCTAACAAGAAGCTACAAAGCTGATTTCAATATCGAACTTGAGTTTGGCAAACGGCTATTACCTTTAAAGGTTTACTCTATCAAAGACGAGTCGCAGCACCGCAACATCCCAGGAGTTATTTTCATAGCCAGGACGAAAGATAACCCTCAAGCTCTAAAACATACAGAGTGCAGCTTCATTACGGATAGAGACATATCACAGTTGGAGAATCAAGTGGTTCCTGATTTTCAAGAGACATTCAATGAAGCCGTCACCCTTTACAACGTATCCACAGACAACTTTGCTTAGCCCTAGGGATTGAGCTTCTCATTCTTCTAATCGAAGGTGATGTTCTTTCTTAGACTCTTCATCTCTATCCTTGTATTTCCCTGAGACGATAGTAGCAGAAGCTTTTGGCCGCATCTGTACAGAGCCTATTCGGGTCAACCGTCTTTCCCACCCGCCCCAAATCTAGCCTATCCGCGTCCCAGCACGTCAACACCGTCACATCCTTCTCCCCTGGAGGACTATTGGTATGTCCTGAGCAGGCCCTCATCAGAAGTGCCATCTGAGCGTCAGAGCAACTGAAGAATCTTCCCCTGAAGTCGGAAGCCAGGCCAGCACCTCTAGCCCCATGCTCTGGGTCCTTGTGTTCATTGAGCCTACAGGCGTCATGGAAGGCCGCAAACAAGGCCACCACCTTCTTGTCTGCTCCTGTCACCTCAGCCAGCCTGAGTCCGTTCTCAAGAACACGCGCCCAGTGAGCCAGGCCATGCTCATGGTCAGGGTTCAGCTTGTATTGAGCTAGGATGGCCGTCATCAGCTTCGCTTGTATCATTACTCAAGGCCTCACTTGCTTTAGCAAACAACCACAAATTCAAAATACTTTAAACTATTTTGGACTCAGGGTTGACTTTTACCCTACTCAGTTTGGTATAATAAGCAAAAACACCAAACCAAGGGTGCCACACGATGAACGTCAAGTACACAAAGAACATCAATGATAACACCGTTACCAGCAAGAGTAGAGGCTTCTTCTATTACGTTTATGAAACCATCATCGGAATTCTATTCTATACTTTTTGTATATTAGTGCTTGTTTTTCTATACGTTCTAATTTTTGGGTACGGCTGACCTGCCTGCCCCTTTTCGGACCAGCTGAAACTTGAGAGAGTGACCCCCAGAGAAGAAGGGGGAGCCATGAGGAAGGGAAGATTTTCCGAGGAGCAGATGGTGGGCATCCTGCGCGAG
>Ga0180007_10005326_pt1 | contig 13103 bp, 7 predicted proteins | sample MM_PC_MetaG_FD_121122 | JGI IMG/M metagenome (GOLD analysis project Ga0180007, IMG submission 121122) | Groundwater microbial communities from the Aspo Hard Rock Laboratory (HRL) deep subsurface site, Sweden - MM_PC_MetaG | ecosystem: Environmental > Aquatic > Deep subsurface > Groundwater... | reverse complement strand
GGCGACAGGGACCGGCGGGGTGGCCAGGAGCCACAGAAGCAGGGATAACCAGGTCATGGGGCCTCCTGCAAGGCCGGCGCGTCCGGATCGGGTTGCGGCGTCGGGGTGATCGGAGGTGGCAGGACCTTCTTCCGGATGACCAGGTAATACACGACCGGAATGACCAGCAGGGTCAGCAGGGTGGACACGCCCAGGCCGAAGATCAATGTCCAGGCCATGGGTCCCCACATCACGCTGCCGGAGAGGCCCAGCGGGATCAGCCCCCCGATGGTGGTGCCTGCGGTCAGCAGGATCGGGCGCAGGCGTGCGATGCCTGCGGAGATGACCGCCTCACGGTAGGGCATGCCCTGGGCGTAGGCCGTCTCGACGAACTCGACCCACACGACGGCGTTCTTGATGACGATGCCCGCCAGCGCGATCATGCCCACGAAGGCGGAGAAGCCGAACGTGTTTCCGGTGAAGTAGAGCCCCAGCGTGCCGCCGACCAGGGCCAGCGGGATCGAGCCGAGGATGACCAGCGCCTGCAGGAACGTGCCGAACTGCAGCACCAGGATGAAGAAGAGCGCGAAGATGGTGATGATGAACACCCGGGCCAGATCCCCGAAGGTCTTGGTGCGCTCCTTCTCCTCGCCCTCGACGTCAAGCCGGTAGCCCGGCGGAAGCAGGACCTTTTTGACCTGGGGCAGCACGTCGGCGAGCACGGCCGTGGCCAGCCGCCCCTGCTGCAGGTAGCCGTGAACGATGAGGCTGCGCTGGTTCTTGGTGCGGACGATCTTGCCCACCTCCCAGCGCGGCTCCAAGTGCGCCAGATGGGACAGCGGGACGGCCTGTCCGGTGGCCTGGGAGCGGACGTTCATGCGCAGCAGATCCTCGGGTTCCGTGATGTCGGCCTTGTCCAGTTCGAGGACCACCGGGATCGGATCGTCGTCGCCGCGCCAGGTCGCCACCGGCATGCCAACCGAGGCCGTGATGAAGGAGATCGCCGTGTCCAGGCGAGAGATGCCCAGGCGCAGGGCCCGATCCTCGTCGAGGATGATCGAGTAGGCCAGCGCGTTGGTGCCGAAGTTGTCCCGGGTGTTGACGATGCCCGGATGGGCGGAGAGGATGTCCTGGATCTCCCGTGAGATCCGGAGGAGCTCCGGGATGTCGTCCCCGGTGATCTTGAAGGCGATGGGGCTCTCGATGGCGATGCCCAGCAGGAGCTCCTTGGCCACGATGCGGGCTCCGTCGACGCGGGAGAGACGGTCCTTGAGCTGGGCCACCAGGCGCTTGGTGTCGGCTGGCGACTTCGTGTTCACGAGCAGTTGGGCGAGGTTGAAGGCGTTCATGTGGGGCATCATGGCGATCCAGAATCGCGGAAGCCCGAGCCCGACCGAGGTCACCACCGAGGTCACGCCTTCTTCCTCCATCAGGATCTTCTCGACCTCACGCGCCTTTTCGTCGGTCTTCAGGATCGAGGATCCCTCCGGCGTCCAGATGTCGACGACGAACTGGTCGCGCTCGGCCAGCGGGAAGAAGGAGATGCCGATGTGCTTGAACAGGTAGCCTGATCCGGCCAGGGCGCCGGCCGAGATGAGCAGCACCACGGGCCAGAAGCGGAGGCTGGCGGAGATCAGCCTCCGGTAGCCGCGGGATCCCAGGGAAGGTTTCTTGGTCTCCCGGTTCTTCAAGGCTTCCTGGTGCCTGGCGAATTTTCCCGGACGCAGGCGCCGTCCCAGACGCATGAACCAGAAGGAAAGCAGCGGCGTGAAACTGATCGAGATCACGTACGAGGCGCCCAGGCTGAGGGTGAGCACCCAGGGAAGCGAGCGGATGTACGCACCCATCTCGTCGGGCAGCAGCACCAGCGGGAAGAAGGCGAGCACGGAGGCCACCGTTCCCGACAGGATGGGCATGTGCAGATCCGTGACGCCGCGGACGCAGGCCGTCCCCAGCTCCACCCCCTCGTCGACGAGCGTGTGGATGTGATCCACGACGATGATGCTGTTGTCCACGAGCATGCCCAGGGCGATGATGAAGGCCGCCACCGAGGCCAGTTCGAGGTCGACCTTGACGAACGGCATCAGGGCCAGACTGATCAGGATCGCCAGGGGCAGGCCCAGGCTCACGAGGATCGAGCTGCCCAGGCCCAGCAGCAGCGCCATGGACAGGGCCACCAGAATCAGGCTCTGCAGCAGGTTTTTCAGGAAGTTGCCGAGGTTCTCATCCACGTGGCGGGGCTGGTCGTGCACCAGCGTCGTGTGGATGCCCGGAGGCAGTTGGGCCCCGAAATCCCCGAGCATGGAGCGAACCGCACGTCCCATGACGGTGATGTCGAAGCCCTCCTTCATGGTGATGCTCACCAGCACGGCGTTCTCGCCGTTGGTGCGGATGTACAGGTTCTGGGGATGGGCCCATCGGCGGTTGACCTCGAAGACCTGACCGATGCGCACGGGCTCTCCGGTGGCCGGACTCATGGTGAAGATCTGGTCGCGGATCTCGTCGAGGTTACGGTATTCCGTGGGCGCGGCCAGCCGCAGGTCGTAGTCGGAGGTGTGCAGCAGGCCACCGGGCAGGCCCATGTTCTGGGCGGTGAACAGCCGCTGGGCGGTGATGCCCGTGAAGTCGTACTGCATGAAGTCGTCGAGGGTGCCGGTGACGGCGATCTCCTCCTCCCAGCGGCCGGAGATCTCAACCTTTCCGACCGACGGGATCTGCAGAAGGCGGTTCTTCAGTTTCTTCGCGGTTTCATTCAGTCTGCCGGGGTCGGCGTCCTTTCCGTGCACGGTGATCATCATGCCGACGACGTCCCCGAAATCGTCGATGACCCGGGGGCCGACGATGGTGTCGGGCAGGGTCGACCGGATCTGGCCGATGCGGGCACGCACAAGGTTCCACTGCTCGGCGAAGTTGGAGGTGTAGGCCACCTTGACCATCACGAAGGAGACGTTGTTTTTGGAGTCGGAGTGGATCTCCTCGATGGACGCAAGCGTGGTCAGGGCCTCCTCGATGGGGCGCGTGACCTTCTTCTCCACCTCCCCGGCCGAGGCGCCGGGATAGATCGTCAGGATCGCGGCCCAGGAGATCTCGATCTTGGGATCCTCGCGCCGGCTGATCGTCATGAAGGAGTAGGCGCCCCACGCGGTGAAGGCGAGCACCAGCAGCATGACGACGGCCGGTTTGCGCAGGGAGGTCTCGGGGATGCTCATGCTTTCTTCACCTAGTTTTCGGTCCGGTCCGGGAGGGTCTCGGGCGTCCACGTTGTCTTCACGGTCACGCGCTGGCGGGCGGGCAGATCGAACCCGTCGAGCACGACCTGGAGGTCCGCAGGGAGGTCCCCGGAGACGCGGACCCAGCGGCCTTCCCGCTCATGGTGCCGCACCAGGAAGATCTGCAGGCGGCCGTCGACGAGCCCAACCAGGCGGGCCATCCCGGCGGCCCCGGTCTCGATGGCCTCGGCAGGCACGAACCGGCCGGCCAGCGGAGGCAGGTCGATCTCCACCTTGGCCAGCTGGCCCGCGCGCAGCGGTGCTTCGGCGTCCTGGGGGTTGGCTACCGACAGGGTGATCTGGAACAGCCGCGTCACCACGTCGGCGGTGGCCGACACCTGATGCACGCGTCCGCTCGTGACGCGATCGGGGAAAATCACGCGGAACTCCCGGTCACGGGGAAACCAGGCCAGCTCCCCGGCGCGGACCGCGAACTGGACCTTGAGCGGATCCATGGCCAGGAGCACACCCAGCGGCCGGCTCGGTTCCATCATCTCGCCGGGGTTGGCCATCCGGCGACCGATGACGCCGTCACCCGGAGCCGTCAACTGGGTCGCCCCCAGCGCGATGTCAGCCTGGCTCAACTGGGTGGACAGCGCATCCCGGTAGCCCAGCACGCGCTCCTTTTCGGCCACCGCCACGGCGCCCTTGCCGGCGAGCTTCTCGAGCCGGGCGACGTCGGGCGTGAGGCTCCTCAGTTGCTCCCTTGCCACCTGTCGCGCCATGTACTGGTCCACGGGATCCAGGCGGGCCAGGAGTTGGCCCTTCGTGATCCGGGAGCCCTCGTCGAAGTGGATCTCCTTGAGTCTCCCCGTGGTCTTGAACGAGAGGACGACCATCTCCCAGGGCATGGTGGAGGCCGAGAAGGACCGTGTGCGCGGCAGCGTCGTCTCCTTCAGCACGAGGACCTCGACGGGCACGGGGCGATCTTCGACGGCCGGACGGGATCCCCCCCCCGAACAGGAGAGAAAAGTCAATGAAATAAGGAAAGAGGCGACCGTTTTTTTCATGGGTCTATCGGGACAGCACCAGTCCGAATTGCATCCGCATGTGGATTCGCAGGCTCTCGGGCGAAAGCCGGCGGTGGTGTTCGCGGATCAACTGCTCCCGCTCCTGCAGCAGGAACCGGGTCTCCTCGGTGATCGCCCGGCGTTTCAGCAGGGAGTCATAATACACATGGATCCGTTCCAGTTCGGTCTTCAGCGTGGAGGCCATCTCGGCGCGGATCCCGTCGGTCCGCTGGGCGAGGATCTCGGGGGTGGCGGCCTGCAGCCGGGCGAACACGTCCTGCAACTGTTCTTCGGAGACGTGGAGTTTCTCGGGGTTAAGGAAGGCGATATCGGTCATCAGAAAATCCAGTGGCACGCTCTTGACCCGGGTGGCGTCCACCGCGAAGGCGACGGCCTCCTCGACCAGCCGTGGGGCCTCGAAGTGGGCGACGGTCCAGAAGATCCAGACCGGCGGCTCCAGATCGGACAGGATCGGGGGCCACATGGAAGCCGGAAGGGAAAAACGAAAGAAAGCAGCCTCAGCCTCCGATACGGCGCGGCAAAGCCGCTGCCAGAAATACGCCTGGGGAGAACTCCAGGGGGGCGTGACCACTTTCTCACCCATGAACCAGGGCTGAAGGGATTCGCCCATGTTCACCTGTTCATCCGTGAGCGACAACTGCCCGGCGGATTCGAGCAAGGATAACAGGTGTTTCCCGTAATGCAAGGGGGTGTTCATGCGAAAATTCTCCTGATCAGGTTGGGGCCGTGCCCGCAGGTAAATCAAGCACCTTGGCAGAGATCAACTGGTCTTCGGTGAAGGCCCTCTGGGCAGCCTGGATCTCCTCGGCGAGTTGTTCCATGCGCTCGGTCAGGACCGACATGCTGGGACTCTCGAGGATCATGCGGCCAATGCGCTGATCCAGCGGAACGGGATCCTGCAGGTAGGCCAGGATCGAGTCGATCTCGCCGATGACCAGCTCGAACAGACGGATCTTGGAAAGCAGCACGCGCATGAGCACCTCCTCGAAGGTGCCGGCCGCAGTGATGTTGGTGATCTGCACGGGCTCCTGCTGGCCGAAGCGGTGGATTCGGCCGATGCGCTGCTCCAGCCGCATGGGGTTCCACGGCAGATCGAAGTTGACCATGCGGTGGCAGTGCTGCAGGTTCAGGCCCTGTCCGCCGACCTCCGTGGAGAGCAGCACGCCGCCCTGGGCACGGAAGGCCAGCAGCGTATCGGCCTTCTCGCGCATCCGGAGTTGGCCGCTGTACACGAACACCCGGGCGCCGGCCTCGGTGAGCAGGTTGCGCAGCGTGCGCAGGGTCTCGATGTACTCGGTGTATACAATGATCGGCTCGGGGTCCGACATCACCTGGCGCACAAGTTCGCGCATCTTCGCTGTGACCTTGACCTGCCGGCCGAGCTCGATGACCCGTCGCAGCAGGAGGCTCTCCTTTTCACGCACCGCGCGTGGAAGCACGGCGCTCTCGAGGGTGGCCAGCAGCGCTTGCGGGGAAGAGGTGCTCTCCTTGAGCAGGATCGACAGCAGCAGGGCGGTGTGTTCGCCCTCGCCCGCCATCTGGGACATCGTGCGGCGGGCCAGCTCCATGGTCAGGTCGAACAACTCCGACTCCATCTCGCTGGGGATGACCACACAGTTGTTCACCTTGCGCGGCGGCAGCTGGATCAGCGTGTCGGCGCGGCGGTGCCGGACCATGACCCGGGCGCAGGCCGAGCGCAGTTGCTCGGGCTCGCGCACGGTGAAGCGGTCCACCATGAACTTGCGCCTGAACCACCGGATGGAGCGGAAAAAGCCCGGGGAGACGATGTTGATCAGGTTGTACAGTTCTCGCAGGTCGTTCTGGACCGGGGTGGCCGTGAGCAGCACGGTGTACTTGCGCTTGAGGCTGAACACGAAGCGGTGCGACTGGGTGAGGTGGTTCTTCAGGGCGTGGGCCTCGTCGACGAGCACGAGATCCCAGGGAATGCGCAGCAGCGCCTCCTGCACCTTGGTGCTCTTGGCCCGCGCCAGTGACAGCAGGTGGATCCCGTCGGATTCGGCCTCGACCAGGGTGTCCGGGGAGACCGGCTCCGTCACCACCAGGTCGAACTTCTCCTCGAGCTCCTGCTTCCACTGGAACACCAGGGATGCGGGCACCAGGATCAGCACCCGCCGGATCGTGTCGCGCAGGATCATCTCCTTGAGGACGATGCCGGCCTCGATGGTCTTGCCGAGGCCGACCTCGTCAGCCAGGATGCCGGATCCGCGCATGCTTTCGAGGATCGAGACGGCGCTGTCGATCTGGTACGGTCGCGGCTCGATGGGGATCCGCCCCAGGCTCAGCAGTTGGATCCGGTCCGCAGTGGGGGCGCTGACGAGAAAGCTTGCCAGCCGCCGCTCGAAGCCGTCGGACGGGATCAGTTTCTGCCGCTTGAGCAGGGCCGTGTGCCGCAAATTCTCCGGGATCTCCCACGAGATCGGCGGCGCCCCGTCGGGGGTCTCGATCATCGGAATGATCGCCGGTTCGGGTGCCTCGGGGGACATCCCGGGAGCCTGACTGCGGGAACCATGGGCTCCGGCACCGCAGCGCATGCAGTACGGCGCACCGTTGATGGTGGTTTTTTCGCACCGGACGCAGATCCGGTAGGGAAGGTGATGTCGATTCAGGAGTGCCTCGTCCATGGCGGCACTATAGCGGTTTTTCCCGGGAAGCGACAGGGGGAGTTAGTCGTATATGGCCACGCAGCAGCCGAACTGGCAGGAGTAGGCGGTCGATGAGAGGTTGGGGCAATCGGCGGAGGTGGTGCAGACCTGGAGGTCGTCAGGGCAAGAGACCTCGGTGCAATGGGCCGGCAGATCCAGCTCCGTCATGCCCGGGCACAGTTCGCACAGGTCGGGATCACAGGGACGAGAGCACTGCGGGTGCAGCGTGCAGGTCGGGCACTTGGTCGGGTCATTGTAGTTCTCCTGCGAACAGTTCGGGAAGTTGTTCTTGGTGCTCAGCAGGATGTCATGGCACTCGAAGCCGACGCAGATGGTGCAGCAGCCGAAGCAGTCGCAGCCCGGAGGCGTGGACGGCAGGCAGTTGTCGATGCAGGTCTGGGGTTCGAGCTCGTCACACTTGAGCTCCCATTCGCCCCAGAACTTCTTGTCCAGGGTGTTGTTGGCAAGGCCGAAGATCGTCTCGAGGGTGTTGCAGTTTTCGTCGAGCAGGCAGCAGGCATGGGTCTCGCAGGTGTCATTGCCCGAGCCGCTGTCGCCGTCGTAGAAGCAGTCGAGGAGGTTCTCGGCGTTGTTGTCGGCGGGATTGCCGGACTCGAACTCGTTCTCCATGTCATCATCGGCCCGCAGGCACTCCGGATCCCATCCGTCGACATACCCGTCGGCGTCATTGTCGATGCAGTCGGAGCACTCCGTGCCCAGGACAGTGTCCGGAACGCAGGCGGTGTCGACGAGGAGCCCGCCGGCCTGCAACGTGTCATAGACGTCGTTGCCGAGCTTGTCGCAATAGCGATAACTGTAGCCGCCGTCCATGGTCACGCGGAAGGTGAAGTGGTACGACCCTGCCGCCGCGGGCGTCAGCGTCTCCCGGTAAAGGTCATAAATGGTGGAGTCACCGGCGTAAGCGGCGGTTTTCCATGTCCAGGAGGACAGGCTCGGAGGCGTGGCGCGGGGGCCGTAGCCCAGGCCGACGGCGAGGTTGGCGCCCTGGCCGGCGGCGTCGGTGATGCCCGCGGCGTAGAACTGGGCGTTGAGTTGGGCGGTGGTGTCACCGATGGAAATGTGCTGGACCGTGGGGGCCAGCAGCTGGCAGGAGTCCACGGTGCAGGTGTCGTTGGCGATGTCGGGGGTGCCCCGGTCGGTGGCGTTGTAGAGCGACTTCGCCCGGCACCAGGACAGGAAGTTGTCATTGAGGGTCATCGGGTCGGCGGCCGCGACCACGCCCGGGGAGAGCGTCATGGACCGGCCGATGCCGTGCCGCCAGGTGGCGTCCCAGGCCACGGCGTCGAGGAGGACATCTGGGGTTCCCGGCAGATACAGTTCGATCTCGCTGGCGGTGGTGGTCAGCAACGGCATGGAGGCCAGCACCAGATCCGGCGTCAGTCCGCCGTTGTCGGCGGGATTGGCCTCACGGGTCACGAGCAGCCGGGTCCCCGGGTTCAGCAGGATCAGCGGAGAGGCGGGAGGCGTGAACGTGACGCCGTCGACGACGATGTGGATGTTGTTGATCGCGACCTTCACGGGGGCGCGGTTGAGGATCTCGAAGTACTGGCCCATGGCGGCGGTGACAGCCGTCGGCTGGATCATGATTTCAGTGATCAGGAGATCCCCGGCGATGGCCACGCGCCCGAAGACGCACTCCCCGGTGCCCGGATCCTCGATGGTTCCGGTGATGCAGGTGCAATAGGCGTCCACGGTGTCGCCGTCGTCCTCGCACTGCTTGTTGGTGCCGCAGGTGCCGGCGTCGACGACGGTGTCGCAGTCGTTGTCGGCCAGATCGCACAACTCCATCGCGCCGGGGTGGGACAACGGGCTGAGATCGTTGCAGTCGGTGTTGTCGATGACGTAGCCGGCGGGGAGGGAGCAGGCAACCATGGAGGTGGAGGCATCCCCGTAGGAGTCGCCGTCGAAGTCGCGGTAGTAGGTCGTGCCGCCGGAGACAGGATTCACGTCGACGGTGCCCTCGCAGTCGTTGTCGAGGCCGTCGCAGATCTCTGGGTTGCCGGGAAAGATCGTGTTGTCATCGTCGTCGCAGTCGCCGGCGTTGGCGACGTATCCCGGAGGGGCCGCGCAGCCCTGGGCGGTGTCGCTGCTGTCGCCGTAGTGGTCACCGTCGGCGTCCCGATAGTAGGTGTTCAGGGCGTTGTCATCGTCCACAATCGTGTTGCAGTCATTGTCGAGGCCGTCGCAGATCTCTGGGTTGCCGGGGAATTTCGCGTCGGAGGCGTCGTCGCAGTCGGTAGCGTCGACGACATAGCCCGCGGGTTGAGTGCAGGCTGAAACTGTGGTGTCGGGGTCGCCGAAGGAGTCGCCGTCGGCGTCGTCGGCCACATAGCCGGCCGGCGGCGTGCAGCCCTCGACGGGGATCTCGGCATCGCCGTAGCCATCATCGTCGGCATCGCGATAATACGTATTGACCGCATCCTCGTCGATGGCGTCGTCGCAATCGTTGTCGAGGCCGTCGCAGGTGATCTCCTGAGCCTCGTAGTTGGCCATGGTCGAGTAATCGGGCTCGGCCCAGTCCCAGGCACCGCCGGTCTCGACGCACCGCTTGGTCGCGCCGGCGCAGACGCCGTCCTGCAGATCGGCCAGCGGGGCCTCACCGAGACATTGACTATTGTTGGAATTGCTAACGATATTTACATTATTGCTTACGTTATTAACAATAATAACATTTCAAGCATTTGTATTAATATTATTCATTATTGCTGCTGCTGTCATCACAGGAAACGATGAAAAGCACTACTGCAATCATGGAGTATTTTCTAAACATGATAATTTCTCCAGGGTGTCGATAGATCGGTCTAACGGAAACAACAAAAGTATAGCCACTGTCCGTCCTGTTTTCCACCTTAAATACCCATCGGTGAAAACACCTCTCAAGTTTATGGGAATAAGCGCGAGGCTTTTCCAAGTTACCAGACTCCGGAAAAAGCGGTTGCCACTTTTTCCACGATGATTATAACGAACGGACCTGCCCGGCGGACCGGCTTCCCGAAATACGACCCCGGAACGCTTTCAGAAGACGGAGATAAAACATGACGTACGATATTCGCATGGTGAGTGATCTGGTCAAGCAGGAGAGTGCTTTCGTAGACAACCTGATGTCGGAGATCGGCAAGGTCATCGTGGGTCAGACCTACATGGTCGAGCGACTGCTGATCGGCCTGTTCACCGGGGGGCACGTGCTCGTCGAGGGCGTCCCCGGCCTGGCCAAGACGCTGACGATCTCCACGTTGTCCTCGGCGCTGGAGCTGGCGTTTCACCGCATCCAGTTCACGCCCGACCTGCTGCCCGCGGACATCATCGGCACCGTGATCTACACCCCGCAGACCGGAGCCTTCACAGCCAAGAAAGGTCCCGTGTTCGCCAACCTCATCCTGGCCGACGAGATCAACCGCGCCCCGGCCAAGGTCCAGAGCGCGCTGCTCGAGGCCATGCAGGAGCGGCAGGTCACCATCGGCGACGTCACGCATCCGCTGCCGTCCCCGTTTTTGGTCATGGCCACGCAGAATCCCATCGAGCAGGAGGGCACCTATCCACTGCCCGAAGCCCAGCTCGACCGTTTCATGCTCATGCTCAAGGTGGGCTATCCCACCCGCGAGGAGGAGCGCATCATCATGGAGCGCATGACCTCCGGGGTTGTTCCCCAGATCAAGGCCGTCGTCACGCCGGAGGCGCTCCTGCAGGCCCGCGAGGTCATCGAGCAGATCTACGTCGACGACAAGCTCAAGGACTACATCACCGACGTGGTGTTCGCCACGCGCGAGCCGGCCAAGTACGGCCTGGCCGAACTGACCGACTTCCTTGAATACGGCGCCTCCCCCCGCGCCTCGATTGCCCTGCTCAAGGCAGCCCGGGCCCATGCGTTCCTGAGGCACCGCGGGTTCGTGCGTCCCGAGGATATCAAGGCCATCGGACACGACGTGCTGCGTCACCGGCTGGTCCTGTCCTACGAGGCCGAAGCCGAAGAGTTCACGTCCGAGGACGCCATCTCCCGGATTTTCGACCATATCGAGATTCCTTAACCTCATGCGCGCGGAGATCGTGGACCTATGATACCCCGGGAACTGATCCGCAAGGTACGCAAGATCGAGATCAAGACGAGCCGGCTCGTGAACGACATGCTGGCCGGGCAGTACCAGAGCGTCTTCAAGGGCCGCGGCATGGCATTTGACGAGGTCCGGCAGTACCTGCCAGGCGATGACATCCGCCTGATCGACTGGAACGTCTCGGCCCGCACCAACGACACGTTCGTCAAGTTGTTCGTCGAGGAGCGCGAACTGACGCTGATGCTGCTCGTCGACATGAGCGCCTCGGGCCTGTTCGGCACGGTGGACCAGGCCAAGCGGGATCTGGTCGCAGAGCTAGCGGCCCTGCTGGCCTTCTCGGCGATCAAGAACAACGATCGCGTCGGCCTGATCATCTTCACCGACCAGGTCGAGAAGTTCGTGCCGCCCAAGAAGGGGCGCAAGCATGTGCTGCGCGTGGTGACCGAGATCCTGAACTACCGGCCCCAGCACACGCGATCGGACATCAATCCGGCGCTCACCTTCCTCGGACACATCGCCAAACGGCGGGCCGTCGCCTTTTGCATCAGCGACTTTCTGGTGCCCGAGTACGAGCACAACCTCAAGGTCGCCGGCAAGCGGCATGACCTGATTCCGGTGACCGTGCTGGATCGCCGTGAGGAGGATCTCGAGCCGGTCGGACTCGTCGAATTCGAGGACCTGGAGACCGGCGAGCGCCGCGTGGTGGATCTGAACCCCCGCACGGTCCGCGCCTTCTCCCTGCGGGCCCGCGCCCGTCGCGAGGTGCGCGACGCCCTGTTCCGGCGCCTGAAGATCGACGCGATCACCCTCACGACGGGTTCGGACTACGTGCCGGGCCTGATGCAGTTCTTCCGTCGCAGGGAGAGGAGGCTGCGAGGATGACCCGGCTGGCGTTCCTCTTCATCCTGCTTCTGTCCTGGCCCGCCCGCGGACAGAATGTGTCCCTTCCGGATCCGGCCGGCACGCCCACGGTCCCGCCCACGGTCCTGGTTTCGCCACCGCCCTCCGGTTTTCCGGTCGCCCCCGCTCCGCTGCCACAGGTCGACCCGGCCCAGGTGGTGGCCGTGGATCCGGTTGCCGCCGCGCCCGCCCGTTCGGGGGACGAGCCGGTCGTGCTCATCGATCTGGCCGACGCCCCGAAGGAGATCTACATCGGGCAGTCATTCTTCGTCGAGATCACGGTCACGTCCCGGCCCGGCGTGCAGATCAACCTGCCCTCCAAGATCGATCCGGGGCCGCGCTTCACGCTCGAAGGGGAGCCCTCCGAAGTGGCGACGGTCACCTTCGACTCGGGCAACCTGATGCGGAAGTACCGTCTCAAGCTGGTCTCATGGACCACCGACCGCCTCCTCGACCGCCGCATGGAGCGTGTGAGGGCCCGTCTGCAGAGGCATGAGCAGGACCTCAACGAGCAGAAGACCAAGCAGACCGAGGCGCGCCTGGCCAACCAGGACACCAAAGCCATTGATGAACTGATTGCGAAGTATCAGGTCCGGGTGGATGCGGATCTGCAGGAGCTTCACGCCATCGAGAGCGAGTACGAGGTCCGGCCCGTGCCGATCACCTACCGGCGGACCGACGGCTCCATGGGCGTCGTCCCCAGCCACGAACCGGGCAAGGGGCCGCGGATCCTGATCTCCTCGCGCCTGGCCAACGAGCCCAATCCCAGTCTCAAGGAGCCCGGAAGCGAGGAGAACGTCAAGGCCGGCGGTCCCTTCTGGGAGCCGTTCAGCCTCTACGAGGAGAACACGACGCTCAAGAACGTGCTGCTGGGCGTGCTCATCGGCCTGGCGGTCATGGCGCTGATGGTGCCGCTTGGGCTGTGGTTGCGGAAGAAATGGCGGCGTGCCCCTCCTCCGGCGCCCCCGCGCCCCGCCCACGTGCTGGCGTTCGAGCGTCTCGAGGCCCTCCGACAGCGGGGAATCCCGGCTGAGACGGCCGAGGCCCAGGCGTTCGCGTTCGAGTTGTCCGAGATCCTGCGCGAGTACTTCGGCAACCGGTATCATTTCTATTCTCTCGAGATGACGATCACCGAGCTGCTTGCCGAGTTGAAACAGATCGATCCCGTCGGTCTGACGGCATCCGAACTCG